>Ga0153946_1001192_pt1 | contig 11246 bp, 6 predicted proteins | sample TSNJ030MetaG_FD_104751 | JGI IMG/M metagenome (GOLD analysis project Ga0153946, IMG submission 104751) | Attine ant fungus gardens microbial communities from New Jersey, USA - TSNJ030 MetaG | ecosystem: Host-associated > Fungi > Mycelium > Unclassified | place: USA: New Jersey, Wharton State... | reverse complement strand
TCGATAGAGTTCCCATTCAATTGTGGTACACTACTTATACACCTTCCATGTTTACTTCTATTTATAAACTCCCACGCGTCTCTTTTAGTTGTTTCACGTGTCTGCAGATTTAAAAAGAAAAGAAAAAGAAAAAGAAAAAGAAAATAAATAATGACTTAGCCGTTTTGGCCATGTCATGACACAGAGCATCAGTATTCCAGCATAAAGCACAAAGTATGGAACTGAAACTATACAAATTTTACCCTCTTTTGTTTGCATAGGATGTTTTGCATTTTAGCATTTCCAAAGTAGCTCTATATACTTGAGCAACTAGATAGGATTCCCTCCCCTCAATTGTCAGACTATACTGGTGACTCCTGAGTTTATTGGCTAAGGTCACTGAAAATAGTATCCAAATTCCTGATAATTATTTTCTCCCAAATGAAATACTGCAAGACCTTTTTGAATATGATTGATAAAGTATACAAGGAAGAGGTCACTCTTATCTGCCACAACCAACGGATCACTCAGTCATCAATCTAACATCTATAGGTACAAAATGGAGTTGGTATCACTCCTAGTTTATGCTATACTATTAACATGATGATGGAGCACACAATCAGACCTGGGCCTTGAGATTGTGGTGAAGGAAGCATAGTAGTGATGTATAGCATCAGTGAATATTGAGGCTGTGATGATCTTGGTTCTCGAAGACTATAGTGATGAACAATACACAGCCAAGTAATCACTGATTAATATAGAATCGATATCATGAATAGCATTTCTTTGCTGATTGTTTCTGTCTGGCTTTCCATGTGATTTGATGAGAAGCGAGGCCTGGAAAATGATGTCAGTCACAGCCAAGTATCATGATTTTCCACCACCCATCATTGTTACTTTACATCAAAAACAAGATATGAGAAAGGCTTGGAATCAAAATTCATCACACATATGCTCTCTGATTTGATCCAGGGTGAAACTGGTTTGATCTTCATCAGACTTTTCAACCTGTGCGCAATAGGATAGATGATCATCACTTGATTGACCTACCAGCTAATCCCTTTACACCCACCCTTGTTATACCCTCAGAATATATCCTTCTTCTTCATGTGGGCCCTAGCTTTTCCTGGATTGGTCTTCTAACTATCAAAATGACTCTCAAACATTGAAGTATTCAAATTTCAACATTACTCAAATATCATTTTCTTATATGTATTATCAATTAGGTTGATTGTTCCTGTCGCTGTGAAACAACCATGCACATGCTGATTGTGTAGGATCACCCTAAGCATCAGCGACTGCAAGGAGAATTTCCAACATATCATGTGGTATTACCAAGTATTATCGAAGTTCTCAAACATCGTCTTCGGCGACTATCGTACAAAGCATCTGCTTTTCGTGTAAATCAGAACCAAATTGTAACAATTTTACTCATCTCCTGCAGTCCTGCCATTGACTTCGTGTCCGAAGATGTGCCATTAGTAGTAGTTACTCGTGGTACAGGTCTCTTAGATCCGATCTAGTCGATACTATATCTTGAACAGTGGATCAAGAGATCGTAACACGAACAGGACCCCTTAATCTCACGCAAATTATCTATAGTCGCTTGAAATCTGTCACCGACACTGCTGAGTGTATCGCAATGATTCTTGAAGATTTGATGATTGAGTAAGGCCCTTACAAATGTGTAGGTAGTTTTCTCATCTCTGTAGAATACTTCTGTATAAAAGGTAACAGTTCGTCAGGTTGATTAACCTGTCCTTTCAGCCTGATGCCTCTCTCTGACGAAAAAACTGATAACTTCTGTCAGAATGTTGGCAGTCGCTGTCCTGTGTCTGGAAAACATGGCTTTTGCCCACCGAAGACCGGTGATAGTCGTTCCCCGTGCCCCGCTTTGAATACCATGGCAAACCACGGTTATATGTGAATATTCAGCCCTTTTATTGAACGCGCTCCTTACTTACCTCTTTTAAGTAATCGTGACGGCAAGAAACTCTCCCCATGGTCTATTCAGCGCGGCCTCAGGGCTTGTTACGGGCTCTCGGCACCCTTAGCCCTCCTTCTTACATTCTTCAGTTTCGCAATCTTGAAACGGATACGATGCATCGACCTCCATGAAATCGGCAAACATGATGTAATTGAACACGATGCTAGTCTGGTTCATTTGGACACACCAGACGGCGAAGAGTTTGCACCCATAACCATCGATCAGAACCTGGTTGATGAACTCATGAACGACGTCCAGCATAAAGAGGAGGATAGTGATGGTACCGAATCTCTGATGAATCTTGATGACGTTGCGCGTGCCCGCCTTCGCCGGGAGAAAGCTTGCAGGCCCATAAATAAGGTTCGTCAGGAAATTGCGCGTGGAGAGATGGCAATTATCCTGGGCGTATGGGAAACCACCTCCAAGGATAGGGTTGGGTTTCCCACAGAGTGGATCAAAAAGTGGATTGGCCAGGAAACACTTCCAGACGGCTGGCGTCCAACTCATAAGCAGGGTCTCTGGGACACGATTCAGCGCTCCAAGGCTATAAGAATGGCAGTGGTAGAGATGCGTAAGGGCACTGATAAAATGACCACCACCTCTACTCTGTCACAAGCCTCGGACTCAAGCATCAATGATGAAAAACAAACACTCCTCCCGCCCTCCAAAAAGTCTAGTCCGTGTACGATTTTCTGATGGACAGTATATATAGTCTCATTTATTGTATGCCATGTTACCTATTTGGATGATTTAGTATGAATTTAATTTTGGCTCTGATTTAAGACATGCAAATCTTCTGATGGGGCAGGAAGGACTTTGTGAATGGATGGAAAAACATACTTCCGAGGACCTGTGGGCGTGAACTCAGGGAGGACCACATCTTGGGCATGAGACGTCAAATTAAGTGGAGTGCCAAGATCATGTCGAAGAATTTCTCGCTCAACTAGCCTATTAGTCCAGATTTAATGAAATGGATCCTCGAGATAATTTTTCATATCTACATGAAATTTTATAAGATAATTTGAACATATATATAAACATGCTCACATCATCAGCTTGGAGGGAAACGAGCACCGTGTAATAAATTCCTGATTTTTTTAAAAAAAGGGAAACCATTAAATATACAATCACCAAAATTTACTGAAGGGTATAGATTAGGCACTTCCATGAGTAAAATTGTTGATTGACCATCCATCATCAGCCACTGACCCTGAGAATAAGAGAAGAGAGAAACCTCACTGACTTAGAAGAACTTGGAACAAAGAGTGTCTCCCTCATTCCCCACTAATCAGCATCTGGTTGGTGAATTTTAGCTGCTTATGAAATTTCGTGTCGGTACCGAGGTCAGTCACTAAATCAGACTACTATTTCATGCAATGCATTCTGCTGCAGTCGTTTTTTGTCTCCCTGTCTTGCTTTGAACTATCGACTCACCCAATGTAGTCAACTTCAAATAGTTTCCCATCTTTAGCTACTCCCTTCACCAAAACCTGACCATTGAGTTATACTGTCAGCGGTGTATCTGTTTCAGATTTCACTTCACAAATTTCGCGAAAAAAATGAGAGATGCATATATGGTCTGCAGGGGTATAGACAGGACTGCAAAAGGGAGCGACTCGTCAAAAGAAGTAAAAAGGAGAGACTACCGACACCGATCTAAAGAACGAACTACACATGTCCAAGATCATGATCAAAAAATCCCAAGATGGTTTGTCCAAGCGACATTAGAATGCACCTATCAAAGGCTGCACATAACTATCCAATACCTGGATAAAAACAGATTCAACACATATCACAACCGCTGGCAGATCGACCTCACCTTATCCATCTCCTCCAACATCTTAAACCCACCCTCAAAAATATTCCTCACTTGCGGATGCAACTGCTCAAGATGCACGCGTCGACCAAACAACCTCTCATCAACCACATTCGTCTCCGTCTCTCCCTCCACCATCACTGCCGCCGCATTCTCCTTATTCTTCACCTGTGTAGCCTGATACTCTATGATTGCCATCATATGCGAAATTCCAAAGTCATCTCGTGGTATGACTGGCCCTCGCCTCCTGGTCGCATTCAAATTTGTCCCACTAGCACTGCCTCCCTTGGATGCATGACTAGTAAACGATCTAGGGCTCTCAAGTATTTGAGGTACAATCGGATGAGGTGGTGGTGTAACATGACCCGTAGACGTCACTGTTCTATCAGACAACACACTCGCCAGCGATGCTTGTCTTCTATCCTGAGCAGAAGGTCGTCCAGTAGGCGTAGAAGTACTTGCTCTAGGCAAGATCGGAGAAGACTCGGGAAGTTCTTCTAGTGACTGTATCGGGGTCTTGACTCTTGCGGCGGTGGCGATGACACCAGTACCAGCAGCATGGGTAGTAACGCTACTAGAAGGCGTGTGCAGATTGAAACCTGCAGAACCATGCGTGGACCTCATCGAGGAAGATCTTGCAATGCTATCCTCAACTGAGTACTCCGATACCGAAGGTACAGAAATTCCGCTCTCCCTGCTCTCCCGATCCTTCCTCTGTTTTCCTTCAACGACAATCATGTCATGAACACCATCATCTTCATCTTCATCCTTAGTGAAAACATCTCCCTCTTGCTGTTGCTGTTGTTCCTGCACCATAAGACCACTATCTTCATCGATATCACTGGTGCCTTCCCCCGACAACGCCGCCAAACTAACAACCTCCTTATCCCTCCCCAAACTAACTTTTCCATTCCTAATCCTGTTCAACACCCTATCCAAATTTGCTCCGAGGCCTTGTTGTGTTCTTCCTCCAACAACAGCAGCCAACAAATCATCATCACCTCCATTCCCTGACCCATCCATTGCCCTATTGTCACCTATACTACGATCACCAGCAACACTAGTGCCACCAGGATGCTCATGGGTCGCAGAACCAGCGCCCCACTCAGTCTCAACAATCTCACTAACATCATACGTCTCTCCATCAGGCTCAACGTACGAATACCTCATCCTCTCCGTCGAATCATATCTCGAACTCCTCAACAACGCATGATCAGGAAGCAAAACATCCGTTCCACGCAGTGAATTTGACTGTGCAGAGAGAATACTAGCATTTTGCATCGCACGTGTTGCAGCTCGCTGAGCCGCAATAATTTCATGAGCCGAACGCGATTGCAACTGTGATGGCGACTGCAATCGTGATGGCGACTCCATATGAGTTGGAGTTAGATTCTCCACTTGAATCGATATCCCATCCTTCTCTGACGTCGTAGTTGCCGTAAAAGAACCACACGACAATCCGCTCTCTATCGTCACAACACTTTCCCTCTGCTGCTGCTGCTGCTGCTGTGACATCTGCATCTTCTGCAAAGCAATTTCATCCAACGGCGCGCTATGTCTCCCATGTTTCGTAACAAATCCACCCCCACTCAAAGTCGAATTAACAGGCCTATACGACGTAGCCCTTCTCAACAAAAACACAGGATCATCCGGGTATACATCTTCTGCATTTCCAGGCATTTGTGCAGAATCGACCGAACGACGTTTAAGAGCCTGTAACAATGAGGATGCTGAAGGGCTAGCCGTCGGCGTAGACTGAGGAGTATTCGACGGCGAATGAAACACCGGTGGGCGATTCAGAGGGTACGCATCAAGAATTTTAGAAGAAGGTGTTAATTCACGCTCTATGTCAGGCACAGAAAAAAAATTTCAGTCCAAACAAAATACTCAAGTCAACAAAGAAAACACACTTACCCTCCCCACCAAAACTCATACACAATCCATACCTCACTCTCATACCCGAGTTCTTCCTCTTACCGGCACCAACTCCAATAGGGCTCGTCGTACTGACAAGTTTATCCTCAACTTCATCTCCCCCGTCGACTACACCCTCCGATATCCCAAATCTTTCCAATCCAAGCTCTATAACCTCAGCTACCGTAATAGTCTTCGGAAAGACGAACATTTTTCTACGCATTTGCGTATTCAGATTGGTCGTCGGATTGGTACTCAAGGAGAGGTAATCCTCCTTGGACACAATAGCTTCCGTCGTAGGGTGAAACATCAAATTATCCGGCAGGTCCTCTTTGCGAATAACCAACTGCACCGCGAACCGGATCGTTGGAGACGGAGGGAACCTTGGACCATGATAGACATGGTCAGTCGAAACAGTCAAAAACGGTTTCTTCGTCATCGTCGGGCTCTGCTCGATACCAGTACCCAGTATCGATGTTTGGTGTTCACCGCCCAACTCTCCACCTCGAATCTCTGGATTTCCATCAAATGTGACATTAACTTCCTCCATCTCCTCTCTTCCTGTCACTTCCCCTACTTGCATATCTTCTTCTTCCACAGTGACCCCCTCAATTCCAACACCAACCCTCCTATTCAGATAAAACTTGACCTGACTATCATCCGTAAAATCATTCATCGGCAACCTCCGTATCGCAGGATGCATACTCAGATTACTTGCAACGCTATCAATACTCCCCATACTGCTCCTCTTTACTTTCGGCGTCACTAGCCCCATACCCCTCGCCGAAGTGGAATTAGACGAGGAATCGGATGCTTGTAAGAAGAGTGCATTCCTATTTGCTTCTTCTACCAACTCCTCAAAAATGACAAGCGGGTTATCCGTTGATTTAAGCACGATGGAAGATCCACCTTGAATTTGCTTAACTGTCAAGTAATACTCTTCTACGCCCGCCAGATCCAACGACGTCGATCCATGCACAGCAGTGGGGTGGAAAGTAGGCAGCCTAAACCGCTGGATAGCTTGTTTGATCAGATCGCTCGCCACAGTGCTCGAATTCAATAACGCTGTCTTAAACGTCGCATCCGTTAATTGTGCTAACCCGCGCCCTGCGAAAACTCGAATCACAGATAACTCTTGATGTGAAACCAAACTTGTAGATATCCCATCAACAGAGTTCGCAGAGGACATGGTTGTCGTAGTTGTAGTTGTTAGAATCAACGAGCCAGGACGGGGACGAGGAGTCATTGGTATGCCGAGGGATATGTTGCCAGGAGCGGCGGGGGTGGTGGAGCTAGTTGGATCAGAAGCAGGGGAACCCTGAAGAGCGAGTGTCGCATGGGCGGCAGCGGAGGGTGTGGGAGTATACGCGTTACCAAGTACCGTTCTTGCCGACTGCAATCCATACGAAATTTCGGGCGGCGACAGTGGTGAAGACATCAGATAACTTTTGTATAACGCCTGTTGTTGCTGGTCATGCTGCCTCAGTTGCGATGCATGTTGAGAAACCGCACTCGCGTTGATTGAAGGCAAGGCAGGGGAAGATGTAGGGGTAGACATAGAGGCGTAAGTAGGACCAGGGGAATTAAGATTATTCCATTGTTGTTGTTGTTGCTGCTGCATAACCAACGCAGTCGTCGGTGATATATTTAACCCTCCAGGGGCAGGAGATATAGAAGCGTGGTGTTGGTCGTGATTCACAGTAGCATTAGAAGGTCGACTACCTCTTGAGTCTTCGGATCCCCTCGTATCGGTCGAATCGACCGAAGTAACGGATGCATTTTTATCGCCTTTAGCTTTTTCTTTCGGTGACTTGTCTTTCTCCTTGTCTTTGTCTTTTTTGCGAGGAAACAATCCACTCCATAATCCACCCTTCTTTTTCTTTCCATTACTTCCAGAATTGTTAGTAGATTCGTCTTCGGAGGCAGAAGTTGGGATAAGGGATTGGGAATCGGGTTTTCGTTGATGGATAAATTTCTGTCCTCCTTGTTGCGGTTCTTGGTGCTGTTGCTGTTGATATTGGGACTGAGATTGTGATTGTTCAAGATGTTGCTGTTCATGAGATGAAGGACCCGGTGGGGCGGCAGTCATTGGAGAAAACGACGTTACTTGGCCCAAGTTTTGACTTTGGACACCAATGCCAATGTTGACATTTGCACTTGTGACACTGCCAGACCTCGACCTCTGAACCCTAACAAGTTCTTCGTCATCCGATCGTTCGCGAACTCGCTTAACTCTCTCATCGACCTGCTGCTGTGGACGGTAGCGAGTGGTAGTGACATTGCAATCGTCATCTGCCACGCTAGGGGTGATTGTCCTTCGGACGGTATCAATGGTCGCATCTGCAGGGTCGAAAAATTGTCTAGCTGGCAACCTGGGCTCCCTCCGTTGGGCAAAAGCCTGAACTTGTGTCTGTTGCTGCTGCTGTTCAGACTCAGCTCCGCGCTCATGGGCATCGTCATCCCATTGCATTCCATCGTCTACAGCACGAGCCTCGCTCCTCAATCTCTCCCTCTCACGCTCATCTTCGGCCAAATCTGGGTCAATAGCGATATATTCAATCTCATCATACTCATCTCCATCGTCCGCTTCATCTTCATCTGAATCCCAGATTGCAGGAGCGTAGCGGCGAACAGATATATTAGACGTGAAGACGAGACGACGACCTGTCGGTTGAGACTGTAGTTTTCCGTGCCCAACTGGAGAGGGGTTTTTTTGACCACTCCTGTTGTTGCCAATTGGGCGCCTGCGGAGATAATCTTGAGAGGGGTTTAATTCGCCCTGCATTTCTGCATGTGTGGCAGATGCTAGCTGTGCAATGGCAATTAGCATTGGATTCTCTTGGCCATTCTTGAAGCGCTCACATCCACATTCCTGTGTTTATTCAGCCTGGCCAGTCTCTCGAACGGCGTTTCGATATTCTCCGCAGGAATGTATCCAACCTCCTGTGTCTTTAACACCCTCACCAGCCACCAATAACTGTTGCTGTCATCAATTAGTGTTAATCTGTCTCCTTTGACTACATTTGCTTGGCCTTCGACGGTAGCAGCAAAACTGTGCAAAGAATAAACAAGGTCAAAGTCTATGGACTCGTTAGGTATAGAGAGGGACGAGGAACGGTCGTCTTCATCAATGAAATCCTCGTCCCCGTCGGAGTCGTCGTCGAGAACCGAGCGTGGTTCTACCGCTTCGTCGGAAGAACCGACGACACCAGCAGCGTCGGCCTGCGTCGTGGGGTCTGTGCTGTCGATGACGATACTGTTGGGGTCTATGTTGTCGATGACGATGTTGGGGTCTATGTTTTCAATGACGATACTGCTGGGGTCTGCATTATCGACGACGATGCTGGTGAGGTCTGTGCTGTCGAGGACGATGCCAGCATTGTCGATGACAGTGGCAGGGGTATCGTTGGCATCGTCTTTAGCAGCGTCAGGGGCTGAGCGAGGAGATAGGCGGAGGTGGTCGCGGAGGTCAAAGGTGTCCTGGCGCACGGCTGCTGGTCGTCGTCCGCCATCCTCCATTGGAGAAGAGGACATAAATATGTCCAAATATGACTGTCTGAAGTAATCAATGCTGTGCTGCTCTGTACCTGTCAACCAGGCTGTTCCCGAAGTTGGTAGGACAGACTTGAAGAGTCATGAGAGCCCCGTATCTGTATAATGAGTGAACGAAATTATGGCATGTGATCTCAAGCGGCGATACCAACTTTTCCAGTACTCTGCTCATAATAACGGTATGTGAAGCCGATGTCGAAGGAAAGCACCAACGGCAGTCACGACAACATCCCAACTATCGGCACACAGCACACCGTCAATTCGAGCTTGAGGCTTTGATTTTTGTCAGAAAAAATTAACCGGAAAGGAGGTTCGTCCATCGAGTGTCAAGAAATTCACTGGGCTAGAATAGGTTTTCTCCAAGTCGTTTGATGATCAATTCCCTGGGAACATCTGTTGAGGGAAAGAAAACCTGTCACAAGTACGCTTCCCAATATCAAATTTTCATTGCTCACTGTGGTCATTTCCAGTTGAGAGTGAATCATAAGAACAACACTTTAAATTATCCAACCTAGTCTCAAAAAATCCTATTATGTCCGCATAAATTTACATCACACCAAATTCATCAGGTGTGGCGTTATTCGGCCCCCCAAAAAAGAAAGCTACAAGCCCAATCGCAAATATTCCAATCCGTCAGTCAAATTTCCAACGTATGAGATCCTTCAAAGACGTTATGACCGCCCTCTTCCAATCAGCCAGGAGACTTGATGTATATCAAAAGAATGAGTTGTATTTTTTTCGAATAAGAACCCTGAAGGAGAAGGGAAATAATATCAATCATTGATAACACTGCTCATCAAGACTCATAAATATACAGCGTTACCATCCTCTCAGATCCATGGTAAAGCATTCAAGCCCCACCTTCACCGCAACGTCAAACATTCAAATCCAACAATGAACAAATAAAGAATTACAACGTCCACTGACACATTGTAACCGCACCAAAACACGGATATCGCACAACACAACATACTAATTATCCTCCAAACAATCAACAATGAAGAACCAGAAGTCGGTCCCACCCCAGGCAACCTACCAGGCCCCCCCGGAAAAAAAACAAATCACACTCTCCTCAAAGCAACATCTGGCTAACATAAAATTGCCTAGAACACTCCAACAACCTCTCCTCAACACCAATCCACATCCTCTTCGTCTCCTGCTTTCTCTTCTCCCTTTCTACCCTGTCAATCGTCTTGATAGTCAACGAAAAACTAGCAGATATAGGCCTATGATCAGATACATTCGCTTCATATCGCCGGTATCCTGTCTGCATCACCCTCGAGACCTCTCGCGATCGCCACAAAATCCGATCACACCAGGCCGGCGCTCGTCGCTTCTCAGATGTATCATATTCATTCGACTTGCGATCGTATTTGTACGTCGGGGGAAACGTGAGCGTTCCTTCAGAAAATCCTCGTAAACGGCAACCACGATTGTATTTAATCTCTCGCAAAAGCTGGTCGTGCTGGTAAAGCGAGGAAAGATCATGTGCGCGCACAGCAGCAATAATGGCATCACGTCGATGATCAATTCGATAATTAAGGTCTCCATGAAACTGACAGACTCCAGTCAGTTCAAAAGAACCTGAAACAAATTCCAAAATACACTCACAAAGACAAGCTCATGATCCAGCACCATCGTACCGTCACCTCCACCAGTATACGCTAACGAGTGATCCCCAATCGGAAAAACCATCTTCTCCTCCAGAATACCAGCCGCATCTGCATTTCTCCTCCGAACCGCATTCTGACCAGCCGCAAGATGACAATTGATAACACAGACCGACGAATCACCAATAACAAATCGCGCGACGATCGCTCCCTGTTTCAAATTAGTCGAGCTCTCATTCAGGCTCATAAACCTCACTTTATTTCCATACCGCCCACCCATACCTCTCTTGATAGTAGCCACAGCCACATCATCCAACCCCACCTGCTCACTTGCTTTCACAAATATACAAGTGAACAGACCAACGAGATTTTCCGTGTGCACGCACAC
>Ga0153946_1001188_pt1 | contig 11261 bp, 9 predicted proteins | sample TSNJ030MetaG_FD_104751 | JGI IMG/M metagenome (GOLD analysis project Ga0153946, IMG submission 104751) | Attine ant fungus gardens microbial communities from New Jersey, USA - TSNJ030 MetaG | ecosystem: Host-associated > Fungi > Mycelium > Unclassified | place: USA: New Jersey, Wharton State... | reverse complement strand
CAGGGATCTGCAAATATCCATGTCAGATATGTACCTGGTTTCCAAAATACACAGCCTTAGCCATTCCACAGAACAATTTGACCTCTACTACACCAGTCAAAAGCTTAATTTGCGCCATTATCTGCGTTAGTTAGTGGAGATGATAACATGTCAACAAGAGGGGAGGACACACTTTGGATGGATCTTGCATCTTCTCTTGACCAAACGGGGCATCGATTACAAAGTTACCATTATCAGTAACAATGGGGCCTGCTATGAACACATCGACAGTTGAAACCGGGTTAAACAATATTGTCTGAATCCCTTTACCTTTGTTGACGGCCATACGAAGCGTGGCGTTCGGAGAACCCAAGACCTCTCTCAGCTGCCGTAGCACCCTGGCGTATGCAAATGGAACAACCTCGATTGGTACCCCAGTCTTCCACTAATAACATAATCAAGCGATTGAAAGGCAAATCACTAGGAAGGCACACGTTTGTACCGAGGTACTCTGAGTTCTTCCGGTAGTCGGCAACAACAACAAACCTATACAGATCAGAATGAGATATGAAACCAGAGTCACTTGACTACGTACGTTTTGGCAGCCTCAGCGAGAATCTTTTCACGTAAATGGCAAGCGCCTCCCCCCTTTATACAATTAAGATTTGCATCTATCCTAAATCAGAATGAGGCTTGGAAATGGAATAGAGAACGATAAGAAAACCCACTCGTCAGCACCATCAATTGTAACGTCTATCGAAGGGTGTTCGTCCACGTCTCCGAGGTTGAGATTGGCGCCAACAATTAATTGCTTGGACTGGAACCCTGGTTGCCGATGAGTTTCTTACTAAGTAAAGAAAGATTGACAGCAACACACCAGTAGGAACGAAGACACGCTTCTTATTAGCCAAGACACCTTGCTGTACGATCCTCTCGACAACGTAAGGGACTGTCGAACCTAACCTCTAGATCATCCTTCTGACACTTCTCCGTGAGCGTGCCCACATGCCGGAACCAATTCCAATGATCTGCGAATGATGAGGGATAATAAAAGTGGCTTGGGTGAGACTACTTACGGTATGTTGTGGCTTAACATAATGATCAACTGCGGTATAAGCAGCGAGTTTCTTGGATGATTCAATAGGACTGCGAACTACTATTGATGGTATTAGTCATGAAAGTCAAACGCAAAAAACAGGGCGCTTACCTGGCGCAAAAGTCTGAGTACTGAAAGTGTCGTTGGGCATAGTATGATCGGTGTAGGAATGTCAAACCCGACAGGGGTGATGATAGGCAAGAAAAATGATAGAGACAGTCAAATCGGACAGATGGGAGTTCAATGAGATGCGTTTCGGAATGAGACAAAAACATATCTTAGACGTACCTCCTGTGGTAGCGACATTCAAATAAAAATCTAAGAGGAGCAGTTGAGAGGAGTGTTTGGCCGATCATGCTATTTGGTATTGCGGAGATAGGGTAGTAATACCCGGCCCATTCCTCAAGACAGCCATCATGCGTGCAATCAAAGGTCAACTTTGCCTCATTTTATCCCAACAAGGAGCTTATCTCGTGTCGTACATGTAATGAAAAAGGTGTCCTGCTTGTCTGGTACGTAGTACTTGTGTTTGAGCAGGATGACTCAATCCAGCTTTCAACAGTGACCCAGCTGTAAAACAGATCTTGCTCGTCATGAATGAGAAACAGAGCTTCATTATTGAAGACCTTGATGACCACCATCTCGTCATTAAAGCAGACGAAGAATACCGTGTACGGCATGACTTGGAGATTGAAGTGAATTCTCGTCATATCGAATGTTAACGACATCTAACAACAGCGCAGCTTGAGAAGAATACCTATAGTTTGGACTGATCATATCTTGATCAGGACCACGTTCTATGGGCAGCAGTTGGTATTTATAATCTTAGAATCCAAGAGGTTACACAATTTGAGTCACTGCTCGATCTCTTGTCGACGCACATCTTGGTGCAAAAAGATTTCGCCCCAGTCGACCCATTCTCTTCTACTCAGATACGATTCTCGCTGAGCTGGGTTCTCTCTGCTTCTGTCATTGTCAATTGCACATTGGCTTTCGTCATCCTGACCGAACAGAAGTGCTGCTTTACCATATGATTTGTGGTCGATTTGCAAGTGATTCGATGCGGACGTTGAAGGGACGTTGAAGGCCTTCCTCTTCCTATTGTTGGTCGCCACAAATATGTTAAAGCCTTTTTCAGGACCAAGGCCGTCAAGAGACCTTCAGCGTGGGACCGTCAATAATCTTGATCTTCAAGCAAGTACCCTCTTTCGGATGATTTCCGTGAATGGTTGCTGCCCTGCCAACATTCTCTTTGGAATCCTGCGGATCCGGAAAAATAGCATTTTATCTCCAATTCGAGGGTTCGGCTGTAAAAATTCTTAGATCACTTCGATTCTTCAACTCTAGGGAAGTTTCTAGTGCCTGATGAGCCAACCAGAAGATAGTTCAAGCCTAGTTCAAGCCTTTGACCAGAATGTACCCTTATTTCGCAGGTGTTTAATCAACTTCTCCTGATGCCTCTTGTGGGACGCATGTTCCGGTACAATATCGGATTCCAGTCGTGCGACAAACAGAACCACTGCTGAAAATACCTGGAGACATTTATTAGCTTATACTTACGATCGGCCGCGGAAATAGCGACCCACCCGAGGCAATTGAGAATGACAAACACAGTCCAAGCTAGAGATCTTTCAAGAAGTCCTCCGCTAGTGTCTGTCATTCAGAGATTGGCTTACTTGAAGAAGAAGCTCATCGGAATGTCATTTTTTCTGTGGTCATGCACATTCAACATGCTCGGCTGTAAGGTGTACAGACACTACACATAAAAATTACTCTGAAGTTCGGTTTCACTAGAGAATTACCTTGAAAAGTAGAGTCTCAATGACGGATTTGGGCGAAAACTTTGGCCAGACACTATCCAAATTCACCATATGCGTGTTCCGAATGTCACCCGAAATTTTATCGTCCCCTTCACGAGAGCATGCCACAATTACGGTAAAGGTGATTCAATGGTGATTTCACTGAGCTGCTGGACAACTCTGAGGGGCCCCAGTCAAGAAACTAACTCTGGTGCTCCGTAAGGTTCCATACATGAGTGTTTCTGAGAAGTTGTACATTTTGGTGTGGAAAAGGTGAAGGTCTGAGGTTGAAGGAGTACCAAGGTACCTCTGTTGTTGATTAAAATAGAACAAGAAACAATGTCACTTTATGTGCCAGAGCAACTCGAGGCTAGTCTCAAACATGCACCCATTGGGGAGTTTCAACAGCATCTATTCCTTGGAAAGTACACTCAGTGTCCATTGCCAGGCAATAAAAAGTTGATGCATCTTAGTATTCTGCTCGTGCAATCGGCTTGCCGCTATCTGACGATGCTGAAGTACCCAGTCTCGTCTGATGAACAGGATCGGAGAATGACATACTCATCTTCAAGCCGATGAACCCTAATGCTCCTTGGTCCTTTGAGATTCGTGCTATCCTTTTCGTTCTCACTCATGCGTGTAATGGGGATATCCTCTACTTGTATAGTCTTCATAATCTTCATTCCACCAACTCAGCAGAGGTCATGGTAGAGAGCTGCATAGGTGGTGGCACATTGTTCATCTTTCCTCAACAGACACCAAAAGGATATGGTATAATTTGTTCTTCTCGTCCTCTATAAGATCTGCGACCAAAAAGAGGAGGACAAACAAAACAGAAGAGCATGGTGTAGGAAAATTATTCTGAAACTCACAGAAGTACCAAATCGTTAGAGATCATGGGAGAGTGATTGAGTGATTGGAGAGATTTGGTACATTTCCATCGACCGATGTCCAGTTGAAACCACTGCTACCTATACGGTTTCTGACCAAATTATGGGCCTGATCTGATCATCATGGCAAGTACATCGGTCCACTGGGGTTGTGGTTATCCGATGTTATGCGAGACAACGCCAGAGTGTCAAACAAGGAGGCTTGGAGGCTTGGAGCTAATCATTCATGGAGGGTGACTGCAATTGTCTGGGACATACAGACTTGATTGATGGGTGTAGCATAGGGTAGGAGAGATTTTTGCTTGTCCTATCTCAATTTGAGTTCATTCGGAGTGAAAGACTGCCGTAGATTCAGTCAGACAATGAAGACGTCTACAAGAGTTAAGGGATGAATCTCTTTCTTCCCAATATGGTCCTTGTTCTTCAGAGAGTGGAAGTGTCGAGAGTATGAACCTCATTGGGGTTGATGTTGGTATATCAGAACCGCAGAAGAAAACCTTGCAACATGTATTAGCTTGTATCAAGCGAAGTATTAGTATTTCTGTATCCATGGGAACGATACAGAATATTTAACAAATTGATAGGCCCATGGCCATGGGATGAACCGGGACACTTCAGCATATTCATGTAGTAAACCCTGATAACAAAGCCCAATGGATGGTTTAGACAGAGTTCAGAAGGTATTGGACTGTTGAAAATCGACATCTTATATCGGGGAAAAACAAAAAAACTTTATGTGAATTATCAAAGCCTCATGTTTACAATCGGCATTCTAGAGACTGATTCTATTGGGCTGGCAAAGTGGATAAATATTCCTGATATTTCTTCTTGTACGTATCCACGTATGACTTGAATTTCATGAGTACTTTGAGATGAAGATAGTACATTTCGATGACGTACCGCCTTCTCTGTCTCAGATAACTTGCGCCAATCGGCCCCGGCTTGTCTAAGGGTTTCAGTGTAAGAAACAGGACTTTCTTGCTGCTTCCGAACATCCATCACATAGCTTAACGAGACGGCACTCAGTAACGGGCTCAACCACTAGTAGAGTTGACCTACAGAACGAATGGACCTGAAGGCTTCCCTTTTTTCGGAGGTGCAATCCTTGATAATCCCTTTTGCTTACGCCGCTGGTTAATTGCTCGTAATATCTTCGGGTCAACGTTGTTCTTCCATTCTTCAAATTCTTTCTTAACTTCCAATTGTCGTTTGCTTGCCCGATCACGGTATGGCTGGCAGTAAACGTATAAAATCATTTATGGCAAGACATGACGAGACATCAACAAACCTGCTGCTCAGCCTCGGTCATAGATTTCCATTTCACTGATAATTCCTTCATTTTTAACCGAGCCTCTTCTGGGGTACTCCCAGCACTGACCATGTTGGTCGTGACGAAGTCAGTCCAAGCCGAACCAATTGACCTTGGCGGAACCTTCAAGTCCGCTTTCGTGAACGCGGCTATAGGAAAAATATGCACAAAGTCAACACCGCAGCGCATAAACTGGGAAGTAGGAGCACAGCACGTTTCTTTTCAGCCTTTTTCACTTGCTTCTTGGGCTTCGCCTTGGCCTTTACTTTGGGCTTCGCCTTAGCCTTGGTCTTTGCCTTAGTTTTTACATTGGTCTTTGCCTTGGCCTTTGCCGTAGCTGGCGCTTTGGCACCTTTCTGAGGTGCAGCTGCCTTGGTAACGCCAGCTCCAACCTTTGCAGGAAAGCTGAATACGGGAGTTATCGAGATGGGACGCGTCAAAGCCAACCGTGAAGCAAGAGTTGGCAGAAGGACGCGTCTTGCGACGGAAGACGCAACCAGGTGCAACATAGTGAGGTTGAAGTAAAAACTGTCGAATTACGGTTCAAATACAACCGTTACAGTCACGTCACACTCATCGGCGTTCCCACGCTAAGGGCTGCGATCGGGATAAAACTAGCCTTATTTGTATTATAATGATATGATTACTTTACCGACATTTAGCCAGAGCTGGTTTCCGTGACCCTTGTCCCAACAGCAGACTTTGAAACACTACTACAATTATGTACAAATGAAGGAATATGCAAAGAATGAGGCATGCCTGAGAAATGCTGACAGTACAAGTTATGCGAAATCGTTCAAACTCTGGTCTACGGATTCTATCTAACGTTTATCTCCAAACTGAGACACTCAACAGCATCATATTAAATATTCAGGAATCTGATATAGACCTAACCAGCATCTCTGCCTCCTTAGACCTAGGTTTAATGATGCACCGAAAATGTGTGGGATGCCTGTGCATATTTCATAAGTTGAAGTTCTACTGAGGGGATCATGGCGCACAGTATTAGGGAAGAAATGTATTCTCTTGAAGGCGTGATCGTACGACCTTGCTCGTCGACTGCTTTCTCGAGTCTAAATACAGACAATACAGTTGCGATGCTCAGATATAGACACGAGATAGCAATATGCCTTCCAGGGCAAATACTGGAGCAGAAAACAGATGTCAGCATGATTTTTATTTTTCGATGGGTATGAGCTCGATCCATGAATGGGCATAGAACACATTCGTGCTCTGACTCTTTATTTTATTCGAAGAATGTTTACTCACCGACGACCGAACCCAAAAGCAGCTGTAGGTTCACGGACATCAGGGTTCAGACGACCATTTTTCAGGAATCGTTCCGGTTTAAACTCGAAAGGCTCTGGATAATCCTCCTTGTCATGTGTGATTGCCCTGAAAGAATTAGTTGACGATCGTTTCGCATGATCTCAGGGGTATACAAACCAGACGTTCCCAAGTACAACAGATCCACCTGGTATAAGATAGCCATTGTACTCATCATCTTCCGTTAAATAATGGGGAATAGCTGTCAAAGGTAGGTATTAGTATTAAGGCACCTCTCCACAAACCAAGACATACCGAACGGTGTGATTGCCTGGAACCTACCGAGAAAAAGTTCATGGATCAATATTCCAATTTCATCAGATATCGATGTCGTACCTGAGAGTTTCCTTCACGAGAGCACTGATGTAAGGTAGCGCAGCCTCGTCGCTGTAATCAGGCAACTGGCCTTTTCCGACAACGCGATCAAGTTCCGCCTGAGCCTTGTCTTGAATCTCAGGATGGCATATCATCATCAAGAAGAATGTACTGATAGCGGATACAGTTGTGTCAGCACCCCCTGGAACAGGTGTCAGATGTGGCGTGAGGATAAAGATTTTTGGCAGCATTCATACCAACAAAGAAGTTGCCAGCAGTGTCTTTGATGACAGTCATTTGATGTTCGCGATCTCGAGTCTCCTCAATGCCCTGAATGCCGTTCGTGACCAATGAGGATGTCGCCGTTCCTTCAGCCTGAACAATATATCAGTCAAATTGCCATCAATCCAAAGTAGCCAGCAAGGAATGGGGGATACGAGCTGCAGTGAAAACGAGACAAGCTTACAAGCTGCTCCAATGACTGCTGGAATGGAATCTCTCGCATCTTTACTGTCCAATCACTCCACATTTCTGCCTTCTTCTTCCATTTTGCCCCAGGGAACCACGACGGAACATGTTTCAGCAGCGGAATTGAGTTGACCAAGAAAGCGCTGAAATTTGCCGCGCCAGCGAGACCCTTGACAGCCTCTTCTGCATAATGGATATTAGGATCATTTTCTGACTTGACGTCAATTCCGTAGGCTAGTGCGATGGACAAAGCTCCCATCATACTGTAACACGACGATCAAAGTTTGTGAGTCAAAGCCGGCTACAGAGAACCAGAAGGTCCAGGAGAGATGCACCCACTATCGAATGTGCTCCATATACTCTTGAGGTGCATCAAGTAATCGACGCAGCATTTGGTAGACGCATTCTCGTTCACGAGGTTGATGCTCCGGATAATCAAGTGGGTGGAAGTATTTTTGAAAAAGTTTTCGACGTTCAAGCCAGGCATCCCCATACGGCAAAAATCCGAAAAGCCAATCCCAGCCAGAGCTGCAATAAAATTGCGAACGTAAGGGGAAGAATGTCAGTGGCTTTACTTCTAAAATCTGCGGACAGAACTACCGCTCACAGAAGCACCATTTGGTTTCCTGGTCTATAATAGTCAGATGATTACTTTTGGTCCATGACAAGACGAGGAGCACGACCGCACCTGCTTGAATACAAGCCTGATTTCTTTTCAAAAAGGTCGTTTGCAGCTTTCCACGAGTTGACGATGACAATCGATTTTCCAGCAGCATCAACATGAAGGATATCCGATCCTAAATTCAACATCAAGTACGTACATCAGAATCAGCCACTGATGATGCAAGGGCAGAATCAAAGTATGCACCATAGGTTTCTCCCCATTTGGCATAAACTTCCCATTCAAATGAAGTAGGCAGCTGTAGCAAGTTGCCGATGATGGGCCATTTTTTTGGCCCAGGGGGTAAAGGCAGGCCAGATCGCCGGGGTTTTCTTCGCAAGTACAGGGTGCAGGCGAATGAGAATGCCAATATCGCCACTAACGTGCTTGTGTTCCAGATTGCAAGATACAAAGACATTGTGGTAATGGAGATTTGAAAGCCGTCTAGTTGTGTCTTGCTAGATACTTGAGTATAATTAAGGCGGGAAAAAAGAAGGGAAGGCACAGAGTAGGTTCGTAGAGGGAGGAGAAAAGAATCTAGACATCCTTACAGCAGCGGTCCATATGTATATATGACGAAAAATCCCGAATTTGCAGGGTCCAACCCCTTTTACCACACAGACACTGAATTGAAAAGACAGGCGATGAGTCACATCAGGATGAAAGGTTCTCGGGTTTTTCAGAGTTGCAGCAACAGGATAGGGTCTAGAAGGGCAGAAGAAAGAGGGGGAGCGGCACACATGATTTGCAGAAAGGTTTTGCCAAGAGGACAGATTGATTCGTGAATCAAAATTGAACCGATGACGATACAGTTTTGCAGATATTCAGGGTCATTTGAAAGGAATCGATATGCCGTTTCGGAGATCTTTAATGGAAACACAAAGTGCAGTTGACAGATGTGATTTACAATACTGTGATCGGCAACATTGAAGAGACTGAAGCCATTGCGATTGATTGCTTGCTAAACCAATATTAAGGCACCGATCCAAAAATCAAGGAGAGTTCTTCAATTCAAGTTCTAGTGCCCCGCAGCCATAACTAATGTCGACGATTTATTGCATCCAAGGTTTAGTGTGATCTTGCTAATGACCAGAACCAGTGCAGATACAAGGATTTTCGGGTCAGAGGAGAATTACAGTGATTGCTCGGATCCTAGGCAACCATCATGCCAGACAGCGATGCTGAGGCCGATGTCAAGGAACACCATTTTCTTCTGGCAGTACCGAGTAGCTAAATTATGAGTTGGAGCCGAGTAAACAAATAGATGAATTGACGCTTGACGCTAGGGCCAAGCTGCGCTCGGCGGACGGTATCATACGGGCCGAATTTCGGGTTGCCTTTTGCGTGATGACAGACACTTCCAGTTGCACAGCTTGATTCTCTTAAATTGAAAGCCAGCCCAATCATTGAATCCATAAATCATCTCGCATGGGCAATTAAAAATGGCAATTCGGCTATAACGCCTTCGTGGCTAGATATAACCTGCTCTTATCTCAGATAGTCCTTCAAACACAATCCATTCACGCAAATCACATTGATGGTCCGACACTCAATATAACATTTATGAACGAATCGCGATACGTCTATTCTCCGATATAGCCGAGCAGAAACTCGATACCGAGCTCCACCATAACTACACAAACATATACTGAAACTCAAAACAGAGAGCGTCAGACGATTAGCCGAAAATATATCCACATGAGAGTCTCTCGATGTTCTCGGTGCTACATGTCCAGCTGCATTGAACGGGTTCAGTCATTTTCCTCAACCCAAGAAAGCAGAATACGAAGACATCTCACTTGAGTGCACAGAAATCAGAGGAGCGCGCGACATTCGTGTCGATTGAGCCATTCGTGCTGTGAAAAGTCTGACTAGAAACACTGTGTAGCTTTTGAAAACGAGGAACCTAAAGAATTCAACTGGGACCCTAGATTCGGAGGTATGGGATCTACTGGGATCGTGAACCTTGGAGATCATGGCCAGATCATGGCAGGAAATGGTAGGGATGAGGGGAGTTCGGATGATGATCAAGATCAGGTGAACATTGAAGGAGAGCTCGTCGATAATGTTAGCCAATCTCCTGACTCGTTCTTCAGTGCAAGTACCCCAGGTGAACCTTCGCGCAACGGTAGCCAACCGACATTCAGAGAGAGCAATTAATTCCGTTAAGGAAGTCAATTCTCCTCACTCATATAACCCTATTCACCCACATCCTGGACTCTAGTTTCACCATTATTCTCGACTAGGTGTTTTGCCCCTTCTTGCAACCCCGTTGAAGTTATTTTTGTTTTATTCACTATTACAGCTACGTCCGTTCCATCACTATAATTGAGGGTATTTCCATAGCTAAGTCACCCTAAGACCTGCTTCTTTTTGTCCTGGTCTTAGTTTTTCTAACCTGATTGAGTTGATGTTTTACCTAGCTTTTTTGTCCCTAGTCCTAGTGACTTCAGTCAATCTCTTGGCCTGAATATGTCAGGGATGGGAAATGATAGTTTAATCATAAATCAATAGTCAAATCAATGTAGTGAAATGAGGAGAAGAAAGTCTGTTGTGGACTCCAATCAAGCCCTGTGTAATAAACAAGGTTTACAGTCAGGCCTTTGACCTGGATGATCACTTCTACTAATTCTGAATAGAGATAACTGTATTGAAGTTAGTATGCTACAGTAGCTTCCAAAACTGACCAAATGTTTAGTGTTTTTGGATTAATCATCTAATACCACTAAAGGTATGAACCTTAAAACTCTGAGATTAAGATATGTTATACTAGAATCAATTCCCTAGAGATGAGCCTATAAGTCATGTGATCAAAACTAGCTGAGTAATAAAATAAACAAAATAATAAAACATTTGGTTGGTTTTGGAAGCCTACTCTAATTTACTATTTAATAATCAGTATATGACCTCTGTTATGACTTGGCAAAACAGCTAAGTCAATATTCTTTCATTTTATTTTTTAATTTTCTTTTAATTTTCTTTTCTTCTAATTTCTAAAGATCAGACATGTGAGAGAGTCAGATGAAAAGGAATGCATGAGACATTATATATAACAAATACTAGAATATATATAAGTAGTGTATAGTAATTGAATGGAAACTGCATTGAGTTCTCCTTGTCAACTTGGACTAATTGTCATGACATGGTTAAAATGGCTAAGTCATTATTTATTTTCTTTTTCTTTTCTTTTAAATAGGAAACTGGGGAATGACTAAAAGAGATATACAGGAGCCCATAAATAGAAGTAAATACAGGATATATATAAGTAGTGTACTATAATCAATGAGAACTCTATTGAGTTCTCCTTGTCAACTTAGACTAGGAGGGTGATTAAGTTGCCTCAGGCTAAATCACTACACTAGAACTCAATTCCATACCTAGAGCACCATCCGCCTTGGACCTTGCTCATCCTTACTCT
>Ga0153946_1001186_pt1 | contig 11272 bp, 11 predicted proteins | sample TSNJ030MetaG_FD_104751 | JGI IMG/M metagenome (GOLD analysis project Ga0153946, IMG submission 104751) | Attine ant fungus gardens microbial communities from New Jersey, USA - TSNJ030 MetaG | ecosystem: Host-associated > Fungi > Mycelium > Unclassified | place: USA: New Jersey, Wharton State... | reverse complement strand
TTTCAAAACTATTATTATAAGGGTTCACACTCTTAACCTGTAAATTATACAACTCACGAACCTGAAAACCTTTATACTTATTCTCAAGTGCCGAGAAACCGATACTGCAATACCGGTTCATCCTGGCAATCACCTCATCGGTCGAAAAGACCTGAAGCTGCTCTTCAAGCTCACCGCCGGCGGTCATCCGGTTCTCGTAAGCCTGACTCAGTTCCTCTTCAACCACTTCACCCTTTTCCCTGAGCCGCGCAGGCTCATCCAAATACAGCAAGGTGTTATCCCGGTCAAAGTAATCCAGAAAGGAAACTCTGCCCCCGGTCTCTTCTTCAAACTCCGCTGCCGGATATATGGTGATATCTTCGAGATTTTCAATCGACCGCTGACTTTCGGGATCAAATGTCCGGATCGAATCAACCTCATCATCCCACAGCTCGATCCGGATCGGCACCTCTTCCGTCAGCGGATAGATATCCATAATCCCTCCGCGCACTGCAAATTGGCCTGGTCCTTCAATCTGTTCCTCTCTTTCATAGCCAAGCAGTACAATAGCCTTCTTTAGCTTCTCAAAATCAACCACATCTCCCGCTGCTATTTTCAGAATTCGTTTTTTTATCTTAGGAAGCGGCAGCACCGAATCCATCAGCGCATCAAAACTGACTACAATCGTGACCGACTCCTTTTCTACCAGTGCCTGAATTACTTCCATCCTCTGTTTAATCATATATTTGCCACGCAGATCGGCATGATAAAACAGTAAATCTTTGGCTGGATACAAATACACATTTTCATCCAAAAACTTATATTCTTCGTATACCTGTTTGGCTTTTAGCTCACTCGAAACAGCGATGATTTTATACAAACAATCATCGCCAATTGCATATGCAAGATGGGTTTTCTGCGAATTAACACATCCGGCAATCTGTATCATCCCCGGCTTTTCCATACGCTTCTTTTGAATCACTTCAAATTCAGCCAATTCTCTAAGCGGCCCTGTTAAGGCTTTCATAATTTTATAACTCCTTCGGTGTTACTTTTTTATTATAGGCATTCATCGCTTCCTCGATATCTCCTGCCACTATCTGAACGGTCGCCTTAACCGCCCTTTGATAGCAGTCAGCCATGATCTCCTGCTCCCCTTTTGAAAATCTCCCCAGAACATAATCGGCCAGATCATAGCCTTTGGGCTTTTCGCCTACACCCACCTTAATTCGCGCAAAAATATCCGTACCAAGATGTGCAATAATACTCTTCATCCCATTGTGCCCGCCCGCACTTCCTTTTTTGCGAAGCCTGAGCTGTCCCACATCCAGACTGACATCATCATAAATCACCAGCAGTTCCTGTTCTTCATCGACCTTATAGTAATCGACCAGCCCGCGTACGCTCTCTCCGCTCAAATTCATATAGGTCTGCGGCTTGGCCAGAATAACCTTGTGCCCTTCCATCACACCTTTGCCGATGTAAGCACGATTCTTACGCATTTCCACTGATATATTATATTGATCCGCAATTGCATCTATGACTTCAAATCCGACATTATGCCGTGTTCCCTGATACTGCATAGTCGGATTTCCTAATCCTACGATAATGTACATTTCCCTGCTCCTTTTCGATCATATTATACCACAAAAATTATCTTCATACAGCATAATAAACTGGATGAATATTTTGCCTGTCCCAATCATACATTGTAGAAAGTAAATTAAATTCACATGTCTTATGGAACACACATGTTTTATAAGCATACATAGGAGGCTGTATGAGTTCCAAAACCAAAATCGTTGTCCTACATATGAAAGAAATCATCTATACCGCTGTCTTTGTCATATTGGGCATATTACTAATCTTATTGCTTGTATTTATGTTTGCTCCATGGGGCAAAAAAGAAGCGGTATCGGAAAAGCAATATACACCCGGTGTGTATACCTCATCTCTGACGCTCAATAATACGGCGTTGGAAGTCGAGGTCACGGTTGATGAATCACATATCAATTCGATTCGTTTCTCCAACCTGGATGACACGGTCACCGCTATGTATCCGCTGATCCAGCCGACGCTGGAAGAAATTGCCGACCAGATATACGCTCAGCAATCAGTCGATGATCTGGTGCTCTCCGAGGAGAATCCTTATACTTCACAGTTGATCGTAAGTGCTATCCGCGAAGCATTAAATAAAGCCGCAGTCGATTGACTACGGCTTTTACATTTATTGTAAACTATCCTTCTACAATCAGATACTGTCCGCTCGGCAAAGGAAATACCTCTGCAGCTTCTTCCACCTCTTCATCAGACATTCCATTTACATCCATACCGTTTTCGTCGAAATACTCTTTCACCTCTTCAAGACTATCCAGCACAACCGCCAGACAATCTTCCAGAAAAGCTTCGGCCTCCGGCAAGGTCTCTGCTACCGGTTCTTCAAATAACTGCGACTGCTTTTTTAAAAACGTCTCCAAACATTCCTCATTATACTCATACATTCCTCATTTCCTCCCTTATGTTTGTTATGTTTTATTTAAGCGTTTGGCACTTTCTCATCCATACCATTACTAACGGTAATAGCGGTATCGTGTTACATGATATGTACATTAACAGGCAAATATACATCATAGCCACGATTTCTTTTATACTTTTACCTTACATAATCATATTATGATCTTATACAAATTTCAACTATAAAGTACAAAAAATAAAAAAAGCCCGCTGATTTGCTAAAATCAACCGACTGTTTTTATTTATCGCGTTCCAAACTTCACCATTTTTGATTCTTTTGGTACCACAACACCATCTTCTACCTTGAAGGTAATGTAATAAGTATATCCTTCTACTAATTCATAGTTTTTTCCAATTTTCCATGTAACGGTACTTGTCATTTCATCATAAACCGCCTGATTATTCATTCCTGCTTCGATCTCATTTTCAGTCTGGCCAACGCTTCTTTTATCAACAACCGAAACAGCGGCTTTATTAATATCATTTTCATCCGCATGAACAGCGCTGCCGGTGTGACTTAAGCCCAGAACAGCTATAATTCCAAACAGCAGCACGCCGCGAATAGTATTCTTCACAACAATCGATTTCATTTGTACACTCCTCTGATTATTCTATATTAGGTATTCAAATACTGCTTCATCACCCGCAGTGCATTCTTTTCCAACCGGCTCACCTGAGCCTGAGATATATTAATTTCTTTCGCCACTTCCATCTGCGTCTTGCCTTCGAAAAAACGCAGCTGAATAATATAACGTTCACGCTCACCCAAGTGCTCCATAGCCGCTTCCAGCGACAAATCCTCGATCCAGTTCTCTTCTTTGTGCTTCTTATCGCTGATCTGATCCATCACATAAAGAGCATCGCCGCCATCATTATAAATCGGCTCATTCAGACTCATCGGTGCCTGAATCGCATCCAGAGCAAACACGATATCCTCTTTCGAAATTCCGATTTCTTCTGATAATTCCTGTACGGTCGGCTCTTTCAGATGCTGCTTCATATAATTCTCTTTTGCATAAATCGCCTTATATGCCGTATCCCGAAGCGACCGACTGACCCGGATCGAATTATTATCCCGCATATACCTTCGGATTTCTCCGATAATCATCGGAACAGCATAGGTAGAAAACTTTACATTCAATTCCGTATTGAAATTATTAATTGCCTTAATCAGTCCAATACACCCGATCTGAAATAAATCATCCGGATTCTCGTTGCTATTTGAAAAGCGTTTAATTACACTCAGAACCAATCTCAGGTTACCTTTAATATATTCTTCTTTTGCTTCCTCATCCCCTTCTTTAATACGCACAAACAAAGCTTCTTTTTCCTCTTCCTTGAGCAGAGGAAGCTTCGCAGTATTTACCCCGCAAATTTCTACCTTATTAAGAGCCATAGCAAGATACCTCCTGTAAAAAATTAATTTCTTTGCCTTATCGAACATCCGCAGTTCAATAAGTATAATTACAGAATTCTCACTATGCTTTTTTTATATTCAAATTTAAAAAAAATATATAAAATAATGGGGGTTGACAAAACTGTCAACCCCTCATGCTAATAACGATCCCATTTATCTGCCAAATTTTGTATCTGCGATTCAAATTTCGCCAGGTCTTTATTGGCCAGACCTTCGTTTTTAAGAACCACCTGCAGCAAGCGGCTCGCTGCTGCAACCACCCGCTGAAACACCTCTTTCGCCCGCCGCGTCGAGGCTTTCTCGCCGCCCGCGTAAACAACCGGTGTCCCCGGGGTAAGCACTTTATTGACCGCCAGATCGGCGCAGCCGCCGGAATACGGCGCCAGTGCCGGGCAGCCAAGACCGGCACTCACAGCATTGGCAAATTGATCAGTAACCTGATCATCACCGTGAACTACAAATACATGCTGCAATCTGGTTTCAAATCCATTCAGCCAGTCCATCAATCCATTAACATCGGCATGGCCGCTGAGCCCTTTCAGTGATTTTACCGCAGCATTTACTTCGATCGTCTCACCGAATATCTTAACTTCCCTGACCCCGTCGAGCAGACGCCTTCCCAAAGTCCCCGGAGACTGATATCCGACGAACAGCACCGTACTTTCTTTACGCCACAGGTTATGCTTCAGATGGTGCTTGATCCGGCCCGCATCACACATACCGGAGGCCGAAATGATAACCTTCGGTTTCTCATCAAAATTAATCGCTTTTGACTCTTCACTGGTCACCGCAATTTTTAGGCCGGCAAACACCAGTGGGTTAATCCCTTGTTTGATCAGCTTCGTCGCATCGTCATCAAAACATTCAACCTGCGCTTCGTGAAAAATCTTGGTCGCTTCAATCGCCAGCGGACTGTCGATATATACCTCAAAATCAGGAAACTCCGGCAGCAGTCGTTCCGACTTAATCTCACGGATGAAATACAGCATCTCCTGTGTTCTTCCCACCGCAAAAGCCGGTATTACCAGATTCCCTCCTTTGGAAAAGGTCTCCCGCAGTACTTTAACAAATTCATCTGCATAATCAGGCTTTTCCTCACCGTGAACCCGATCCCCATAAGTAGATTCAATTACTACATAATCCGCTTCTTTGATTCTCTTCGGATCACGGATAATCGGCTGATCATAGTTCCCGACATCACCGGAAAAGACAATCTTCTTAGAAACGCCGTCTTCGGTAATCCACACTTCGATGCAGGCCGATCCCAGCAGATGCCCCATATCGCCAAAGCGCAGTTCAATGCCTTCACAAAGCCGAATCTTCCGGTCGTACTCACAAGGCACCAACAATTCAATCGCACGCTGGGCATCAGCCATTTTGTAGAGCGGCTCTTCTATTTCCCGGCCGGCACGCTTCGCTTTACGGTTCTTCCATTCTGCTTCAAATTCTTGAATATGGGCACTGTCACAGAGCATAATTTCACAGAGTTCTGCTGTATGAACAGTAGTCATGATCTTGCCTTCAAAGCCATCCTTACACAACTTCGGTATACATCCCGAATGATCGATGTGGGCATGAGTCAGCAGAACATAATCTATCTGATTCTCCGGTACCGGAATCGGCTGGTTCTCATAGCGATTGATCCCCTGTTCCATACCGCAGTCCACCAGAATATGCTTGCCGCAAGCCTCCAGATAATGGCAGCTCCCGGTTACTTCGTGAGCTGCACCTATAAATGTTAATTTCATCGCCCCATCTCCTTTCTATAAAAGATATTATACCATCATTTTACAGAAATTAGTGAGGCGATCATAATTTTTATGCTTGTTCATAACGAACCATTTCTCTTTTTAACCTGACCATAATCTTTTTTTCCAAGCGCGATATATATGATTGGGAAATTCCCAGTGAATCGGCAACTTCCTTCTGGGTCTTCTCTTCTCCGTCCGGACTCCCCAATCCAAACCGCATTTCAATTATTTTACGCTCTCTTGGAGTCAGACGGTTGATGGCCTTCACCAACAGCTTTCGCTCCACTTCCGTTTCCAGATCTTTATAGATAGTATCTTCCTCTGTTCCTAAGATATCCGAAAGCAGCAATTCATTTCCATCCCAGTCCACATTAAGCGGTTCATCAATAGACACCTCCAGTTTGGTTTTATTATTTCTCCGCAAATGCATCAATATTTCATTTTCGATACAACGCGAAGCATATGTAGCAAGCTTAATATTTTTGGTAGGATTAAAAGTATTAATAGCTTTGATAAGCCCAATCGTTCCAATTGAAATCAAATCTTCCACACCAATACCGGTATTATCAAATTTCTTGGCGATATAAACCACCAGACGCAGATTATGTTCAATCAAAACCTTCTTGGCTGCATCATCCTCGTCCGTTCCCAGATTACTGATCACTTCTCCTTCTTCTTTCGAATCCAGCGGGGCCGGCAGCACTTCCGAGCCGCCAATATAATGTATCTCCCGGTTATCAGGAAACAGAATCGTCCGGAAGCTGGACATCACTTTTAGTTTAAACTGATTTGGTACAGCTATTTTAATCATCATGTTTCTATTCCTCCTAAAATACATCAGGATTTAATATCATCGCATATTCTCCTTCCGACGAAAACACATCATCACAAATGCCTATGATCGGATCAGCAATCCAACAGTCTTCCTCCCGATGTATACACATTTTTTCAATTTTTATAATCGGAACCACCCCCTGAGGGCAGCCTACACTTTTATATGGAATATATCGCACGCTATAAGCCATCTGTTCTTCAAGTGTAATTTCTATCGCTTTTCGTTCCGCCAGACACACCGGATTGTGAGTCAGCGGATCGGTCAGCTTATTACCTGTATCAATCATGGCCGTCACTTCATAAATCTGTTGCCCTATGTAAAGTGATACCTGACACTTATACTGATTCATTTTCTGCAAACGCAGAATAAAATTCCATATCCCCTGTACCAGATAGTAGCCCGCCACTGCAATCGCAAAGAACAGACTCCCTACCCTAATATACTGCTGCACCAGACTAAGTACCCCTCCCATGAGGATTCCGCTGACATACAGCATAACAAAGGCCTTCCAAAACTTACTCGTCCCCTTTACCCTGAGGCCGATCTTAATCATGCATGTATTTACTAACGTGTGGAATAATATGAATTTCACAAATGCATAAGGTACCGGCAAACATATAATGACACAAGTGGCTAGTGAACCTAACAAAGCTCCGATACAGACATTCAAATGAGTGGCAGAACATTTCAATATCTTTTTAGTAGTTAGAAGCAATAGGTAATCCATCATAAAATTGACCAGAAATAATACATCTATGTATAATTCATAATACACATTCCACCTTCTTTCACTTTCTCTTTAGATACTAAATCGATTTGTACTTAAGCAAGATTCATTATATATTTTTAGGTGGAAAGGTTTTGTCAGAAGGTGGCACTCCCTATAAAGTTTTTTTCGACAGGAGGTTATTTTGGAATTGAGGGGATGGGAATTTGTGAAGGAGCCGGAGGGGGAGATCGTTATGGCAGGGGATTTCAAACAGGGCGCTGTGCCTGTACTTCTAAGATTAAAAAGGAAAGATATTGGAGAACCGAGCGCATTCACCCCAGAATCTGATGATTCTGCGGCTCAGCGCTCTTTCACATGGTGCGGGAAGCACCATGTTCATCTCCAATATCTTTCCTTTTTAATCTAAGAAGTACTGACGGCTCGCTTAATGCTTGTAATCCCCTGCCATAACGATCTCCCCCTCCGGCTCCTTCACAAATTCACGCACCTCTCTTCAAACCAGAACTCTATATAAATTGCAAGGATTTATAAATTGGTATATCAAAAAGCATTATATAGTGGGGGGATATATTAAAACTTTGAGCCATTTCAGCGACTTCTGATCTGAAAATGGTGCGTGAATCAGGGTTTATTGTAAAGTCCGGCGGGGAGGTTTTGGGAGAAAAAAGGATAGAGGGGGCCGGAGGATCTGGTGCATTGAGGTAGGGGATGCTAAGCAGGGCGCTGTGCCTGTACTTCTAAGGCCATAAATGGAAGATATGGAAGATGAGCTTGGTGCTGCCCGCACCAAGCGAAAGAGTGCCTGAGCCGCAGAATCATCAGATTCTGGGGTGAATGCGCTCGGTTCTTCCATATCTTCCATTTATGGCCTTAGAAGTACAGGCACAGCGCCCTGCTTAGCATCCCCTACCTCAATGCACCAGATCCTCCGGCCCCCTCTATCCTTTTTCCTCCCAAAACCGCCCCGCTGGACTTTACAATAAACCCTGATTCCCCTCCCCCCAATTCGACACCCTTCTTGTCGAACACCAGATTTTTCTACAAGTCAGCTTTCGACAAATATTCCTATTTTTTATAAGCGCAAAAAAAGGGACACTACATTACCTGTAGTATCCCTTGGTATAAACTATTTTGTATCCTGTAAACTTAATTATTTCTTGAAGAAATCTGGAATTTTAATCGATTGTTCTTTTACTTTGCCGCTCGGCGTTTTTACTTCCGGTGCTTCCGGATTGCCATATGTTCTCGGTGTCTGGGCTTGTCCCTGCGAAGTTCCGAAATCGGTTCTCGGTGCCGGTGCTGCTCCGGTGCCATAGCTGCCAAATGAGCCCGCTCCTGACAACATACCAGATTTTGCTTCTAATCTAGATTTTAATTTCGAAGCAGAACCATTCGCATTCTGCAATCCGGTTGCAATAACCGTAATCGTTGCTTCATCCGACTTGGTGTCATCATACATCGCACCAAAGATGATATTCGCTTCTTCTCCAGCCAGTTCCTGTACGTACTCTGCTGCATCTGATGCATCCATCAGAGTGATATCCCCGGATACATTGATGATTACGTGTGATGCGCCTGCAATAGTTGTCTCAAGCAGCGGACTTGCAACTGCTTCTTTTACTGCTTCTAATGCTTTGTCATCACCCTTGCCTTGTCCAATACCGATATGAGCAACCCCCTTATCAGTCATAACTGTCTGTACATCTGCGAAATCAAGGTTGATCAGTGAAGGTACATTGATCAAATCAGTAATACCCTGAATACCTTGCTGCAATATTTCGTCGGCTTTCTTCAGTGCCTCCGGCATAGTAGTTCTTCTATCTACTACTTCTAATAATTTATCGTTAGGAATCACAATAAGAGTATCTACACTCTCTTTGAGTTTTTCAATTCCTGCAAGTGCGTTGTTCATTCTCGTTTTGGATTCAAAACGGAAAGGTTTGGTTACCACACCTACAGTAAGCGCTCCCAAGTCTTTTGCAATCTTTGCAACTACCGGAGTAGCACCTGTTCCGGTTCCGCCACCCATACCACAGGTTACGAATACCATGTCCGCTCCTTTCAGAGCTGCAGAAATTTCTTCCTGACTTTCTTCCGCTGCTTTTTCACCGATCTCTGGCTTTGCTCCTGCACCCAGTCCTTTGGTGAGCTTGTCCCCAATCTGCATTAAAGTCGGGGCTTTGCATAACTGAAGTGCCTGTTTATCTGTATTAATCGCAATAAACTCAACTCCGGCGATTTGTTCATCGATCATTCGGTTCACAGCGTTGTTTCCGCCGCCGCCGACACCGATAACTATTATTTTTGCAGCCGCTTCCGATTCATTTGTCTTAATTTCTAACAAGAGTTTTGTCCTCCTTTGTCTTCCTAATTATATTATACATCCCTTATTTCACAATATCGCTTTCTGCCATATACTCTATAATATAGTCTTTTCCCCAAAATATCAATAGAATTTTTGGTATTTTATTAAATTTATTTACTCATTTTGCTCAATTTAAGTTTCTTCTAAAGAGTTACCCCAGATCTATTCCTGCGATTCAGTCTAATTTTCTTCTTCGCCGCTCTCTTCGACTTTCCCAGCATCTTCAGTCTGCGGCTCATCTTCGGCCGCCGAATCGTCTTCGTTTTCATCAGTTGTGATTTCATCAGGCCAGACATTTTCTTCAAAACTGATAACGCTGTTGGAATCCTGATAATTCTCCAGATGAAGGAGACCTTTCTTGCCTTCGAGTTTTTCCAGAATTGGCGAAATCTGGATGATCCGGTTCTCCAGATTCTCAACTCCGACTCTAACGCAGATACTACCGAAGTACAGATAGACCTCTGAATCTATACATACGATCCGGTCGGCACTGAGTTCGTACTTCTCGATCATCCGGGTCGCTTCCAGAATAACATCGAAGGTCTTTTCATCCACAACCGGCAGCAATTGATAAAGCTCTGCCTCACTTACGGTCAGCCCCTCGATAAGCGGTACCCCGTCGCGAAACTCCATACTGATTTCCAGTACGTTTCCTTCGCGGTCAAAATAAACCATATTGTTTCCATCGAAAATAAATCCAACCATCTTCTTCTCATAGACCCGAACTGATACAGTCCACGGATTCTTCAATTTGACTTCCGCCGTTTCTATGTTCGGATGAAGCTCCGGATCTCCAAACTTGAATTTCATCAACAGGTAGAGGGCGTTGGTTGCATACTTGTCCTTCTGAACCCACTCTGCCACTTCCTGATCGGTCAGATATTGGTTCCCGGACACTTCAATTTCCTGTATGTTAAATAAAAGCAATACGCCCACCAGAAGGACTGCAGCAATCAACGCTGTGATTCCCGCAGCCTTCCAGCCACGTCTGATTTTGTTTGTTCTCTTTCTTACTTTCATCTTTTGATCCTCCTGTACCCCATTGTTCTATTCTATCAGATTTGATACACTCAGGACAAGTCCCATTTCGATCAGCAGAAACATGACCGAGGTTCCTCCATAACTGATAAAGGGCAGCGTAATTCCGGTATTCGGTATGGTATTGGTTACAACTGCAATATTGAGCACCACCTGGATCATAATATGAGCCATTGCTCCGGCCGCAACCAGTGCACCGAATAAATCTGCGGCATGAGTTGCGATCACAAAGAAACGCCAGATCAGGATCAAAAACAGGATAACGATAAACGCTGCACCAACCAACCCTAATTCTTCGCATATGATCGAAAAGATCATGTCATTCTGTGCTTCCGGCACAAATCCCAGTTTCTGAATACTATTTCCCAGCCCCTTGCCAAACAATCCTCCCGAACCGATCGCATAGAGCCCCTGCAGGGTCTGATACCCTTTCTCATAGGATTCCGGATCCCGCCATATTGCCAGACGTTCCATCCGGTAACTTTCCAGAGCCAGAAATATCCCCATAAAACTCACACCCAGTGCTCCCATCGAGATAAACTGCGCATATTTCGGACTGGCAACAAAGATCAAAATAATCGCAATTCCCAAAATGATAATCGCTGTACTCAAATTACTGGCACCTACCAATCCTACGATCGGC
>Ga0153946_1001181_pt1 | contig 11303 bp, 9 predicted proteins | sample TSNJ030MetaG_FD_104751 | JGI IMG/M metagenome (GOLD analysis project Ga0153946, IMG submission 104751) | Attine ant fungus gardens microbial communities from New Jersey, USA - TSNJ030 MetaG | ecosystem: Host-associated > Fungi > Mycelium > Unclassified | place: USA: New Jersey, Wharton State... | reverse complement strand
TGACACATCAAGAGACGCTGGACACAGTACTGGCAGTCGGAAAAAAGATGAACAAAGTAACCATTGTGGCTCTTGATAAACCTGGTTTCATTGTTAACAGGATATTGGATCCAATGCTGAATGAAGCCATCTTCCTGCTTGAAGAAGGAGTTGGCACTGTAGAAGATATTGACAATGGCATGAAGTTCGGATGTAATCATCCAATGGGGCCATTGGCGCTAACTGACCTTATTGGTCTTGACATTCTTCTCGCCGTTATGGAAGTTTTATATAACGAATATGGTGATTCAAAATACAGACCTGCCCCATTGCTGAAGAAAATGGTTAGAGCTGGAAAACTCGGTAAAAAAACAGGAGGAGGATTTTATAAATATGAATGAATACAAAAAACTATTGCTTGAAAAAAAAGGTAATATCTGTGTACTTAAGTTCAATTCACCCAAAAATCTCAATGCATTGTCAACAGAATCAGCCAGAGAATTGTCGGCGGCCTTGAATGAGATTGAGGAGGATGCAACGGTTAAAATTATTATCATGACTGGCGAGGGCAAAGCCTTTATTGGCGGCGCTGACATTAAAGAAATGTGCAATTTAAATGCTGTGGAGGGCGCCGCATTCGCTTTCATGGTTTCAAAAGTAATCACAAAAATGGAGAAGATGAGTAAAGTTTTCATCGCTGCGATTAATGGCTATGCTTTAGGTGCAGGGATGGAGTTAACACTTGGCTGTGATATTCGAATTTTTTCGTCTAATGCAAAAACCGGCTTGCCGGAGACAGGCCTGGGTGTCATTCCGGGTAGTGGCGGTACGCAGAGGCTTCAACGATTGACTGGTGTTGGGAAAGCTAACGAGTTGATATTTACCGGCGATATTATTGACGCTGATGAAGCCTTACGCATCGGTATTGCAAATAAAGTGGTGGCTCCAGAAGAGCTCATGGATGCAGCGTTTGAGATTGCTGAAAAAATTTCTCGCAAATCTCCAGTCGCAGTCGGTATCGCTAAAGAAGCGATTCAAATTGGCAGAGAACTAGATTTAGACCGGGCGATAGAGGTTGAAAAAAATTTATTTGGACTCTGTTTTTCTACTGCTGACCAGAAAGAAGGTATGGCTGCTTTTATTGAAAAAAGGGATCCTATATTTGGGAGCTAATTTACATAGAATATAAAACGGAAAGGGATTGCTTATGGATTTTACATTGAATAATTCGCAGAAGCTGGCACAGGACATGTTCCGCCGCTTTGCGGAAACAGAAATCAAACCAATTGCCAGGGAAATGGACGAGACCGAAGTTTTTTCAATGGATTTAGTTGCAAAAATGCAAAAACAGGGGTTCTTTGGGATTCCGTACCCGAAAAAGTACGGCGGTGCCGGGGCAGACACGATGACCTACGTTTTATGTATGGAAGAGATTAGCAAAGCAGATGCAAGCACAGGAATTACCATATCAGTACATACCTCACTTTGCTGTGCATGTATTCATGATTATGGTACGGAAGAACAACGGGAGAAATTTCTGCGCCCACTGGTGGATGGGCACAAAATCGGGTGCTTCGCGCTGACCGAGCCAGGTGCCGGCAGTGATGCCGGCGGCCTGCAGACAACCGCAGTGCCTGACGGAGACGACTACATCATCAACGGCGCCAAGGTATTTACCACAAACTCGGGATTTGCGGACACAATGGTGGTCTTTGCCGTGACCGATAAAGCGATGGGCAACGAAGGCTTCTCCGCATTTATTGTGGACCGGAATACACCTGGCATTTCCGTCAGTGCCAACATCCCGCGGATGGGCATCCGCGCCGCTTCCAACTGTGAGGTATCCTTTACCAATGTCCGGGTGCCGGCGGCAAACATACTCCGCTGCGAGGGCAATGGCTTTGAGATTGCGATGCATGCCCTTGACGGCGGCCGGATCGGGATCGGTGCCCAGGCGGTCGGAATCGCTCAGGGCGCACTGAACGAAGCCATTCAGTATGTCAAGGAGCGCAAGCAATTCGGACGACCGATCAACGCCTTCCAGAACACCAGGTTTAAACTTGCGGAAATGCAGACAAAAGTAGATGCCGCCCGTCTTCTGGTGTGGCAGGCAGCCCTCGTGAAGGACAATAAGAAAGACTACGCCACCGCTGCCGCACAGTGCAAGCTGTTCGCATCGGAGGTGGCCGGCGACGTTACCCGCGGCTGTGTCCAGCTGCTGGGTGGGTACGGATACTCCCGGGAATATCCGGTTGAGCGGATGATGCGTGATGCAAAAATCACTGAAATCTACGAAGGCACAAGTGAAGTTATGAAGATGGTTATCTACGGCACCCTGAAAGCAAAATAGAGGAGAGAGAGCTATGAAAATTATCGTATGTATTAAGCAGGTTCCCGACACCACTGAGGTTGAGATTGATCCGCAGACCAATACGCTGATCCGCACCGGCATCCCGGTTATCATCAACCCGGATGATAAGAGCGGGATTGAGGCGGCACTGACGCTTCGTGAACAGGTCGAAGGCAGCAAGGTTACGGTTGTTTCCATGGGACCGCTGCAGGCGGAGATGGCTCTGCGCGAAGCGCTCAGCATGGGTTGTGACGAGGCGGTTCTGATCAGTGGACGACAGTTTGGCGGTTCGGATACGCTTGCCACCTCCACCATTATTTCCGCCGCATTGAAAAAAATCGGCTATGACCTGATTATCACCGGCAGACAGGCGATCGACGGGGATACCGCCCAGGTCGGGCCGCAGATTGCCGAACACCTGGGTATTCCGCAAGTCAGCTATGTGGAAGCGGTTAACCCGGAAAAGGATTCTTTGATTGTGATGCGGCAGTATGAGGATCGTTCCCACAAAATCCGTGTCAAGCTTCCCTGTCTGCTTACGGCGATACAGGATCTTGCCGAGCCAAGATATATGACCGTCGGCGGTATCATGGATGCCGCCGAAAAAGAAGTCAGGGTAATTGATTATGAAGCCCTTTCTGACTTGCTAAACCCAGAGGAAATCGGTCTGAAAGGCTCGCCGACCAATGTTGTGCGCTCGTATACCAAAGACGCAAAAGCACAGGGAACGGTGCTCAAAGGGTTGACTCCGGACGAAGCGGTCGAAGCCATTATGGCGCGGCTGCATGAAGTTCATTTAGTGTAGAGGGAGGCAGAAGATGAGTAAAGATATTTATGTATTTATTGAGCAGCGCGACGGAAAGCTCCAGAGTATCGGCTATGAGCTGATTGGTGAAGCGGCCTTTCTGGCGCAGGACTTAAAGCAGCAGGTCGTTGCCGTGCTGCTGGGCGACAATATTTCCGGTTATGCCGGGGACCTGATCCACTACGGTGCGGATCAGGTGTTAATTGTCGACGACCCAATGCTGGGAGAATATATGACGGAGCCATACGCAAAAGCGATATCGGCGATTATAAAAGAAAAAGAACCGGAAATCGTTCTGTTTGGCGCAACCTCCATCGGCCGCGACCTGGCACCGCGGGTATCCGCCCGGGTAAAAACAGGCCTGACTGCCGACTGTACCGCACTATGCATTGATCCTGATTCCCGGCTGCTGTTGATGACACGTCCCGCTTTTGGCGGTAACTTGATGGCGGTTATCCGCTGCAAAACACACCGTCCGCAGATGGCAACGGTACGCCCCGGCGTTATGCAGCCGATGGAAAGGGATACAGAGCGGCAGGGAACGACAGAACTCTTTCCGGTGAAATTCACCGCTGCCGATCAAAATATAGAAATCCTGGAGGTGATCAAAGAGACCAGAACGATCACCGACATCACCCAGGCAAAATGCCTTGTCAGCGGCGGACGCGGCATCGGCGGACCGGAAGCATTCGATACACTCCGGGAGATTGCCGGCCTGCTTGGCGGTGATGTGGCCGCCTCACGTGCAGCCACCGATGCCGGCTGGATTGACAAGGACAGACAGGTCGGACAAACCGGAAAGACGGTACGCCCTGAGCTTTACATAGCCTGCGGCATCTCCGGCGCAATCCAGCATGTAGCAGGAATGGAAAACTCCGGCACGATTATTGCCATTAACAAAAATGAAACAGCGTCGATCTTTGGCGTTGCCGACCTGGGGATTGTCGGCGATGTAACGGTTATCCTGCCGAAGCTTAAGGCGGCAATTAAGCAGGCACAAGCAGAGGGGATTACCTATTTGGCTCCTTCCTCCGATCAGTATACAGGAATGGAAAACATTATGTACCATGTGCAGAATAATATTGCCTATCTGACGATTAACCGCCCACGGCAGTTGAATGCACTGAATCAAAAAACGCTGCAGGAAATCAGCGCTGTTGCCGATAAGCTGAGAGACGATCAATCCGTCAAGGTGCTGATCGTGCGCGGGGCAGGCGGCCGGGCGTTCGTTGCCGGTGCCGATATTTCAGAAATGCAGGAGATGAATGAGGCGCAGGGTGCCGAAATCTCCCGTATGGCCCAGGAAGTATTTGTCAAGATAAAAGAGCTGCCGCAGATTGTGATCGCAGCAATCAACGGCTTTACACTGGGCGGCGGAAACGAGCTGGCAATGGCTTGTGATATCCGCGTCGCAAGCTCCCGGGCGAAATTTGGGCAGCCGGAGGTAAATCTCGGTCTGATCCCCGGCTTTACCGGCACCCAGCGCCTGTCCCGTCTGGTCGGCAGCGGTACGGCAAAAACCATCGTGTTTACAACCGATATGATCAGTGCTGAGGAAGCATACCGGATCGGCCTTGTCGATGTTGTCACGGCACCGGAAGGGCTGATGCGGACAGCACGAGACCTTGCTCTGAAAATCATGAGCAAGAGCATGAAGGCAGTCATGCTGGCGAAAAAATCCATCAATGAGGGATTGCCGCTGGAGTTCAAAAATGGCCTGCTTGTTGAAAATGAATGCTGGACAAAATGCTTTGCAGAAGGCGGCGACGGCTACGAGGGCATGACGGCTTTCGTGGAAAAACGCCAGGCAAATTTCGAAAAATAGAACGGTCACCAACTCAACATGAATATGGAGGAAAAACGATGAATCTGATGGAATGTATTAAGGGGCGCAGAAGCGTCCGCAATTTCAAACCCGATGCCGTGAGTGATGCCCTGCTGAAACAGGTGGTTGAGGCAGCATCCTATTCACCCAGCTGGAAGAACTCACAGTCCGTCCGCTATCTTGCGATCGCGGATACCGGGCTTAAAACAAAGCTTGCCGAAGAATGTGTGATGGGCTTTGAATACAACAAAAAGACCATTTTAAAGGCACCGATGCTGGTTTTAGTAACCACCGTGTCCGCGCGCTCAGGTTTTGAACGCGACGGTTCTTTCTCTACGGACAAAGGTACCCACTGGGAGAGCTTTGACGCCGGGATTGCAGCTCAGACCTTTTGTCTGGCCGCGCATGAACAGGGACTGGGAACAGTCATTCTGGGGATTTATGATGAGGATAAAGTCATGGAAACCGCCGGTGTGCCAAAGGACCAGAAAGTTTCCGCAATGGTTGCGGTCGGGTTCCCTGATGAGATGCCTGCGATGCCAAAGCGGAAAAGTGTCGATGAGCTGTTATCTATCCCAATATATAGGTAGTTCTGTATCCGATGAATAAAGCGACTGGCGGTGTCTTGGCGGAAATATATCCGCCAAGACATCCGCCTCGATTTATTCATAGGTTACATAACAGCACGGATATCGATGCCCTCACCCGGCAATGCGGATAAATAAATCAAATCATACTCGGAAGTTCCTTCATTCACCTCGTCAAGCAGCTTTTGCGCATGCTCCAGCCCCTGTGCCACAGCAATTTTTCCGTCACCATTTCGCGTCAACTCCGTCACTCCACGCTCTTTGGGCTGTAATGCGGGTAGTGAAGCCGCTTTGGTTTCTAAGTCAAACGCCTCGGGCGCAAGCAGACTCAAATCGGCGCCGCGGCGGTAGAACAGCCGTCGTACCTCTATTGGAGTAAGCGCGAGATCAACGCCGCACGAATCGTTGCACTCCGCCTCGGCTTTACCGGACAAGCTGGCAGTCAGCGCAATGGCATAAATACGGCCCGGATCCTTTTGATTCGATTTCGCCCACGCTCCTTTTGCAAGGCGGCCAAATTGTTGCTGTGCGGATAGCGAGCGGGAGAGTCTGCCTTCGGGAGCCAGCCTTGCAGACAGCGTCTTGGCTGCATAGTCGGAATATCCCACGAGCGTTCGCGTATCCTCCTTCGAGCTTTCAAGCTCACCCATAACGTCTCTTAGAGCCGTAAGAGCTATATCGGCGCCCTGCCAGACAATGTCAATGCCGACCCTGTGCAGTCCGGCAACAATATGCTGCTCAGTGATATCCAGCTCGCCGTATTCGCCAAGCTTTGAAAATTCAGGCAAAAAGTTCGGATGGAGCCATGCGATGACCGTCGTGTCCTTATTATCTGTAATAACAAATAGGTCATCAGCCTGTTGCTTCGGGGACAGCGCGCCGGTCGGGCAGTCCCGGACGCATTGCCCACACTGTACGCAGTTGCTTTGACTCAGTGCCATTCCGAAGGCGGGTTCAATCCGGGCTTCTTCCCCTCGTCCAGCAATGCTCCACGCATGGATGCCCTGCTGCTTGCCGCACGCGTCGACGCATCGTCTGCAAAGGATACATTTATTGGGATCCTTTATGATTGATGGAGTGGATTCATCTGCTGCTTCCCGGCGTTCCGTCCATGTAAAATCACCAAATGTGACATTCATTTCTTTCGCAAGTTCCTGCAACTCGCAGACGCCGTCCTTTACACAATCGCAAAACCGGCAATATCCGCACATCTCGTCTGACAAATCGGCCACCTCGCTTACGCCGTTACGTGCGCAATGCTGGCATTCCATCGGATGGTGTGACAGTATCAGCTCAAGGCTGGTTTTTCTCAATCCTTCAATCCGTGCGCCTTTTGTCTTTACGCTCATGCCTTCGGACACTGTGGTCGCGCAGGCGGGAACCGGTTTGCCGTTCGACTCAACCATACACACGCGGCAGACCGCACGGACAGAATAGTCCGGATGATGACATAATGAAGGGATATGTATTCCGGCCTGCTGTGCAGCGTCCAAAATTGTAGACTGTGCGTCCGCACGTAAGCTTACCCCGTCGATGATGATATTAACAAGTGACATAGAGTGCCACCTCCTTTGCTTCGATCCGCTGCTCGAAATCAGAGCGGAAGTAATTGATTGCGCTGAGTACCGGAACCGGTACCGATTGGCCCAATGGGCAGAAGCTGGCAGCCTTCATATACTCCCCCAACGACAGAATCCGGCCTATATCCTCCTCCTGTGCGCAGCAGTTTTGAAAGCGTTCAAGATATTCGCTCATTCGGCGGACACCTTCGCGGCAAGCGGTACACTTGCCGCAGGATTCATCGCGGAAAAACCGTGTCGTCTGCAAAGCTATTTCCGACATATCCCTTGTGTCGTCCAGCACGAACAGCGAGCCGGAACCTATCGATGCTCCAATTTCCGCCAGCGCGTCCAAGTTGAAGGGGGTATCCAGCTGCTCCGGTGTGATAAATGCGCCGGAATTGCCGCCTACCTGCACCGCCTTAAGCTGACGCCCGTCGGCCACGCCGCCGCCGAAGTCGTAAATCAGCTCACGGATGAGGGTATTTCCAGGCACCTCAAAGTAGCCACGATTGACGACATCGCCGCTCAGCGTGAAGATTTTGGTTCCGGTGTATTCTACGGAGCCGATGGAGCTGTACCACCACGCCCCTTTTTCCACAATGACAGGAATCGAGGCAAAGGTCTCCACATTGTTGATAACGGTGGGCATACCGTTCAGGCCGGCGACGGTTGGGTATGGCGGCTTCAGGCGCGGCTCACCACGCAGTCCCTCCAGCGAATTCAAAAGTGCCGTTTCTTCGCCGCATATATAAGCACCCGCACCGACACAAACCGAAAACGAAACCGGCATGAGCTTCTCCTTCGCCTGTGCAATAGCATCGCGGAGCAGGCCGGCGACATGCGGATACTCAGCGCGGCAATAAATGATTGCCTCCGACGCACCGATTGCATATGCGCCGATTGCCATTCCCTCTAAAACCGTGTGCGGATCGTTCTCCAAAATTGCACGGTCTTTATATGTTCCCGGCTCGCCTTCGTCCGCATTGCAGACAATATATTTTTGGTCGGCAGGCGTTTTGAATGCGCCTTTCCACTTGGACCCGGTGTTAAACCCGGCGCCGCCGCGTCCGCGCAGCCTTCCAGAGCGCTCAATCTCTCCAATCAGGGTTTCCGGATTCATCGCCCTTGCCATATCCAGCGCTTGGTATCCACCGGCGGCAACGTAACTCTCCAAGGAATGCGGGTCAATATTTCCGGCGTTGCGAAGCGCTACTCTAAACTCTTTCATCGTAATCCCCCCTTACTGATAAGCCGCTAAAATGGGCGGCAGCTTTTCCGGCGTCAGCTCTGTATACGGCTCTCCGTCGATTGTGATTGTCGGTGAGCCTTGGCATTGTCCAACGCATTGTGTAAACTTCAACGTGAAACGCCCGTTTTTCGTTGTATCACCCATTTTAACATCCAGCAGTCTCTCAAGCTCCGCCACTATTTTGGCCGCTCCGGCAACATGACACGGTGCGGATTCACAAACGCGGATAACATGCTGCCCTACCGGTTCCAAATGAAGATAGGAATAAAAGGTCCCCGTTTCATAAACCTGTGCCTGCGGTAAGTGAAAATGCTCGGAAATCTGTTTGATTGACTGTTCCGACAAATAGCCTTCATGCTCTTGAACCAGGCGCAGCGCTTCAAGCAAGCCGCCGTTTTCGAGTTTAATTTTGTCCAGAAGTCCTGTCAATGCTCCGCTCATTGTGCAATCACCTCCTCGGGTATAGTTTCAACATTACAAGGCACGTAACGCAGATACGGCGTTCCGATCATCGGATCGCGGTTCGTGTTCTTTGTCAGCAGGTTCAGATTGACGCCGTTGACTATCCCTTGATGCCGCATCCCAAAACCGTGGGGAATTTGAACGCAGCCTTTGCGAATTTCCTGTGTGATCTGTGCCGGTACATCCAAATGTCCGTTCTCGGTTGAGAGCCTGACAGTTTGCCCGTCTTTTTTGATGCCGAGACTCGCTGCGTCGTCCGGATGTATGTACAGGGACTGTAAATTTGACTTGCCTTTTACCCAGCCCGGCTGTCCGCGGAACACGCCGTTCGCGTTGACCTCGCAATGCCGTCCGGCAAATAAGACAAACTTGTACTCCGGGTGGTTCATTGCCTGTTCTTCCTTTTCCGGGGTAATGTCGAAAATCCAGGGTTCCAACTCATCCGAGTATAGGTGAATCTTTTTATCCGGCGTTTTCAAGTGCTTGAACAGGTCGTCGTACTTGACCTTGCCGACCCGCAGTCCGCCGGGATGGTTAATCACATCCTGATAAATCTCCTCAACCTGGCTCGGCCCACGCTTGTAACCCATATTCTCATACGCGTCCTTTTCATAATCGTTGGCAAACAGAATGGAACCCCAAAACGCGGCCTTTCCGTTTGAGCCAAGCACGGGGCCAAGCGTCTTGGCGACAATAATAGGCCAGAGCATTCTCATCTGCGGGTTCTCATTCAAATAGGCGAGCAGAGCCTCCTGATACTCCATGCGGCTTCCTCTTGCGGTATCGTAAAGATTCTCCGGGAACTCCGGTATTAAGTGCAACCGTTCCATCAGTGCCATGTAAATATCAGCGGATTCCCAAACCTCTTCTTCCGACTCTACAACAGGCGCGTGCAGCCTGGAATAAATATAAGGGAAAGTCATCATTATTTCGTTGGCGTCCCACGATTCATACGCGCTTCGCATTGGCAATACGTAATCGGAAATCCGCGCCATCTCGGACATCTGGCAATCCACCGTGACCAGAAGCTCAAGCTTTTGCAGAGCCTTTTCAAGCGCAGGGGTATCCACATAGGAGTTGAGAGAGTTTTGGCAGCCGTTAATAAGGGCGCGGATACGCTGTGGATGGTCGTTGTCGACTTCCTCGGCGAAAGCCGCCGTCGGGTAGAGTCCAATTATGCCGGGATATCCCGTAACAGGGAGTCTCCAGTTGTCCGGCGATTTCGTATCCGTGTGCGCACTGCGGGGCAGCATCTTTCCGGCGTAGCCAATCCCGCCAGGCATCAGCATGTGCCCACAAAGCGCCATTGCAATATTGCCCAAATGTGTCGTCACCGTGCTGTTGCGCCCGCAAATGACGCCAAGGTCATAGTGGATACATGAACGCTTAGTGGCCATCAGCTTCGTAAAACGGTAAACGTCCTCATAGTCAAGCTCGCAAAATTCCGCATATTGCCTTACATCCACACCTTCAAACCAGGGGAGAATCTTCTCAAAATCAGATATGTGCTTGTCCATATACGCTTGGTTACACCATTTTTCCTGAATAAGAAGGGCAATGACGGCCCGCCAGAACACGGTATCGGTTCCCGGACGGATCGCCAGATGCAGGTCTGAAATCTGGGCAGTCTCTGATTTGCGGGGGTCAATGACGACAAGAGTTTTGCTCGGATCGCGCGCGAATTTACTGCATATGCGCTTGCCGTTGACAGAATTGTTGCTGACATACCCGTTCCAGCCTGCACAGATGAGCACCTTCGCTTCCTCTGCATCATCGTCAGCTTCCATGATATAGCCTTGATGCCCCAGCATAACGCCATAGCTCCAATACAGCCCTGTAAGTTCGGCGGCAAGATTGCTAAAACGATATTTCGTTCCCATAAGTTTCAGCAGATAAACACCGTACGTAGCACCAAGCTGGCCAATAAACTGCCCCATGTTTGTGCCGGCAAGAGCGCGCGGGCCATATGCGTCCACAATCTGCCGCATCTTCGCTGCTATTTCGTCGAGTGCCTGATCCCACGATATACGCTCAAATTGATTCTCGCCGACACGCTTCATCGGATAATGGACGCGGTCATCGCTGTGTTGAAAGTACGCAATATTTCTGCCCTTACGGCACGCGTGCCCCCGAGAGCACGGATTCGTTGGATCTCCCTTTGCTCGAATAATTTTGTTATTTTCCACCTCGACTTCCAAGCCGCAACTAATCGAGCACAAACAACAATTCGTTTTTTTCCATTTGCCCATTGCACTTCCTGTCAACTTTCCCATCAAGATCCCTCCTTCACTGTTTTTTGTGGTGCCACCGGTCACTTGTCAGGAACCAATGGTTTTTGGTATTTCATATTTATAAAACCCATCACCTGTTTTTTTACCGAGTTTTCCGGCTCTAACCATTTTCTTCAGCAATGGGGCAGGTCTGTATTTTGAATCACCATATTCGTTATATAAAACTTCCATAACGGAGAGAAGAATGTCAAGA
>Ga0153946_1001175_pt1 | contig 11360 bp, 9 predicted proteins | sample TSNJ030MetaG_FD_104751 | JGI IMG/M metagenome (GOLD analysis project Ga0153946, IMG submission 104751) | Attine ant fungus gardens microbial communities from New Jersey, USA - TSNJ030 MetaG | ecosystem: Host-associated > Fungi > Mycelium > Unclassified | place: USA: New Jersey, Wharton State... | reverse complement strand
TTGCCGGGGGTACCAGGGGGCGAAGCCCCATGGTGGTTTTTGGTTACTTTTGGGCGTCCAAAAGTAACTGCCCGCCCCGGCATGAGGGGCAACCCTCCCCATTGCATGGGGAAAACAGTCATGCGGCTGCACTGCCGCAAAAACAAATCCGCCCTGCGCCCAGCAGCACCCCCCGCCCCGGCCACAAGGGGCAAACCCCTCCCCATCCGCATGGGGAAAAAACAAAGCGGCAACACTGCCGCAAAAAAAATTATTCGAGAACATGGCCAGCCTTGCCCACAGGATGAATTTAAAAAAACAATTAAGATGTTGTGGATCAGCGTGTATCAACCACAAAGCGCCGAAAGTATGTTGTGCTTCCGGCGCTTTGGCTATTTATAGTACATCGGGATAAACAAAGCCATGTCATATGAAAACGTGAGGCTTTGCGATCTGGTAAAAAAATAGTGGCAAACAGGTATTGCATGAAGGCTGAGCTATGATGTATAATGATAGTCAAACGTTTGACATTGTCAGGAGAATGAAAGATGACCACATTAAAAGATGTAGCGAATCGCGCGGGTTTGTCGGTGAGCACCGTTTCCTATGTGCTGAATGGAAAAAAGAAGGTGCGGGAGGACACCTACCGGAGAATTATGCAAGCCGTGGAGGAGGTGGGCTATGTGCCCAACCAGCAGGCCAGGAGCCTGAAGACAAGGAGCACTCTATCCATCGGCGTTGTGGTCCCCGACATTTCAAACCAATTTTTCCCCGAAATCGTCAAGGGCATTGACGACGCAGCCAATATGGACAACTACACCATTATTTTATGCAACACCGACAACGACGCGGAGCGCGAGGAACGGTGCATCAACGCGCTGCTCAGCAAGGATATCGACGGCATTATATACATTGGGACAGCCAAGTCCAAGGCGATACTCCAGAGAAAAACCGAATTGCCCATCGTTCTTGTGGACCGAAAGCTGGGGGAACGGTATATTTCCGTGACCACCAACAACTATCAAGGCGGCTACATGGCCACCGAGCACTTGATCCACACGGGTCATTCCTCCATCGCGCTCATCACCGGGCCCGTGTTTATCACAACATATTTTGACCGTCTGCGCGGCTATATGGACGCGCTGAATGCAAATAGCCTGCACTACAGCGAGGAATTGGTCTTTGAATGCGATTTTACGAGCAAGTCGGGCTATGACGCCGCCTACCGGCTGTGTGAGCAGAACGTACAAGTGGATGCCATATTTGCCACCAATGACCTCATGGCGTTGAGCATTATCCGTGCGCTGTTGGAGCTGGGAAAGAAGGTGCCCGAGGATATCGCGGTGGTGGGCTATGACGACATATACATTGCCTCCATCGTTATGCCCGCGCTGACCACCATTCGTCAGCCAAAGTATGAAATGGGGAAAAAGGCGGCGGAGCTGCTGATAAAAGCCATTCACAAGGAGGAAATCACCCAGCGCCAAATCGAAATGACTCCCACACTGATTGTCAGGGAAACCACATAGCAAACCAACTTTAAAGTATTATCGTGATAAACGCTAAATTTGAAATGATTTTTTTGTGTTTTAATATAATTATGTCAAAATCATCTTGACAAATAAAAAAGCATGCCGTATTATAATTTTAGTCAAACGATTGACTTAACGACGGGATCACACTGCTTTGACAGTAAAAAAACAAATGGAGGTCTCAAAATGTTAAAAAAGCTTTCCGGTTTATTCCTGGCCACGGCGCTTGCCTTCACTGTGTTTTCGGGCTGCACGACTACCGACACAACCGCAACGGATGACGCAGCCGCCCCCGGCGACAATACGGCGGAAACAACCGCCGAGCCAGCTTCCGGCGACAAAAAAATTGTGGTGGGCGTCTCTATGGACACCATGGATCAGGCCTATTGGCAGGCCGACATGTCGGCTATGGAGGACAAAGCCGCAGAGTTGGGCGTCGAGCTCTCTGTCCAGGTGGCGGAGGGTGACGCCGTAAAGCAAAACCAACAAATTGAAACCCTAATATCCCAAAAGGTGGACGCCATTGTCTGCTGTGCCGTGGACGGCCAAGCGGTCTTGGAGGTTGTAAAGAAGGCGAACGACGCCGGTATCCCCTTTATATTCAACGACCGCTCCATTGCCAGCACCGACGAGGCTACGGTGGATTACGGCGTGGGCACCGACAACTACACCCTGGCAAAGCTGACGGCGGAGTGGTTTGTGGGCTACCTGCGCGACAACGGCATCTCCGGCAAAGCAATTGTCTATATCGGGGATTTGGGGGACGCAAACGCTATCGCCCGCAACAAGGGCTACATGGAGGTAATTGACGCCAACAGCGATATCATCGAGGTTGTCGCCGAGGTTCCCACGGAATGGGATCTGGAAAAGGCCCTGGCCGGTACCCTCAACGCCTTCCAGGCCAATCCCGACGCCAATATTATCTTCTCGCCCGCCGACTACATCTTCCCCTCCATCCGCTCCGGCTTGCAGCAGTTGGGCAAATGGAAGACCCGGGACGAGGAGGGGCATATTTACTTCACATCCTTTGACGGCGACAAGGAAGCCCTGGACGCTGTCAAGGACGGCTATGTGGAATCCATCGGCGCGCAGCCCATTCTGGACACCGGCGCAAACTGTATCCAGGCGGCATACGACATGGCCAACGGCAAAACCATGGAGAAGGAATACTTTCTGGACGACGGCTTCGTTGTGAATATCGAAAACTTTGACGAAACCGCAAAGAACGCCTCGGGGTATTACGGGATCGAGTAATTTAGACTGCTGGGCGCAGGGCGGAATTGTTTTTGCGGCAGTGCAGCCGCTGTGATGTTATCCCCATGCAATGGGGAGGATTGCCCCTCATGCCGGGGCGGGCAGTTACTTTTGGACGCCCAAAAGTAACCAAAAACCACCAGGGGGCTTGCCCCCTGGTACCCCCGGTAGGGCCATAAGAAGAATATGCTGCTTTCAAAATCTACCTTTCTTGACATTCACGGAAGTCCCGCTCCTCGCGCGGAGGCTTTGTGCAAACCCCACGAAGCCGAATCAAGCGCGGCTTCTGCCTTTTGGGCTTTGCTGTTCGGCTGTAGGGGCGGGGTTAACCCGCCCGCCACTCTCTATGAAATTGGCCTGTAGGGGCGCCCCTGTGTGGGCGCCCGTTTCCCCTTGCCGCACCTTTTCCGGGTACACACGCCCTTGGCGTCCCCCTTGGAATCGTCGATATCTTTTATTTTTTTACCATTATTTTTTGAAATCGCTATTATATGGGAGTAGTACATATGCGTGATATCAAAACACAAAACAACCGGGCAACAGCGTTTCTCCTCCGAAATATCACCCTGCTGATCCTGTTGGCACTGGCTGTTTATTCCATACTATTTGTTCCGAATTTTGCCAGTCTGTCCAACGCACAGAGCATCGCCTCCCAGGCGTCCTACCTGATTTTGGTGGCCATCGGCATGACCTTTGTCATCTTGAACGGTGGAATCGACTTCTCCGTCGTGGCGGTTATCAACCTGGGCAGCGTTGTCGGCGCGATGATCATGAGCGAAAAGGACGGTCTCCTCTCCCATTCCGGCGCCGGTTTTTTGGTGGCAATTCTCGTCATGCTGCTCATCGGCGTGGCCATCGGGCTGCTCAACGGATTTTCCGTGGTCGTCCTGAAAATGCCGTCCTTTATCGCCACCATGGCCGTCAATCTCGTGTTCAGCGGGCTGGCGGTGTTTTTGACAAAATCCGACACTATAACAGGGCTGCCAAAGGCCTTTCGCGCGCTGGGGAATTCCCAATTTTTGGGGATTCCAGTTTCTGTTTTTATCGCCCTCGCCGCTGTACTGGCCACCCACTATCTGCTCTCGAGAACCGTCTTCGGGAGGAGAGTTTACGCGGTGGGTACCACTCCGCTGGTCGCCCGGATATCCGGCACCAACGTAAAGAGCGTTATCCTGCGCCTGTTTGTGCTCAGCGGATTTTTCGCGGCGCTGAGCGGCATTGTGTTGACGGCGTGGATTGGCGCGGGCAAGCCCACGGTGGCGGATGATATGACCATGGATATTGTCTCCGCCGTCGTGATTGGCGGCACAAGTACCTTTGGTGGATCCGGCACAATTACAGGCACTGTGGTGGGCGCCCTGCTCATCACGGTTATGAGCAGCAGCCTGAGCCTCATGGGGCTGAATTGGTATACCATCAGTACCATCAAGGGTTTTATTCTGCTGGCCGTGGCCTTGATTGACGCCGCCAAGCGAATCGCTAAGTAGAGGGGGAGTCGTTTGAAAGGTAACTTTCAAACGTAGAGAGGAATGATCGTTAATATGGATGAAACTATTTTGGAGCTCCACGGTATCCGGAAGTCATTTGCGTCGGTGCGCGTGCTGGAGGGCGTCGACCTGACGCTGAAAAGGGGCAAGGTGCTTGGAGTTGTGGGGGAAAACGGGGCGGGGAAATCCACCCTGATGAACATCCTGGGGGGAATCATCAAAAGGGATTCCGGGGAGATGCTCCTGGAGGGCGCCGTTTATGAGCCGAAGAATCCCAACGACGCCAAAAAGAAGGGTATCTCCTTCATCCACCAGGAGCTGAGCCTCTTCGGCAATCTCAGCGTAAAGGAAAACCTGTTTATCGACGGACTGCCCACAAAGGGCGGTGTGCTGGTTAATTACCCGTATATGTCCAAGCGGGCAAAGGAAGCCTTGGCGCTGTTGGGGGTTCGCGTCAACGTCGACAAGCCCATTGATTCCTACAGCATGGGAATTCGGCAGATGGTGGAAATCGCGAAATCCCTGCTCCGGGACACAAGGGTTTTGATCTTTGACGAACCCACCACCTCCCTCTCCCAGGTGGAAAAGGAGGACCTGTTTAAGGTCATCGGCGATTTGACAGAAAAAGGCGTCTCCATCATTTACATATCCCACGTCCTGGAGGATGTGTTTGCGCTTTGCGAGGATATTTGCGTCATCCGCGACGGAAAGGTCATCGGACAGAAGCCCACCTCCCGGCTGGACAAGGACGCGGTGGTTAAAATGATGGTGGGCAGGGAAATTACGGATCTATACCCCTATATTCAAAAGAATCCGGGAAAGGACATGCTGAAAATAGAAGATCTGACCAGCCAGGGGAAATTTGAAGACGTCAGCTTTGATCTGCGGCAGGGGGAAATCGTCGGAATGTTCGGGCTGGTGGGGGCCGGGCGAAGCGAGGTGGCCCGCGCCATATTTGGAGTGGACCCCTACGATTCAGGCTCCGTGTCCATTGAGGGCGAGGCCATTGCGCCGACGCCACAGGCCTGCATTGCCAAGGGCGTCGCCTTTGTGACGGAAAACCGGAAGGAGGAGGGGGTGTTGCTCACCAAGAGCATACAAGAAAACCTGACCCTGGTGGACCTGGACGGCATTCGGGGAAAATTCGCCTCCATCAACAAGGCGAAGGAAAGGTCCGCGTGCAAACGGATCATCGACCTCGTAAAAATCAAAACCTATGATCCCGCCAAGCAGGAGGCCCGGCAGCTCAGCGGCGGCAACCAGCAAAAGGTCGTCATCGGGAAATGGCTGATGAAGGCGCCCCGCGTATTTATAATGGACGAACCCACCAGGGGTGTGGATGTGGGGGCAAAATTTGAGATTTACAATTACATCAACGATTTGGCCGCGCAGAACACAGCGGTTTTGATCATATCCTCCGAGATGGAGGAGCTCATGGGCATCTGCGACCGGATCCTCGTTCTCAGCAAGGGCAGGCTGACCGGCGAGATGAAGCGCGGGGACTACACGCAGCAGGCAATTATGGAATACGCGGTGATGGGAGGGTGAAGAAGTGAATACCAACGAATTATCGGCAAAAAAATTCCTGGTGGATGTCCTGCCAAGGTATGGGTTTTACCTATTTTTCGCATTGCTCATCGCTGTTTTCGCCCTGCTCTCTCCCACCTTTCTGACCTTTGGCAATATCGTCGGCATCCTGCTGCAATCCACCTCCATTGGAATCGCGGTTGTCGGCATGACCTTTGTTATATTGACGGCGGGCATCGACCTCTCCGCGGGGACCACCATCTTTTTCAGCGCCACAATATGCGGCCACTTGATCGGCAACGGCAGCGGCCTTGTCACCGTGATACCGGCGGCGATTTTATGCGGCGCGGTTATGGGCGCCATCAACGGCGTCGCCATCGCGAGATTCAAGGTGACGCCCTTTATCGCGACACTGGCCACCATGACCTTTGGGCGGGGGCTGACGCTGACCTTCAGCCAGGCGAAGGCCCAATACCTCAGCGGCGAGATCCAGAATATGCTCATGAATTCCAATGTGGCCGGAATCCCGACCATTGTGCTGTGTATGCTGCTGGTGTTCGTCGCGGGCGACGTGGTTCTCCGCTGGACCCCCTTTGGGCGCTGGATTTACGCCATCGGCCACAACGACGCGGCGGCGGAAAAAATTGGCCTCAGCGTCGTCCGGATCAAATTCACCGCTTATCTCATCGCGGGAATTACCGCCGGTATCGCGGGACTGATTTCGTCGGTGCGCGTGGGCGCGGTGATGCCCTCACTGGGAATGGGGCAGGAGTTTGTGATCATCAGCTGCGCCGTACTGGGCGGCGTCAGCCTATTCGGGGGAAAAGGGCACGCGTTGCCCGGGGCGCTGGTCGGCGTTTTGATTATCTCCTGTATCGAAAACGGGCTGGTTTTGATCAACGCAAATCCTTATCTGTACACCGTCGTCCGCGGCGTCGTCATCTACCTTTCGGTGATGATCGACAGCATCCAAAACCGGGGCGAGCTGCGGTAAATGCTGGGTTTGGGTATTGATTAATGACGCCGTTATGGTATTATTATACTAATCTGCAATTAAAAACTTTCAGTTTTTAATTCGCCGCGTAAAACGCGGCGGTGGGCGAAGCCCACGCAGATGTTGTCAAATACTGCTGCCCGCGCCTATGGCGCGGCGGCAATCTACGATTGCCGGATTAAAATATGCAATATTTTAATCGCAGAATAGTATTATAATGAAACAGTTGGGGGCGAAGCACATGAGGATCTACTCTGTTAAGGATGTGGAATTCAAACGATATGGGCAGGTGCTGGTGGGGTACGATTTCACAGGGCTCCTCCGGGTTTTGGAGGAGACGACGCCAAAGCCCAGCCATCGCTTTGTATATGTGGCGTCGGATCCCAAGCTGGAACAGCTTCCTGTGGCGCAGGCGCTTCAAAACAGGGGCTATGGCGGGATGCCCATCCAGATTGGGTATTGCAACGGCGCAAACTGGAGGCTGAACTGCCTGGAGTACCATCGGGACAGCGAGATCTCCGTGGCGGCCGACGATATTATTCTCCTCCTGGCCCTCCAGAGCGATTTGGAGGAGTATCGGCTGGACACCGGCAAGGTGACCGCCTTTTCCGTTCCGGCGGGGACAGGCATTGAGCTGTACGCCACCACCCTGCATTACGCGCCGTGCTGCGCGGGGGAAAACATGGGATACCGCGTTGTCAACATATTGCCTCGGGGGACCAATGCGGAGAAGCCCGCCGGCCTGCTCTGTACCGGCGAGGACCGCCTGTGTATGGGGAGGAACAAATGGCTCATCGCCCACGCGGAGTCCGATGAAGCGAAGCAAGGCGCCTTTATCGGCCTGCACGGCACAAATATAGATTTGCGAAACACATAAAGGAGGGCGCTCACATGTATCCAAAAATTCATTTGGCAATCGACAACTGCTTCGCTTACAAGAGGTGGACGCAGCCCGAGGCATGGTGCCAGGCGATTGCCGATTTAGGCGTCCAATACGTGGAGGCCAGCGCGGACAACGAATTGGACCCCTTGTTTATGGGGCCGGAGTATCTGGCGGACTGGGTGGTAAATGTCCGGCGGGCGCAGAAGGCCACCGGTGTGCGGGTTGCAAACCTGTACTCGGGTCACGGCACCTACTCCACCCTGGGGATGACCCACACCGATGCCCGCGTGCGCCGGCGGATGATAGACAGCTGGTTCAAGCCCATGATTGAAATGGCGGCAGAGCTGGATTGCGGCTTCGGCTTTTTTGCCCACGCCTTCCCCGAAAGCGTTGTACAGGACCCGGAGCAGTATGCGCAGTACATCGGCATTTTGGAACAGGGCCTCATTGAGCTGAACCGGTACGCCGAAGCCTGTGGCTGCGGCGAAATGGGTATCGAGCAAATGTATTCCCCCCACCAGTACCCCTGGACCATCGCGCACACCCGCAGCCTGCTGCGCACTGTCACCGCCCAAAGCGGGCGCCCCTTTTACTTCACCGAGGACATGGGACATCACCACATCAAGTTCCAGCGCCCGAACGACGGGCAGCTGCGTAAGATCATCGGAAATGTGCCCAAGGGGACGTGGCTGGGCAGCGATAAGGCCTTTGCGCTGGCCGCCGACGCCCCTGCCTGCACCGACGAGGTGCTGGCCGCAATCAATGCGGAGATGGATAACAACCCCAATCTCTTTGCCACGGCAAAGGATGGCGATTGCTACGCCTGGCTGGGGGAGTTGGGGTGCTACAGCCCCATTATTCACCTCCAGCAAACCAACGGACAGCTTTCCGCCCACCTCCCCTTCACAGCGGAGCAAAACAGCAAGGGGATTATTGACGGCGCGCGGTTTTTGCGGGCGCTGAAATCCTCCTATGACCGCCCGGTGGAAGGGGATATGCCAAAGCGATGTGCGGATATCTATCTGACGCTGGAACTCTTTGCGGGCACCTCCTCCATTATGCGGGACTTCATGGCGGACTACCGGGAATCGGTGGAGTATTGGCGGCAGTGGGTTCCCCGGGACGGCATGGATCTGAATGAACTGGTGGACCGGTTGTAATAAGGAATTAAATATATACTATATGTATTTGAATACACAAAAAAGGAGTATCAACGTATGGAAAAGAAAGTTTATCTTGGAAGCGACACCGCCGGTTATGAGCTGAAGACAAAGTGCATGGAATATCTTGACGGAAAAAAGATCCCCTATGTGGACTGTGGCTCCGCCAATGATCCGGACATCGAGGTGACAAGATATCCCTTTTTCGCGGCGCGTGTGGCCGCCGCCGTGGCGAGAGGCGAGGCGCGTTGCGGAATTCTCATCTGCGGAACCGGTATTGGCATCAGTATTATGGCGAATAAATTCAAGGGGATCCGCGCGGCGCTCTGCACCAGCACCTACCTGTCCCGAATGACGCGCATGCACAACGATGCCAATATCCTTTGTATGGGCGGAAAGGCCGTGGGTGAATGGGAGGCCATCGATATTCTCGAGACCTTCCTCAACACGCCCTACGACGAGGGCTTCCACATCGGCTCCCTGGATCTGATAGCGGCGGCCGAGGACTACATGATGAACGATCAGATCTGGGAGGAGGAGCCCCGCAAGATATCCACGGGCCCGTTGAAGGACGCGGAGATCTTTGACCGCAGCTTGGGATAAGCTTCAGCCAGGCAGGCCCATTGCGCGGTTGCGGTACGGTATATTATTCCCTGTATGGAGGAAGACACCATGAAAACCTGTGATGTAATGGCCTTTGATCTGGGAGCCAGCAGCGGCAGGGGAATGCTGGCGGAGTTTGACGGAAACAAGCTGACGCTGCGGGAGATCAATCGCTTTCCCCACTCCTTCAGCCTGCTGGGGGATTTGGCCTACTGGGATATCCTGATGCTCATGGACAGCATCAAGCAGGGGCTGCGCATGTGCAAATCGCCCCTGGTCAGCGCGGGGATTGACACCTGGGGGGTGGATTTCGGCCTTTTGGACAGAAATGGCAGCTTGGTGTCCATGCCGCGTTCCTATCGGGATGAAGCCTACAACGACGAGAACATGCGCGAGGCCCTGGACTTTCTGGGGGGAGAGGAATGGCTCTTCCGCCAGACCTATGTGGCAAGCATCAACTACAATCCGGTGTTCAAGCTCTACCACATGAAAAAAATGAACGAGAGCGCCCTTGCGGCGGCGGACACGCTTCTCATGATGCCCAATCTCATGGAGTATTTTCTCACCGGCGTCAAGCACAGCGAATACTCCGTCGTCTCCACCTCCCAGCTTTACAACATGAAGGACCGGTGCTGGGCCGGACCGGTGCTGGATAAGCTGGGGATTGGGGAGGATCTGTTCACCCCTGTGGATATCGCCGGAAAGGTGCTGGGCAAGCTCAGCGGCCGCATTATGGAGGAAACTGGGCAGCGGGAGTTGGACGTCATCTCGGTGGCGGGCCACGACACCGCCAGCGCCATCGCGGCGGTTCCCTCCCCCCATCCGGAATACACCTTCCTGTCCAGCGGCACCTGGTCCCTCATGGGTATCGCCTCCAATACCCTGCTGGAGGGCGGCGAAATTGTCCGGGACAAAATCGCCAACGAGGGAACGTGGGACGGCGGCTACCGGCCCACCGTAAATATATCCGGGCTTTGGATTTTGCAGGAATGCCGCAAGCAGTGGCGCCGGGAGGGCAGGGACTACTCCTTCGACGACCTCACGGACAAGGCGCGGCGGGCAAAGCCGCTGCAAAGCTTCATCCGCCCCGACGAATTTATCAAGAAGGGCAATTATCCCCAGATGATCCGGGAATTCTGCAAAAGCACGGGACAGCCCGTGCCGGAAAGCGCCGGGGAAATGGTCCGCTGTATCCTGGAGAGTCTCGCGCTGAAATACAAGCAGGTATACCGGCGGATCCGGGGATATATCACCTGGCCGGAGAGCATCTACATTGTGGGTGGCGGCGTCCGCAACCAACTCCTGAACCAATTCACAGCCGACGCCCTGGGGATACCGGTCATCACCGGCCCTGCCGAATCCACCGCCGTTGGAAATATCCTGGTGCAGTTGGAGACCTTGGGTGAGCTCAGCGGTTATGGGCAGCGCTGCCAGGTCATTGCGGACTCCTTTGAACAACAGGAGTATCTCCCCCGGGAAACCGCCCGGTGGGAGGATGCCTTTGACCGCTTTTGCAGGCTGTATGAAAGCCGGGACCGGTGATGCCTCCGTATTCCGCCATCCCTTCAGCGGCCCTGTAAACACAAAAATGCTGCAGTTCCTTTGCGGACATATTTATAATCTTCTTTTTTGGAGCTTCCAACTCGCATGGGCAGCGGCTCAAGTTTTTCATCCAGAAGCTGGCATGGCTGCTCATCCATACAAATCAACGGAATGGCCTCGTCGTATGGCAGAGCATATACTTCGAGAATATCTTCCATTCGTGCAACAAATTCGCCGCTATACTTTGCAGGAATACACCATTGCTTTTTCAGATGAGGCTTAATACTAAACACTGACTAAAAAGCGACATAACTTGCGGTCTATTTTCCGCCCAGCGTTGTCATCCTCCTTGCCGGGCGACAGCCCGCCTGCGTCGTCTTCCTAGCTGGTCGAAAAATA
>Ga0153946_1001173_pt1 | contig 11400 bp, 11 predicted proteins | sample TSNJ030MetaG_FD_104751 | JGI IMG/M metagenome (GOLD analysis project Ga0153946, IMG submission 104751) | Attine ant fungus gardens microbial communities from New Jersey, USA - TSNJ030 MetaG | ecosystem: Host-associated > Fungi > Mycelium > Unclassified | place: USA: New Jersey, Wharton State... | reverse complement strand
CATATTTCTTACATCGTTAAATAAAACAATATCCTCTAAATAATTCTCTGCTAAAAACTTTGCACGTAAAGGATCGCCAGGCATCAATACAGTATTGGCGATTTCTCCTTTAATTGCACGATTATGTGGTGTAGACATCTCATATCCTCCATTCATTCATTTTGATTTATTTTCAGTTATTTACATTAGTAATTAACTATTTTCTTTACTTAAAAATCCATCGATCAACATCTAATGTACTTGACAATGCATTTCCTAACACTCCATTTTTAATATCTTTTATATAATAGGAATCAAAATCCTCATCATATCCTATAAAGGCAAATGCCTGATCAACAATAACTAAAGGAACGTAGTACTCTCCAATATATTCTTGATTAAAATCTTTTAGTTTTCCTTCTACAAAATTACCTTCTTCATCATAGTAACCAGTATATTGATCATATAATGTCATATTCTCTTCAGTATCTGCAGAAATAAATTCTATGGTAACTTTATCACCAAACTCTTCTTCTATCATTGGTACTAATCTTGATTTCAAAGCACTGCAATGCCCACAAGTATCCAAATAAAATATTGTAATAGTAAACTCAGGCACCTCTTTTTCTTCTTTCTTTGTACAAGCTACTAATCCAATGCACAGAAAACAAGATAAGGCAATTTTTATTAGTTTTTTCATTGTTTCCTCCTTCTAGTTTAATTTCTTATTCATTATATCATAAAAAAACAACATTATTTACATTTTATGTAATGAATAAATCTATTTTTATTGCATAATAATAATTTTTATAATATAATAACATTGTATAGAAAGGAGAATAGACTATGGAATTTATTTGGACGAAAAATGAAGTTGCCAATACTTCTGTTACATTGTATGAAACAAATATTACTTTGAACAAAGCAGCTTGCGAACATTTTGAAGATATCAATTACGTTCTTCTTGGAAGAGACAAAGAAAAGCGTCTTTTAGCTATAAAGCCAATTACCAAAGAGGAAGTAGATTTAAATATCTATCCAAAAATGAATTTGCATAAAATTTCATTAGGTAAAAGTTATGGACGAATTAGCAATAAAAACTTTATGAATGACCTAGCATTAGACTATAATTTAAGCTATACTAAAGATAAAGGAATTAAATATGATGCATTCTTTGATGAAAACAAACATATTTTAGTTATACAACTTTGAAAGGGGGCTTCTATGTATGCCAATGACAACTATATGGCTAATTGTATTAATATTTAGTGTTGTAATAGAAATAGTAACATTAGATTTGGTTAGTATTTGGTTTAGTATCGGTGCACTTGCATCCTTAATACTAGCATTTACAAAAGTTAGTACACAGATACAAATTGCCATATTTATTATTGTTTCTTTAGCATGTTTTATCATTACACGGCCTATTGCTACTAAGTATCTTAGAGGGAACATAATAAGAACGAATGCTGATCGAATTATTGGTAAAAGAGCAGTTGTAACAAAGTCTATTTTACCAAATAATCGTGGCGAAGTAAAAGTATTAGGAAATTTTTGGACTGCGATTGCCCTAGATAATGAAACAATTGAAGTTGATGAAGAAGTTGAAATTGTTACAATCGAAGGTGTCAAAGCCGTTGTTAAAAAATATAATTAAATAGGAGAAAACATATGGATAATAATCTTATTACATTAATCGTAATTATAGCCTTTGTCACTACTGCTGTACTTATTTTAGCATTTACTGTACGAATTGTACCACAATCAAAAGCATTTGTTGTAGAACGACTTGGTGCTTATAATCGTACCTGTAACGTTGGTTTACATGTATTATTACCTTTTTTAGATCGAATAGCAAATAGAGTATCATTGAAAGAGCAGGTTGTTGATTTTGAACCACAACCAGTTATTACAAAAGACAATGTTACGATGCAAATTGATACTGTTGTTTATTTTCAAATCACAGATTCTAAATTATTTACCTATGGTGTTGTAAGACCTATTAAAGCAATTGAAACATTAACAGCAACAACATTACGTAATATTATTGGTGATCTTGAATTAGACGAAACATTAACATCAAGAGATATTATTAATACCAAAATGCGTGCTATCCTTGATGAAGCAACGGATCCTTGGGGAATTAAGGTCCACCGTGTAGAAGTTAAAAACATTATTCCTCCTCGTGATATCCAAGAAGCAATGGAAAAGCAGATGCGTGCGGAACGTGAAAGGCGACAAGCAATTCTACAAGCAGAAGGTCAAAAACAAGCGTCTATCTTAACTGCTGAAGGAGAAAAGCAAGCAATAATTCTTGCAGCAGAAGCTGATAAAGAAGCTTCTATCACTAGAGCAACTGGTAAAGCTGAAGCTTTACGTTTAGTTTATGAAGCACAAGCAAAAGGTATTTCTTATATTAATGATTCAAATCCTTCAGCATCCTATATCCAATTAGAAGGATTTAAAGCATTAGAGAAAGTAGCAGCTGGTCAATCAACTAAGATTGTTATTCCATCTGATTTACAAGGATTAGCTAGTGCAACAACTGTGATTAAGGAACTAGTGAGTTCAAAAAAGAAGTAAAATTTAAATTAAGATAAAACAAAGCGTAATTGCCATTCTTTTATAAGAACAATTACGCTTTTTTATTTATGAATCTAACCGATAGCCAAAACCATAAATCATTCGTACATTTAATCGAGGTAATTTTTTTCTAATTCTACGAATAGTATCATCAACAACACGTATAGAACCATAATAATCTTTGCCCCAAATCGCATCTAAAATCATTTCTCTTTTGATTGCTGTGTTTCGATTTTTCAATAAATATTCAATGATCATAAACTCATTATTAGTAAGACTAATTAACTCTTCATTATCAAATATTTTCTTTTCGAGTAAATCAATTTGATAGTCATCAATAATCAAATAGTCTTGATCTGGATAAAGTCTAGAAATTAATTTATTAATTCTAACAACTATTTCTTCTATGTCTTCAATATTAGAACTGTCTTCAGCTCCACTTTTTATAGCTTTGATTACTTTATTTCTATCGTTATCTATTATTACGATAAAACAAGGTGTTAAATCTTGATGTAATTGCTCCAAAATCCACAAATGAATTCTCTGATCTTTTTGTTTCGTCTGTACTACATTATAATCCATACTCAATAAATAATGAACCAATAAAGAATAGATTCGTTGATTTGGAATTCCTATATTTATTTGCACGTTTATTCACCTTTAAAATAAACGGTAGTTTCCTACCGTTTATTGCCCCTTAGCTTTTACAATAACTGATATTTTTTCATTACTTACCCATTCCCAATTCAATGTAACATCACTAATGATAATACGAACAGTCATTTCATTCGTACCTTCTACTACATCTTTTAAATCAATATACGCCTGAACATCAGCTGCTGAAAATTCATTTACTTTCGATTTTAGTCCTGTTATTTTAATACTTGCATTTCCATTATTACCTGCAAATGTTACATCATAATTATTCGCATTGTTTATAATTGTAATTGGTATGTCTTTAATTTCCTTTGACACAATTTGCTCAATCTCCACTGTTCCAGAGATATAAGCAATGGAAGCTTTTCGAACTGTGCTTGGTAAATAATCTTTCACTAAAATATTAAAGTCTGTTGTCTCTTTCAAATTGGAAACATCATACGAAACTTTTATTTCTTCTATACCAGAAATTTCTTCTTCAATTCCATAAATCTCTATCTGAATTGGTTGATATGTCGTACTTTTAATACCATAATTAGTATCAACTGATCCTATAATATCTACACTTAAACTCACTTTTTTACTATAAGAAGAAACGGTAATACTATAAGAAACTTCTTTAGGATTTATTTCTACATCAATTTGCTCACCATTGGCATCATAAGCCACAATTTTAGCAACTTGTTTTGTTTTAGATTCTGCAATATTAGCATCAATAATAGCAACAACCCGATCAATTTTATCTAAAGTCTGTTGTGAAGCTCTTATTTTTACTGTATTAAAATCTAACACAGGCTGATGTACAGTATACATACTATCCGTTTGTTCATTAATAAATTCATATTTTAAATCAAATGTTTGCACCACTTTTTTAGCGATAGTGATTTCAACAGTTTCAGGTTTAATATCACATTCTAACTTATTTGGAATATTACCAGCTTTTATTTCAACAGTATGTGTTCCTTCAGACAAATTAGAAACATCAATATATGCATAGTAATCCCTTTTCATCTTTGTTGCTTGAACATCAATATAATTTCCATAAATGTTCATAACAACAGTATCTGGAGCATTCACTATCTCATATAAATCTTTTCCACCCTCAATTTGTACTGGTACATCTCTTAATATCTCATAATAATTTGATTTTGAAATATTAATTCCACCATTGACAATAAGATAGAGTGCGGCTGCCAATACTAATGATAACCAGCGAATTCTCCTATTGCTGTTTAATATATAATCCAATTGTTCATTTAACTTACTAATAACCTTTACAACATACATCTGTAATTTTACAGAAGATTTAAACGGTCTAGCTGTTTTTTCTTTATCTTCTTCTTTATTATTCTCTTCACTATTCATTTTTTTCATGAATTCAAGGAAGAAGTTATCTTTTTTTTCTTCTTTTTCAAAAATATCAGTAGAATCCACTCTCTTATCTTTTGTATTTTCGTTATCATTTGCCATCTGGTTCACCTCCACTCTTAACTTCGGAAATGAATCCACCGATTCCTTTAATAAATTCTTGTTTAAAATCAGTCAATGCTACTGTTTTTAAGTGTGCATACTCAGCAAATGAAACTGTTCCAGTTTCTTCAGATACAACAATGGTAAGTGCATCTGATATCTCACTTAATCCTAAGGCAGCACGGTGTCTTGCACCATATTTAGGTGGTAATTCTCTTTCTGTTGGTGGAAAAAAAGCAGACGCACATTTAATTTGATTACCTTGAATAATAACAGCACCATCATGTAGTACAGTCCCTTCTTTAAATATTGTTAATAATAAAGAAGAATTAATATCAGCATTAATTGGTACGCCAGTAGCAATAATATCAACTAACGATTGCTTTCTCTCAAAAGTGATTAATGCCCCAACTTTATTTTTGGAAAGTTGTTCAACTGTATTGGTAATTTCATATATTAAAACATTTTTTTCATCATCACTCAATCCCTCTATTTGCCCTTTTACATCTGTACGACCTAATTTCTCTAAGGCATTTCGAATTTCTGGTTGAAAAATGATAATGACTGCAACAACACCCCAATTAATAATATTATCAATTAGCCAAGAAAGAACAGTAAACTGTAGAATACTCGTTACTACTTTTAATATAATAATAAACAAAATCCCTTTAAATATCTGCAAAGTTCGATTGTTTTTTCTTACCATTGCGATAATATAATACAATACAGCCCATACTAGAAAAACATCAATAATTGTTCTTAACAATGAAATAATGGTAATTCCATTATTTTGAAGATAGTCAATAATAACTGTATTAAAAAATATGTAACTCATATGCTGACCTCCTTCAGTAAGATTATATCATAAACAATTTATTTATATTATCAATTTTATAAGTTACTAAAAATATTTTCTTTTTTGTATTAGTTTATGCTAATTAATTGAAATAATTCAACACAGAGGTTACAATAAATATGTAATAAAGGAGAGAATAGAATGACAAGAAAAGTTTTAATTGAGACTTCTGCAAGGCATGTTCATTTATCGAAAGAACATCTAGAAGCTTTATACGGTAAAGGATATGAATTGACTAATGTAAAAAGTTTATCCCAGCCAGGACAGTATGCATGTGAAGAAAGAGTAACTGTTGTTGGTCCTAAAGGTGAGATTAATAGAGTTATTATTTTAGGACCCACTAGAGAAAAAACACAAGTAGAATTATCATTAACAGATGCAAGAAGTATTGGAATAAGTATACCAATTAGAGAATCTGGTGATACAGCAAATAGTGGTGCTTGTACGTTAATTGCATCGAATGGTGCTAGTGTTGAATTAACAGAAGGAGTCATTGCTGCAAAGAGACATGTACACCTAACTCCTAAAGATGCTGAAGAATTTAATGTTGTAGACAAAGAAATTGTTTCAGTTGAGGTAGAAACAGATGATAGATCTATCGTTTTTAAAGATGTTGTTTGTAGAGTTAACCCTACTTATAGTTGTGCAATGCATATTGATACGGATGAATCAAATGCTGCTTTTGGTGTAAAAGAAGGAACCATTAGTAAGGGATAAATTAAATTGAATAAAGGAAGTTATTCGATTATATATACAATACTTTGTGACTGCCAAAATGACTAATGGACTAGAATAGAAGCAACTGTATTGACAATATATAGTAGAAAACGTAGTGGCTACGATTACTATTTCTGGTACATAAAAAGTGATAAAATGTGTAAATAAAAAAATCATTATGAAAAATAATGATTTTTTTATTGGCTCTTTCTATCAAATATGAACTACTATCTAAAAAATAATTAAATCATTGTAATTATATTTACATAGTTGATTTGCTTATCAGTTTAGTCTTCCATTGCTTTTTGGATACATTCTCCTAATGAATTTACTAAGTAGTTTGCTTTTGATTGCACTAACTTATCTGAGGTAAAAAAAGTAAAACTATTTTCTACTGCTTCAAACATTGAGATATCGTTATAAGAATCTCCAATGACATAAATATCCTTTTCATCAACTTGTAAATAATTTTTTAATTCATAAATCGCATTGCCTTTACTACATCCAACTGGCGAGATATCTAAATTATTCTCGTTTCTATGTGTAGTAATACTATTAGAATAATTTTTTTCTAATTGTTCAACTACTTCTTCTAGTTTCTTAACATCTTCAAATTGTAAAGCAAATGAATCAAATTCATTGCCAATTACCTCACTAAAATCCTTGATAACGATTGATTTAGAAGCGTCATATTTTTGTTCTCCAGAATAATAAAATATGTCTCCACAAGTCAAAGAATAATTAATAATTTTATCTTTAATTTGCTCAACTATATTCTCTACTTCGTTGCGTTTTAATGTATAACGTTTTATTATTTGATTATTTTGATTAACAATGATAGCACCGCTAGAAAGAATCATAAAATCAAACTTTAAATGATAATCATGAATAAATTTTTTCACTCCTGAAAAAGATCTTCCTGTACAAATTCCAAATAAATGCCCCAAACTTTGAAATTTTTCAATTTGTTGACGATCATACACACGAATTGCTGGATTCTCATCACTAAAATTTAACGTTTTATCAACATCGCTTATTACTATTCTCATTATAATACCCTCATTTCTACTATCTACAACTTTTAAAAATAACATTAAAAAGGTGCACCTGCTATATAAAAAAGAGTCTTTCGACTCTTCGAAATTATAATCCTTGTTCAGTTAATTCACGAGCAACGTCATCTTTAATTGTGACACCTGCTGCTTCTAATTCTGCAATTTTTTCTGCAAATTGTGGTAAGTATGCTTTGTGTGCTATTAATAATTCATCTAATATTTTCTTTGCTGTTTCTCCACTTGTAACTTGTGGATTTAAGATGAATGCTTGTAACGCTAATCCATAATCTCCTGTAATTGCAGCTTTTATTGTACATTCTTCCATTGCTTTCATTACTTGTAACCAACCTTTTTCTGCTGATTCCAATTCTCCAAAAGCGATTGGTTGTGCTCCTCTTGCACCGATAATACTTGATACTTCTACTATGCTATCTGGTTTTAAGTCTGGTGATGCTCCCATGTTTTCTGTACTTACTACCATATGTGTTCTCTTATCATTATAGATGGAATTAATACATTCACATGCTGCATCACTATAATGTGTTCCTCCACGTTTTGTTAATTGTTCTGGTTTGTAGTTTAATTCTGGATCTTTATATAATTCAAATAGTTCTGCTTCTGTTTGTTTTACTTGTTGTCCTCTTGTTCCTACTGTATTATATTCTTCAATTCCATGTGTTAACATTTCTTCTTGCTTATAATAATATCTATGATATGCACAAGGAATTAATTGCATTTGATCCAATTGATCTTTCAAAAACATTGCTTGAAAAATATTTTTTGGTAGTCCTGCATCTTCACTGTACATTTTATCAATAATCTCTTGTGTTATATTTTTACCATTTTGATCAAATACTCTATGCCAATGGAAATGATTTAATCCTACGAATTCATGAATTAATTCTCTTTCAGTTACTTCAAACATTTTTGGTTCCATGATTAATGACATAACTGGTACGTTACATAATCCAATACATTTTTTCCATCCACCATGTTTAATAACGGCTTCTGTTATCATTCCTGAAGGATTTGTAAAATTGATTAACCATGCATTTGGACATAATTCTTTCATATCTTCTACAATACTTAAGATAACTGGGATTGTTCTGAAAGCTTTGAACATTCCTCCTGCCCCATTTGTTTCTTGTCCTAGCATTCCATATGAGAATGGAATTCTTTCATCTTTAATACGTGCATTCAATAATCCTACTCTAAATTGAGTTGTGACAAAGTCTGCATCCTTTAGTGCTTCTCTTCTATCTAATGTTAAATGTACTTTTACATCATATGGTGATGCATCCCACATACGTTGTGCCATTTGACCAACGATTTCTAATTTTTCTTTTCCTGCTTCTACATCGACTAACCACATTTCTTTAATTGGTAGTTCTTCATAACGATTAATAAATCCTTCTACTAGTTCTGGAGTATAACTACTTCCTCCTCCAATGGTTACGATTTTAATTGGTTTCTTTTCCATGTTTTTCCTCCTGCTTATTATTTCATATACATAATTATTATACATAGAATACTAGCTTTTCTTCCAAATTTTCAATTATTGAAACCATTTCGTTAAAACAATAATGCTCTTTTTTAACTCTTACTGAGAGTAACAAAGCAGTAAGTCTGATTTCTTTCCCTACGAGACACAAAAATAAGAGTAGAAATACCTTTTGTATATCTACTCTTTATATCATAATTAATTTTTATAATTCTTCTCCATTTGTTTCAATAACTTTTTGATACCAATAATAGCTATCTTTTTTATAACGATTTAAAGAGGCACCTTCCGTTTCATCACGATCAACATAAACAAAGCCATAACGTTTTTGGTAACCATTTAACCAACTTAACAAATCTGTATATGACCATGTACAATAAGAAAGAACTAGACATCCTTCATCACACGCTTTTTTAACTTCTTCAATATGTGATTTTAAGTAAGCAATACGATAAGGATCATGTACACTACCATCTTCCTCTAATCTGTCAAAAGCACCTAAACCATTTTCAGAAATGATAATAGGTAAATCATAACGACTAGTAATCGTACGGCAACACATTCTAAGACCGATTGGATCGATTGACCAATCCCAATCCGTTGTTTGTAAATAATGGTTTTTAGCATTTTTATATAATCCTGGAATACCTGTCGCTTTTGCAGTTCCCTTTTTCCCACTGTTGTTCATTTCTGTACTCATACCAACACCATCAATACTATTTTCTTCAACCACAGTACTTTGGTAATAGTTAACACCCATGAAATCAATTAAGGCTGCTGCTTGTTTTAAGATTTTTTGATCGTCTTTCTCCATTTTAATCTTAATTCCATTTTCCTCTAAATAGGCTAATGCAGCTCTAGGATAGCGACCGTATCCATAGACATCCATCCACCAATACGATTGCGTATCATCATAGTCTTTTTTTGCCATCGCATTCTCTGGTTTGCAATCTAAGGAATAACTAGGTGCATAGGCATAGCTAGCACCAATCAGTCCACCTAAATTCATTTCTTTATAGGCTAAAACGGTATACGCATGAGCCATATTTGCGTGATGATTTACTTGATAGAATGTTGGCATATCTCCTATATGTCCTGGTGGGTGCATCCCAGTTAACCATCCTAAACCAGTAAAAACATTTTGTTCATTCATTGTAATCCAATACTTAACTTTCTTACCATATTGTTTAAACAATACTTTTGCATAATTCACATAATCTTCTACAATTTGACGATTCTCCCAACCATTGTAATCATTTACTAATGCTTGTGGTAAATCCCAATGATAGATAGTCACCATTGGCTCAATTCCATTTTTGAGGCATTCATCAATTAAATTATCATAGAATTCTAATCCTTTTTGATTGACTTCACCACTCCCATTTGGGAAAATTCTTGGCCAAGAAATACTAAAACGGTATGTTTTAAGACCCATTTCAGCCATTAAAGCAACATCTTCCTTATAGCGATGGTAATGATCTACAGCAACATCGCCTGTGGTTTCTTTAAATGTTTTCCCTGGTATTCTTACAAATTCATCCCAATTTGATATACCTTTTCCATCTTCATTCCAAGCACCTTCTACTTGATAAGCGGCAGAAGCTGATCCCCAAAGAAAATCTTTTGGAAATCCTTTTGATTTTTTAAAATACATATCTTTCCTCCTCGTATTAAAATTTATGGAAAACTAAATTTAGTTTACCTACTTTATATCATATGTGTTCTCTATAGGTGTTATTTTATTCAATTCTCTAAACGAATTAAGTGCTAATAAAGCAATGATAATTGGTGAAAGAATACAGAAAGAAATAACAAACATGGCTACATAATTGTCAGATAATTTAAATACAGAAGCAATTGTTACCTTTTTCTCTAATAAAATTATGGGAATACATAGCAACATTGTCTCAAGTCCAGCATTAATAAAGTTTTCGATATATTCAAATATCATTATACCACGAAGTTGAATCGTTGTGATGCCAACTGATTTCATAATACTAAAATCATTCCGTTTAATATACATATTGCCTTTTAATACATTATTGATATTTATTGCACCAATAATCATCAGCATCAATAATAATGGATACAACAATATTCCAATCATAAATGTGGCAATTGCTCCATCTTCTCTAATACTTACATAGTTAATAAGTTCAAAATTACGATTAAGTGAATAATTTGTTATTATATGACCAATTTCTTCTTCTACTTTATCACTATCAGCTGAAGCAAACAATACTACTTTTAGTGTGGTTTCCATATAAGAATTTTCATGCATCTTCATTCCATCACCTAGAGTTTTTGAATTAAATCCAATAATATAATCACCGTCAAAAGATAACTGAGGAGAAGTCGTAGTATCTAAAAAGACAACTGCATCTATCGTAAAACTGGCTGTTGTATTAATTGTTCCCATAACACCCCCAATTAAAACATTTGCATTTTCAGTAGTAATCTTACTACGATCAATAGCATCACCATTAACAATAAGAATAAGACCATTCTCACTTAGCATATCTTTACTACCATAAACAACATTTCCTTCTTGCATTAAAATATCTATTTGGTATGTATCTAGT
>Ga0153946_1001163_pt1 | contig 11450 bp, 10 predicted proteins | sample TSNJ030MetaG_FD_104751 | JGI IMG/M metagenome (GOLD analysis project Ga0153946, IMG submission 104751) | Attine ant fungus gardens microbial communities from New Jersey, USA - TSNJ030 MetaG | ecosystem: Host-associated > Fungi > Mycelium > Unclassified | place: USA: New Jersey, Wharton State... | reverse complement strand
GGCATTGTCAGCGCCGTTTTTTTTTGCTATACTGACACTGGAGAAATTTGCACACCCAAATGCATTTAGGAAATGAGGTAGTCAATTTGCCAACCAAGGTAGTTGTCGGCTCCCAGTGGGGCGACGAGGGCAAGGGGAAAATCATCGATATTCTGGCATCCCGCTCCGATGTGGTGGTTCGCTCCCAGGGGGGGAACAACGCGGGACACACGGTGGAAAACGCCGGTGAGGTGTATAAGCTGCATCTGATTCCCTCGGGGATTTTGTACCCGGAGGTGCTGTGTCTGGTGGGATGCGGTACGGTGATTGATCCGGTGAATATTCTGGAGGAAATCGATGGGCTGGAGGCCCGGGGAGTGTCCTGCAAAAACCTGCGCATCGACGCCCGGGCCCACATCATCATGCCCTGGCACATTGCGCTGGACGCCCTCTCGGAGGAGGCGCGGGGCGGGGGGGATATCGGCACCACCCGGCGGGGCATCGGCCCCTGCTACATGGACAAGGCCGAACGCTGCGGGCTGCGCATTTACGATTTGATTCACCCCGACAAGCTCGGCAAAAAGGTGCGGCAGGTGGGCGCGGATAAAAACAAGGCCATCACAAAGCTCTACGGTGGGCAGGCCCTGGATTTGGAGGAAATTATCTCCACCTACTCCGCCTGCGGTGAGCGCCTGGCCCCCTATGTGGACGACGTCTCGGTGCTGGCCTACAACGCCTGCAAGGAGGGCAAACAGGTTCTGTTTGAGGGCGCCCAGGGCACGCTGCTGGATTTGGATGTGGGCACCTATCCCTATGTCACCAGCTCCCACCCGGTTTCCGGCGGGGTGTGCACCGGCGCGGGCTTGGGCCCCACCCTCATCCAGGAGGTTATCGGTGTGGGCAAGGCCTACACCACCCGCGTGGGCAAGGGACCCTTTCCCACCGAGCTCTTTGACCAGGTGGGCGATAAAATTCGGGAGAAGGGCCGCGAGTACGGAACCACCACCGGCCGCCCCCGGCGCGTCGGCTGGTTTGACGCGGTGATTTTGCGCCACGCCGTGCGCGTCAACGGTCTCACGGCGCTGGCGGTGAACAAGCTGGACACGCTGTCCGGCCTGGGAACGCTGAAAATCTGCACCGCTTACCAAAAGCCCGACGGCTCCACCATCCGGGAATTTCCCCCCAGCTATGAGGAGCTGGAGGACTGCCGGCCGGTGTATGAGGAGGTGGAGGGCTTTGCGGAGGATATCTCGGGCTGCCGCAGCTTTGCACAGCTGCCACAGGCGTGCAGGGACTACATCGCCCGCCTGGAGGAATTAGTGGGCTGCCCGGTGACCATGGTGGGCGTGGGCCCTTCCCGGGACCAGAATCTGGAGCGGAGCTGATATAATACTGAACACTGATTAAAAAGTGATAATAAATTGCGAGGATATTTTTCGACCAGCTAGGAAGACGACGCAGGCGGGCTGACGCCCGGCAAGGAGGATGACAACGCTGGGCGGAAAACAGACCGCAAGTTATGTCGCTTTTTAGTCAGTGTTTAGTATAAAATAACCGCTGATTTGGACACAGGCACGGGATGAGGCAGGGAGGTATCCGCGTGAAGGAATTAAAGCTCGCTATCGGCGAGCCGTTTCTATCCCCGGCTTGGGGTAGCAATCTGGCTGTGTTTTCCAGCGAAACGGGACTGCCTGTGGCGGAATCCGCCGTACAGGAGTACCTGCGCCGCGCCTGCAAATACGCGGCGCATTACGGCGTATACCTGGTGCCGGAGCGGTTTCTTCTGCAGGGTCATCAGTGCATGTGTCTCATTGGACCGGACGGCAGGATAGCAGGGGCCCAGCAGGCGCTGTTTCTCTCGCCCCAGACGCCAAGGGGCAAGCGGGGGACGGACATTATGGTTGTGGACACCGAATTCGGCGGCGTGGCCCTGTGCGTGGATGTGGATATTTACCGCCCCGAGGTGGCGCGCATAGCCGCCACCAAGGGCGCGCAGCTTTTTATTGTGTCGCAGTTTATCGACAGCGGGGATTACCACAGCGGCATGGTGCTGTCGGGCTGTTGGAATGCCGCCCAGGGGGCAAACCTGTTTGTGGTGGACACCTGCAATCAGTTTCACTGCGTGTGCGCGCCCCTGGCCCTGACGCCCCACAAGGACGGATTTTTATGCCAGCCCAGCCTGAAAATGCCCATGCCGGTGCAAATAGCGGTCAGCCATCTGGGTGTGGGCGGGCGGCGGTTTCTGCTGAGCCGAAAGCTGTATGCGGTGCACCGGAACGAGCTGATACTATAATGCGAGTTAGTATAGTGAATCAACTTTAAAAATGGAAAAAAGAAAGAGGAAAAGTTGATTCTCAGCCGGTAAACCAACTTCAAAATGATCGCATTTGAAGTTGGTTTACTATATCAGTAACCGGGTTATTAAAATGTTCCTGTGTTCGAGTTTTTAACATTTTCCACCGAGTATTCCACAATGGGGGAGAAAAAAGAGGGGAAAACGGCTTGGAATCACGGCCAATTTGTGAATAGATTGCAAGTTATCCACAAATGCATGAATAATTTGCTTTATCAGGGGAAATCCACGGGGGAGGGGATTTCCCTTTTTTTCGACAATTCACAATGGAATCACCATATTTTAGGGGAAAACAAAAAGCGGGCTTACCGCCCGCTCCTCGCTAAATTCAATTTGGTGTTACACCTTCAGGATCTCGCCGTAGACCTCGCCGGATACCCCGGCGGCGTTGGCCTCGTCGGTGTCTATGTGCATGGCGGCGGCATAGGAGGGGCTCACGCGAACCACAACATCTCCAAAGAGCAGGCAACGGCCGCCGCAGTCCACCTTGACCATCACCATTTCCTTGTCCGAGACGCCAAAGGCGGCGGCTTCCTCGGGGGTGGCGTGTATGTGGCGCTTGGCGACGATAAGGCCCTCACGCAGCTCCACCTCGCCGCAGGGGCCCACCAGCTTGCATCCGGCGCTTCCGGCGATGTCGCCCGACTCCCGGACAGGGCAGCTTGCCCCTAGGGTGCGCGCGTCGGTGAGGGATACCTCCACCTGGGTGACGGGCCGTGTGGGGCCGAGAATGGACACCCGGGCAATGGTCTTTTTTGGTCCCACTACATCCACCCGCTCCTCGCAGGCGTACTGTCCCGGCTGGGAGAGATCCTTTTTCCAGGTCAGGGCGGCGCCCTTGCCGAAGAGCACGTCCAAATCGGCCCGGGACAGATGTGCGTGGCGTGCGGATGTTTCAATTAATACTTTGTTACTCATACGTATCGTATACCCCCAAACGGATTGTCCGGTTTCCCCGGCTAACCCATTGATTTACTTTCCTTTATTCTACAGCAAACCGCGGGGCATTGCAAGGGGTTTGCATTTCTGTGGATTTTCTCACGGCCGTATTTATGGTATACTGGGATAAATTATGGGATGGGGGAATAGGAAAATGTATGACAATTGGGAGGAGCTGCGGCAGGCGGCAAAGGGCTGCCGCAGGTGCAAGCTGGCGGACACCCGCACCAATGTGGTTTTTGGGGTGGGCAATCCCAAGGCCCGGGTGCTGTTTGTGGGGGAGGGCCCGGGGGAAAACGAGGATCTGCAGGGGGAGCCCTTTGTGGGCCGCGCGGGGATTTTGCTGGACAAAATGCTGCTGGCGGCGGGCTTTTCGCGCCGGGACAACATCTATATCGCCAATATGGTGAAGTGCCGCCCGCCCAAAAACCGGGATCCCGAAAAGGACGAGGTGGAGGCCTGCATGGGGTACCTGCGCAACCAGGTGAAGCTGATAGCGCCGGAGTATATCGTGTGTCTGGGCAGGGTAGCGGCCCAAAGCCTCATCGACCCGGGCTTTAAGGTGACAAAACAGCACGGGGAGTTTATCCGCAAGGGAAATTTTTGGATGATGGGGACCTTTCACCCGGCGGCGCTGCTGCGCAACCCCCGCAACAAGCCCGAGGCCTTTGACGATTTGCTCCAACTGCGCAATCGCCTGGAAATGCAGGAAGAATAGGAAAAGAAGGGGCGTCATTCATATGGAATATAGAGAGCTTGGCAAGACCGGCCGGCTGCTTAGCGCAATTGGTCTTGGCTGTGAGCACCTTGACGGCAAACCGTACACACAGGTTAAAGAAACGATTGATACCGCACTGGAACATGGCGTTACTATTTTAGATGTGTTTATGCCGGGGAAAGAAATTCGGGAGAATATCGCAAAATCCTTGGGAAACAGGCGCAGCCAGGTAATGATACAAGGGCATATTGGCTCTACAGATATAAGCCAGCAATATGATATAAGCCGGGATATGCCTACAGTACAGCGGTACTTTGAGGATATTCTGCGTATTTTTGGCGGCTATATTGACTTTGGAATGATGTTTTTTATCGATTCGGAAAAAGACTATAAAAATGTTTTTGAAACAGGCTTTGCCGACTATGTAAAACGTTTAAAAGAGAAAGGCCACATCGGACATATTGGCTTTAGCTCCCATAATCCCGAAACAGCCGTCAAGGCGATCAACACAGGCCTGCCGGAAATGCTGCTGTTCAGTATCAACCCCGCGTTTGATATGCTGCCGACCGAAGAAAATAGTTTAAATCACCTTGACAAGGGCTTTGATACGGAGCTGTTTCGGGGAATAGACCCGAAACGCGCGGAATTATACAAGCTCTGCACGCAGAAGCAGATTGGCATTACCGTGATGAAAACCCTGGGTGGCGGCAAGCTGGTTTCGCCGGAGCACACCCCCTTTGCCGGACCGCTGACGGTGCCGCAGTGTATCCACTATGCGCTGTCAAGACCGGCTGTGAGCAGTGTATTGCTGGGCTGCCAAACGCCGGCCGAGGTGCTGGACGCTGTGCGGTATTTTAAGCTTGATGATTCACAGCGGGATTATGCCGAGGTTCTTGGCGCCATGCGCAATGATTTTAAGGGGAACTGTGTATATTGCAGCCACTGTCAGCCCTGCCCGGCAGGGATTGATATTGCGGCTGTGAACAAGTATTTAGACATTGCCCGGTTAGATACGGCCAATGTGCCCCCATCCATTCGCTCCCACTATTTAAGCCTGTCCCATGTCGGAAGTGAGTGTATTGGTTGTGGCAGCTGTGAGAACCGGTGTCCCTTTGGAGTTCCGATTATAGAAAATATGGCAGAAGCGGCAAGGCTGTTGGGTGAGGTGATAAAATAGTAACCACAATTATTCATTATTCATCCATTCATTTTTCATAGCATATGGTTTATACTAACAGTAAGGACTGGAAATGGCGGGCATTTCCAGCATCACATAGACGAAAGGAAGGGTATGTATGTTCAAGGAAAAAATTCGTGTGGTTCAGTACGGCTGTGGGAAAATGGCAAAATACACCTTGCGCTATTTATATGAAAAGGGCGCCGAAATCGTAGGGGCAATCGATATTAACCCCGAGGTTGTGGGCATGGATGTGGGCGACTACGCGGAGCTGGGCGTCAAGCTGGGCGTCGTCATCAGCAGCGACGCGGACGCGGTGCTGGATTCCTGTGACGCGGAGGTGGCGGTTGTCACACTGTTCAGCTTTATGGGTGATGTGATGCCTCATTTTGAGAAAATTATCAGCAGGGGCATCAATGTCATTACCACCTGCGAGGAAGCCATTTATCCTTGGACCACCTCTTCCGCGCTGACCAACAAGCTGGACCGAATGGCCAAGGAAAACAACTGCACAATCGCCGGCTCCGGCATGCAGGACATTTACTGGGTGAATATGATTGCCGCCGTTGCGGGCGGCGTTCACCGCATTGACAAAATTGAGGGCGCGGTGAGCTACAATGTGGAGGATTATGGCCTTGCCCTGGCGCAAGCCCATGGCGCGGGGCTGACGCCGGAGGAGTTTGAGGAGAAAATCGCACATCCAACCACGCTGGAGCCAGCCTATGTATGGAATTCCAACGAAGCGCTGTGCTCAAAAATGGGCTGGACCATTAGAAGCCAAACCCAGAAATGCGTGCCCTACTTTTATGACGCCGACCTCTATTCCGACACGCTGGGAGCGACCATTCCCAAGGGAAACTGCATCGGCATGAGCGCCGTTGTCACCACAGAAACCTTCCAGGGGCCCGTCATTGAAACCCAGTGTATTGGCAAGGTGTACGGCCCCGACGACGGCGACATGTGTGACTGGAAGATTATTGGCGAGCCGGATACCACCTTCTTTGTGCAGAAGCCCGCCACAGTGGAGCACACCTGCGCCACCATCGTCAATCGCATCCCCACATTACTGGATGCCCCCACAGGGTATTTCACTGTGGAGAAAATGCGGCCGGTACAGTACCTGGCCTATCCCATGGAGCTTTATCTGGAAAACGAATAGCCGCTTGGAATCAGCCGCTGATTCAGCCGCTGGAAGGATCAAAACCGGGGGTGTTGCAAAGCTTACCTTTGCAACACCCCCGGGCTTTGTACTTTTTTGCGACCAAGCATATAAGCCGGGTTCTGTATTTGGCAACGATCTATCTGCAGCCTGTGTCGCCACGGCTGTCGAGCCACTGGCGGGAACGCGGCGGGCCGCCGTTTTATCGTTCCCTGTGTTGCACCGGATAGGGTTTACACAGCGGCGCGGTCCCCCGCGCCCTGGTGAGCTCTTACCTCGCCTTTTCATCCTTACCGGCTGGGAGCCGGCGGTAATTTTCTGTTGCACTGGCCCTAAAGTCGCCTTCGGCTGCCGTTAACAGCTATCCTGCCCTGTGGTGCCCGGACTTTCCTCAGGGACACAAGGTCCCCGCCGCTGCCTTGCTTGCTCGCGGGAGCATGTTGTACAATTTATTTTAATCCTTTAAGGGAACGCCCTTGGCGTCCACGCGGTAGTTTTCGTTGCCTGTCAAAATGAGGATGCCCTCCACCAGGCCCCAGATACTCATGGCAAAAATTGCCAATATGGGAATGAACAGCCAGCACAGCAGCCAGCCGCCAAGGTACACCAGCAGCTGCAGCAGGCCGCGGTTGGTGAAGCCCAGGTAGAAATTGTGGATGCCAAGCCCCCCAAGAAAGATGCCCAAAAGGCCGGCGGCCATCTTGGATTTTTGTTCATAGCCGTACATGGGCTGTGGCTGGGGTTGTGGCTGCGGCCGCGGCGCAAACATATTGCCGCATTGTGCGCATTGCGTATTGCGCGGGTCGTTTGGCGTGCCGCAAATGGGGCAGGGGATTGTGTTGGGCGGCGGCGGGGGCGGCGCATATTGGTTTTGCTGCGGGGGCGCCTGTTGCGGTTGGTACCCCGGCGCCGGATTATACTGCGGCCCCCCGGGGGCATAGGGATCCGGCTGCGGAGGAGCCGGCGGCGGAGCGTACCCGGGCGTTTGCTGGTCGGCGTGTAGTTGTTCGGTGGGAGCGTAGGGATCAGGCTGGGAAACCGGCTGCGGTTCGGCCTCAGGCTCCGGTTGGGCGGTGGATTGCGGTTCGCCGGGAGCTTCTGCATGCAGCTCCCCCGCGGCGGCGCCGTTTTCTACGGGCGTGCCACAATTGCCACAAAATACCGCGTTTTCTTCGACTTCGTTGCCGCACAAAGCGCATTTCATAAATTGTCTACCCCATTTCATTTATATATAGTGCCCATTGAACGAATACTATAAGATATATTACAGTATACCAGCAATTTTCCTCCAGGGCAATATGCCTTGGAAAATTCGCTGTATTTGCGCATTCAGGGGGAAATATGGTATACTGTAACAACTGAATTTAAACAGGAGGAGACATCATGCAAAAGAAGCCCTATTACATTACCACGCCGATTTATTATCCGTCGGATAAACTCCATATCGGACACAGCTACACCACGGTTGTGTGCGACACCATGGCGCGGTACAAGCGAATGCAGGGTTATGACGTGATGTTCCTGACGGGAACGGATGAGCACGGCCAGAAAATAGAGTCCAAGGCGGCGGAGGCGGGCCTGGCGCCAAAGGTTTATGTGGATGGCGTTGTCCAGGGGATCAAGGACCTTTGGGCGCGTATGGATATCTCGTATGACCGGTTTATCCGCACGACTGACGACTATCATATCCAAAGCGTTCAGAAAATATTCAAGACACTCTACGATCAGGGGGACATCTACAAATCCACCTACAAGGGCGCGTACTGCAAGCCCTGCGAGAGCTTTTGGACCGAGAGCCAGCTGCGTGACGGGTGCTGTCCCGACTGCGGAAGAACCGTTGAGCAGGCGGAGGAGGAATCCTATTTCTTCCGGCTGAGCAAATACACCGACCGCATTTTGAAGCTCTTTGAGGAAAACCCGGAGTTTTTGCAGCCCACCACCCGGATAAACGAGATGGTGAACAACTTTTTAAAGCCGGGCCTTACGGATTTGGCCGTGTCCCGCACCTCCTTTCAGTGGGGGATCCCGGTGACCTTTGACCCCGGCCATGTGGTGTACGTGTGGGTGGACGCGCTGTCCAACTACATCACGGCGCTGGGGTATCAAAACGACCGCTACAATGATTACGACCGCTATTGGCCGGCGGATTTGCATATGATGGCCAAGGAGATCGTGCGCTTCCACTCCATTATATGGCCCGCCATGCTCATGGCGCTGGATCTGCCGCTGCCCAAAAAGGTCTACGGCCACGGCTGGCTGCTCTTTGGCGGCGACAAAATGAGCAAATCCAAGGGCAATGTGGTGGATCCGGCGGTTCTTTGCGACCGCTACGGCGTAGACGCCGTCCGCTACTTTTTGCTGCGGGAGGTGCCTTTCGGACAGGACGGCAGCTTTACCAACGAGGCGCTCATCAACCGCATCAACTCCGACTTGGCCAACGATTTGGGCAACCTGGTGTCCCGGACGGTGGCCATGGCGGATAAGTATTTCGGCGGAACCCTGCCCGCGGTGCGCCATGCCGAGGCCATTGACGAGGACTTGATTGGGATGGCCGAAAAGCTGCGGCCCGCGGTGCAGCGGCTCATGGACGACATCCAGTTTCCCACGGCGCTCACCGAGATCTTCCGCTTTGTTTCCCGCACCAACAAATATATCGACGAGACCGCCCCCTGGATTTTGGCCAAGGAAGAGGCGGACCGCCCCCGCCTTGCCAGCGTGATGTACAACCTTCTGGAGTCCATCCGCATCGCGGCGGTGCTGCTCTCCCCCTTTATGCCCGGCACAGCGCCGCGCATCTTCGCCCAAATTGGGGCAGGGGAGGACGTTACGGATTGGGAGAGCGCCGCGGCCTTTGGCCGCCTGCCCTCCACTGTGACAGTGCGCAAGGGCGGCACGCTGTTCCCGCGCATCGAATTGGAAAAGGAGCTGGACGCCCTGGAGGCGCTGGGCGCTCCCGCGGATAAGCCCGCCCCGCCCAAGGAGGAAAAGCCGGAGAATGTCGTGAGCCTTGTGGAGATAGGCGACTTTGCCAAAATGGACCTGCGGGTGGCGCAGATCACCGCCTGCGAGCCGGTGCCCAAGGCCGACAAGCTGCTGCGGCTTGTGCTGGACGATGGCGGGAAAGGCCGCCAGGTGGTGTCCGGCATTCACCAGTGGTACGAGCCCGGGGATTTGGTGGGGAAAAAGGTGGTGGTCGTCGCCAACCTGAAGCCCGCCAAGCTGCGGGGTGTGGAATCTCAGGGGATGATTCTGGCCGCCGATGTGGGCGACGACGCCCGGGTGCTGTTTGTGGACGGCGACATTCCCTGCGGCGCAAAGGTCCGGTAATGATCAAGATTTAAGATGTAGGGGCGGGGTCAACCCGCCTGTGATTTGAATTATGCGTCTATTTCGGGCGGGTTAACCCCGCCCCTACAACCTGATACACCTGTTTGTTTACAAATTATTCATTCATGCGTTTGTCGGGTATTTTTATGGGTATGCACTTGACGGGACGAACTATACAAGATGCACAAATTTCGTGGGGCAAGGGCTCTGCTCTTGCCGCTTAAACAGGATATCTTGTAGGGATAACGGCGAGAGTAGAACCCTCGCCCTACAAAATCCAGGATATATTTGTGCAACAGTACAATATGGTTTCTTAATATGCATACCCATATATATTTTTTGTTGGCCCGCCTATTCATTATAGGTGGGCCATATTGCTTGCTGCATATGCGAATTAGTATTATGGAGCGTCCATTCAGAGTCAAAATAAATTTATCGGCATATTATGGATCAATACAATACATAGGAGGGTAAATAGATGATTATGACCGCAACCGTAATCCGGGTGGATTCCGGAAGCCTGCTCGTCCGAGATTTAAGAAACGGCATGGAGGTTTTAGTCTTTTTCCGCAACGCCCGCAGATTTTCTCCCGGTGATCGCGTCAGAATAACATATAATGGGGCGATGACCAGCAGCATACCCCCGCAAATCACCGCGACTTCTATTCAAAGAATACAAGGCGCGGCGCCTCCGCCGCCTCCGTCAAGGCCGACTGAAACCAGAGCCACCATCCTTCAAAGAAGGCGCAACTCTCTTTTGGTAAGGGATATGAGTAATAACCGGCAATTACTTGTCCACTTCGCAAACGCTCACCATTTTTGTACCGGACAACGGATAATCATTCAATCTGATACAATAGTGATGGGGAACCCCCCTGAAATCAACGCAATAGACATAACCCCTGTATGCGCGCCCAACGCATGAAAATCGAAAAAAGAAAATAAAGGATTGTGAAATATGCAAAATTTATTTGATTCCCACGCGCACTACGACGCGGAGCAGTTTGACGGCGACCGGGACGCGGTGCTCCGGTCGCTGCCGGGAAAGGGCGTTGCGCATGTGCTCAACGCCGGAACGGACATGCAGTCCTCGGGGAAGGGGATTGCGCTGGCGGAAAAATACGGCTTTGTGTACGCGGCGGCGGGGATGCACCCCCACGAGGCGGCGAAGGCGCCAAAGGCTTACATTCATGAGCTCGCCGCCCTGTGCGCCCATCAAAAGGTGGTGGCTGTTGGGGAGATAGGGCTGGACTACCACTATGATTTTTCCCCCCGGGAGACACAGCTGCAGGTGTTCCGGGAGCAGCTGGAGCTGGCCCGGGAGCTGAATTTGCCGGTGATCATCCACGACCGCAAGGCCCACGGGGACACGCTGCGCCTGCTGCGGGAATTCCGGCCCCGGGGGATAGTGCACTGCTTTTCCGGCTCGGCGGAGATGGCGCGGGAGGTGGCGGCGCTGGGGATGTACGTGGGCTTTACCGGGGCGGTCACCTTTAAAAACGCGCGCAAAGCACTGGAGGCGGCCCGGGCGGTGCCGGAGGACCGCATTCTGCTGGAAACCGACTGCCCCTACATGGCGCCGGAGCCCCACCGGGGCAAGCGGTGCGATTCCTCGCTGCTGGTACACACGGCGGCGGCGCTGGCGGCGGCCCGGGGCATGGACGCCCAGCGCCTGGTAAACGTCACCTGCCAAAACGCCAGGGCGGTGTACGGCATTTAAGAACCTGTTTAGTATCTTTTCGCACCCATCATTTCGGCAAATTTTGCTGCCTTTTTGGCTTGTCGTCCTTGCTTGGCG
>Ga0153946_1001161_pt1 | contig 11457 bp, 13 predicted proteins | sample TSNJ030MetaG_FD_104751 | JGI IMG/M metagenome (GOLD analysis project Ga0153946, IMG submission 104751) | Attine ant fungus gardens microbial communities from New Jersey, USA - TSNJ030 MetaG | ecosystem: Host-associated > Fungi > Mycelium > Unclassified | place: USA: New Jersey, Wharton State... | reverse complement strand
CTCTGCTCACTTCGGTCATATCGCCACTGTATCCGGAGTAAACCCTGCCGACTAACTTTACATATACTACTTGGCATTTGTTAGTTCCCATGTACCAGATTAACGGGACCCTTATTGGGTACATCAGAACAATTCTGTATTTACAATCCAATGAATAACCACAACAGGCATTCCAGTGTTAAAATAGGTTGAGCGTTGTACAGAACAATAGCCTACTGACTATGCCCTGGCTTCTAGTGTGAGCCACTGCATCAATTTTCTCAGACCGAATCTACAGTGGGAATCTTCACACTGGGGGCGCACTAGAAGTCTTGAATGGAAAGAGTTGTAATCATGATGTTATGAGCTTAAATCCAAATGATCACTGTCCAGATTCTGGTAATACCCGGATTCAAGACTTGATCGCACGGACTCCCAGAGAATAGAAACAAAACATGTTGCTAGCTAAAGATGACTGCATACTAGTGGCATACTGGGTCCTGGTCGAGTATAACGATACGAGCGAGAGCCTATGAAAAGATCAGAAAGAGGCTTCCAACGCAAGGGTGAGAGCGAAAAGGCTTATCAAATACTAATGAGACCCAGCATCGAGCAGAGGGGACTGCCGGAGCTACATGACGGTCTCAGCAATGAGCCAATCATATGCCAAATCGAGGTCCAGTCACCAGGACTCAACCAGAACAACCCAGAAAATATGGCTCAAAGCAATTGCTGGGTGAATTAATCAAAATAATAAAGAAATACCTTCCTCCCCCCCGAACCCCATCAAAACCTCTCGTACACCAAGTGAGACAATGCCCTGAATCCACTGCCCTGCTACACAAAGCAGAACAGCCAGCGAACAAAGCTCGCTCATGATCCGTGATTACCACAGATCATCACCCTCTCACATATATGACAGGGTGGCCCAGTTAATAACTGGGGCAAGGTGTCCAGGACGAAAAACCCTAAAGCACTGTGTGCCTAGAGTAACTCGATCCATGGATGGACGCCGTTCAGAGTTGTTCCAAGCGGCGGGGCATGTCAGACTATATGCACAAAACTGCGCACTGGCGACGAAGAGGATTGGATGTGCTGGGTCTGGTAGAGAAACCAGGGGCAGAGATAATCAGACCCTTTTATACTGGGGCCTGCCCTAAACTGATAACATGATTGCTAAATTTATCCCGAAAGAATACTCTTCGTGCCTGAAGTCATCCTATTCATTCATGACTCTGAGCTGTTGTCATTTTGCTGCCTTCACTGTCTCCTGACATTCTTTCAACTTGAACTGGTCACTGAAAGGGTGTTGGAATACACTAAGAATAGGTCAGAGCCGAGACTTTAATTACCCTTACTTACCCTTGTTAAAATACCCTGAGGCTATAACCTACCCCCAGTGTCCAAACATTTAATGATAAAATCATCATACCTCATTCTCAACACGCAAGCACAGCTTTTTTTCTCATTCACTCTACTCCTTGATATAAATAAGAAATTAAACACAAACAAGTGGTGTCTCTAAAAAAATCAAACTACTCTAAATCCAAAATTCAGGAGGGGGGAGAATAAGAACTTTTTTTTTCACTTCCTCACATCATCACCACCACTTCCACCACCATTACCACCACCATCACTCCCACTACCACCCGCTCTCAAACTCGGACTGTCCACATACATCTTCAACAACGCCGTCAAATCAGGTGCTTGCTTCCATCCCGCCGACTGCACAACATTCCCATTATTCAAATTCCTCATATTCATAATAGCACTCGCAACACCACTCGACCTCATCGTCGTTGACCCTACTGGAGCAGGTGGAGGATAATATGGAGAAGACACTGACGTCGACGATGTCGATGATGATCCAATGCCACCTAATGGAGATTGATATGTTTCCAGTGCGGAAAACGCCGGCGGCAACGACAGCGATCTCGGATTCTCAAACGACTTGAATCCACCTTGATAATCTTCCGCCAAACGAGATCCATCACGAGAAAACGTAGCCGCCTTTTCACTCTTTCGCCTGCTTTCCCTTCTTTTCACTCGCCTCTCCTTCTTCCCCTTCCGGTTCTTCTGCACCTCCTGCACCTCCTCCTCCTCTTCAAACGTGGTAAAACCATCCACCTCCTCTTCCAGCCGTCTCCTATCTCCCTTCTGCCTAGGCTGCTTGATACGCACCGCATCCCTCCCAACCTCTCTCAACCCCCAATCCAAAGCGACCTCGACCCGACTCTTCAAACTCTCAGCAATATCCCTATCAGGATACACCACGCTGTTCTTGAAATGCGACCACATATACATAACAAGAATTTTATGAAGTGCTTCGAGTTGTTCAAGGAGTTCTTGTCTGATGTGCGTCGTAGATGACTGGGCAGTTGAAAAATCTAATGACGAGGACGGAGACGGGGACGGGGCGTTTTCCGATGACGACAGAGATGACGAGGGACTTTCTGATGATGGCGAGGGACTTTCTGATGATGGCGAGGGGCGACTTTCTGATGACGGCAGATATAGGGAGAGATGTTTCTCTAACAGGTCTATTCTTATCTCCCTGTCTTCCTCCTCCCTCTCTTTCTCCTCCCTCTCCCTTTTCCTCATCCTCTCAGTCTCAGAAATCTTCAGTTCCATCACCTCCAACGCCCCGAGTAACCCCTTCTTCTTTCCATTCCCAACAACAGTCCTCATTTTCTCAATCAAAACACACATCTCCTCCCTCTGCAACGCCGCCATCTCCTCCGCCGCCCGGAGACCCATCCCATCCCTCCACGGAATAGGCGTAAACATCAACTTCAACTTATCCTCCCACGTAAACTGGCCCTGCGATTGGGCTTCGACCCACGTACATATATCGGACAACCGAGCCCTGTAGCAGTGTTTGTAGACCGAGGAAGGCGGGAGAGTCGTGTAGACGTGGGCCATTTGCGCGGTTTCGAGGTCGACGAGTTTGTCAGAAGAGGAATGAGAAAGAGCAGGCGCGATCACAGCCAAGGACTCAAAAGTAGGTCCGATATAGGCATGCGTCAACGTAGGCGTAGAAGCAAGCGAAAGGGCTTCTTGTACCGCTGGTAGATCCTCCGGATTCAACGTCGTCACGAAGCCTCCTGGTTTTTCGCCTGTGAGCGAATGGCCGTAACGGCCTGCTCGACCTGCGATTTGTTTGATTTGAGAAACGGTGAGCGGTCTTTTAATGCGCTCTGGACTCGGTTTGCAGATCGAGTCGAATATCATACGTCGGATTTTTCTAAAAAGAAAATGCAGCAATAAAGTCAACGTATATACATAGGTAGAAAAAACAAAGAAAGAAATCCACGTACAGATTCAACCCCATACCGATAGCATCACTCCCAATAATGACATCGAACCCAGAAGTAGGATCATTAAACAAGGCAGCTTGCTCACTCCTAATCTCGGGGGGCAATTTTCCATAAACGACGGCACACCTCAACCCACTCGTCGCCTCAATCTGCCGCTTGATCTCAAATATCCTCGACCTCGCAAACGCAACCACACAATCGCCCTTGACGACTTTAGACAAATCGCCATCGAGACTGTGCTTCTCTACCGAAAGCGGCGTAAGCCTCTCGTACCTCTTCACCGTCAATTTGTCTCCGGTTTCTTGGAGGAGTTGACGGATGACGGGTAGGGCGGATTCTTCACCACACAAGTGGATTTCCTTTGCGCACAATCCCAAGACGGCATCTGTCCATGCGAAACCGCGCTCAGGATCACCGATCATCTGAATTTCGTCGATGACGCCAACGTCGTACTGGTGACGGTAAGATAACATTTCAATGGTGCACGTCTGAAGCGAAGCGTCGTCATCCACAATTTTTCGTTCTTCGCCGGTGATCATGTTGGTGGGACGCGCATAGGCCGGATTCGAGTTGATTTTCGCCTGGGGAGCGATCAGTTTGTCGGTGATGGAATTAGGATTCGACTTGGAAGGCGGGGGAGTAGAGAAGGGGGGAGGAACATCGACACCCAAGGGAATGATCTGGCCCAGATTCAGCCTCTCCCAGATCTCATAGGCCAGCAAACGGAGTGGGCCAGCGTAGACGCCACTCCTCGCAGCAGCAAGCGCCCTGAGGGCGTGGTGAGTCTTACCGCTGTTAGTGGGTCCGACATGCATGATAAAATTCCTCTTAGACTTTCTGGCCCAAGTAAAATGCTCCGAGGGCCTTCTCTCAGAAACAATAGCCAAATGCCTCAAGGCATCCAGGGTGTGACTGCTGGCCCGACCGTCAGCGACAGCTTCTTCAAGCAGAGGAGCAGAATCATGGGGGTTGGCTATCCAGGAAAAGAAGATGTTCGAAAACGTGATTTCAGCGTCAAGGAGGCGGAGATGGGGTCTCGAAGCGGCATGGTGGAGACCGCCAGCATGAGCTGCACCGCACGAGGTGAACCGGGTGAGCTGGTATTTTGCGAATTTTTCTGGAGAGGCAAAGAAATCTGATTGTACGGCGCTGACGAAGACATCCAGGAAAGGGCGGATGGCAGACGCGTCGTAGCCAAATCTAGCAAAACGCCTCATGGTGCGGTCATTTGTGCTCCAGGACCGGACCTCAGACTGGAAATAGGCATGACACTGGTCGAGGGAGAGAAAGGCAGGAGGAGCACCCTCGACCTGGGTCTGGTCTGGGAGGAGAAACGGGGAGCGGGAGGGGCTGGACAGATTTGTGTGTCTCGTTTTAAAAAACTTGGGACTTTTTGAACCGCGTAGCCGTACATGCCCTGATTGCGGCGAATGTAGGTCTAATTGTAGTCCTGGCTGTTGTCCTGACTGTAGTCCGTATCTCTTTTGGAGAGGCTTGCGTTTTTGTGACTTTGTACTGCGCAGACGTACAAGTGCTGGCTGCAGTCCTGATAGTCCTGGCCGTAGTCCTGAACGCGTCCGCACAGACGTTGCTCGCAGCATGGCCTGGTGCATCAGCCATCAACCATTCTTTTTTTTTCCAATGATTGTATGGTCGTGTTTGCATGGCGCTCTTCTCCCTCCTGCAGACTCGGGCGCAGATATTCCAGACAGCATTCAACCCGACGTCTATCCGCACAGGCGCAAAATATCTCCGCAGGCGTGTCAGAGGCCCCTCCATGCTTGCCTATTATCCCCCCAAACTCGACATCCCAAAAGCCATCCGCATGTTTCCAGACCTCGAACTCGTCGATGACGACGAGCAGACACGTCTCGAGGACATCGAGTACAGGAGGAAGAGAGGCAAGGGCCCCCCAAAGAAACAGAAAGAAGGTTTGTTGATTCTATTTATATCTCTTCAACTATCGCTCACTTGTGGTCTCCCCAGGCGAGACAAGACGGGCCACTGGCAAGAAGCGGGCCAAAAAATAAATAGCGTCGTTTCTACCATACAATTTCTCTACATAATCTTGCATTACTTCTTGACCCCCATTCGGTATCCATTCTCATTACCCTGGACATTCTCTGGAGGCCCAAGTATTCCCTGGTGGTTGCCTTGAGCTAGCAGTGCTGCAGTAGAGTTCCACGTCGTTCCATTCCCAAGACCAACGCCCGCCGCAACAGTACCAAAACCAGTATTGGTCGTGCCCAAGAATGTAGGAGAGACCGGCCTTGAAACAAGATTGCTAGGTTTTCCTGGGATATTACTCGTAACACCAGTCGCCGGATTCATTCCGCCGTTGATCGAGTTCCACTTGGCTTGCGAGAATTTCCCCGCATGTTCAAGAACGGATTTGTATACCTCTTGGTTGAATCCCACGCACTGAAGACCAACACAGGCAATTCTGAGAGCACCGGCGTTATACAACTGATTGACCTCATAGACGTTCTGGGGTGAAACATTCTTCCTGGCTGAGATGGTCTCTTTGACGAGGTGATTGGCAGTCTGACGATCAAAATCAGTGCAAAGACTGGCCTCGTACCAGTTCCATACCTCAGTGGGCAGTTCTGCCCATTCTTTGAGCGTCAAGTCTTCCAATTGAAAAGCCTGATACGAGCCAGCATAGTACCACAGCCCTTCACGATTGTAAAAACACTCTGCCCGCACAAATCAACGAGGGCTTGTTCAAATTGGCAAGCATACCTGTCGGTTGTCTCATCCGAGCGGTAACGTCTACTTGTTGCCATCTATGTGCAGTCGTTACCCGGGGATTTGTGCTACATTTAAAGATGGGGCTGTAGAAATAACCGTGTTCTTCGCGACTCGGACACCACTTTGTCGTCAAGCTCTGAAGGACGCGATAATTACCAAGCCTGAGAGGTTCGTTAACAGGCTACCTATTTCTCTGTAATAGACATACAAGTTGCGAAGCGTCTGAGGTGGAGTGAGTAGATGTCTAGATCTCGCAAAGTCCGTCGTACCCCTGAAGTCGAACCTAGGAATTCATGTAAAGTGCAGATAGGCGGGAGAACGATAGGTTTGAGAGTATCATCAGGTGGATTGTCCGGCAACGGGATAGAAGCGAGTATAGCGAAACGTGCGTTGACCATGTCGGCTGGTTCTTCAGATACCATGGTCTGTACGGACTGGGTGGTTTCAGGCATGCGTCGACCAGCCGCACAAGAAACCACTCACCCTCTCCTTGTGCGGAGGTCCTGGTAACGTCGGGGTACTGATAGCAAGTGGAGACGTTGAAGCTGAAATAGTCTGTGCATTGGGAATAACAGTAGACTAGCCCAGGTAGTGAGTATATGCGTACAGAAGGAAATGTCATCACCGACTTTTCCATCCTCTTCCTCATATTTGGGCGGCGGCCCCATGGTGTTCCTGGACCCAATTGAAAGGTCCTGAATCAGCCCTTCCAAATCCGTAGCCTGTGTTTGGAGCATCTCCGGGGCCTGACCCCAGCTCTGAGGATCAGTAGCAGAGTAGGTAGTATGGCTTGTGTTCGTGGCCGTATTGAGAGCCTGCTGTAACCGGTCGATAAGTTCTGTCTTTTCGCGAACCGAAGTATAGGCATCGGAAAGCTTCTGCACAAGCAAATCCCGCGCGTTCATGGCTTCCACAACGCGTAATTTCTCGAGTTGAATCTCAATTGCCATCTCGGCGATGCGTAAAGGATTCTATACAGGCATATACAAAGCTTGATTGATGTCCAGCAAAGGCGACTATATGCGTACCATTGGAAAGTCTGGCGCGATAACGGTGACATCTTTGACTTCAGAGTCCATGAACATGTGGCGTTTTTCATCGTTAGCATGACTGGGCAGGGTCGTCATGCTTGATAATGAATAAACAAGAAAAGGGTAGATAGTGGAGGTAAGATGCAACGTGTTGGACAGAAAAGAGACTTTATATCCTGACACAGATGTCTGAGAAAAATCGGGTATATTTAGAGACGAGATACAGGTGTATGGGCTACCGGCTCTGGTCTCCACGTCAAAGCACTTTTAGAGACCGACATCCACAAAGATTGAGCACTAAGATGACCTTTTTCGATCGCTTTCAGCATCCTTTGGCACAACCAACCGTAGAAAAAGAGAAAGCGGCGACGATTGTAATTGACTTGGATGCGATGACAGGAAAAAAAAAAACTTTGAATGAGTATACGTCGGGCATTGAATTCAGTGATGCCATCAACTGCTACGCTCTCATCAGCCATGGTTTGTTGGCCACAATCCAGGCGTCAAGTGTTTTCCAAAACTGGGCTACTACAGCTTTGTCGACATGCCGTCGGTGAGGGTCAATCTGAAAGTTATGAGATAAGCCTCTGCGTAGATTACAGACCAAGTTCTGTACCTTGAGCTCTGTCACGTTCCAGTCCTTAATCTTTAGGTTGGGAGGGTCATTCGTCCAAGTGACGTAGATTCCTTTCACTATGAACATTCATAAGTCCAATCCAAAACTCAAAGGGCGGCAAGGTGTGATACCGTGGTGGAAGAGCTGCCTCGGTTCACTCCATTTATAAGGCCTGAATTGCCATGCTTGTCCAGTCGTCATGACACAAACAACACGATCCCAAGCGTCCGCCCCAAACTTGGACAGTGCTTCAACGCTATCGACGACAAAGTACTTGGCTTGTATCTCAGTCTCCTTGCCACTAGAATCAATGTTCGTCCGACGCCGATAGATAGCAATGAGATCTTCAGGACGAGTATTGCCTTCTGCTGTTGCTCTCGAACGAGCCTCTTGGGTGGATTCAAACCTGAAGAAGTGTCAGTATGACGGGAGGAGCAACCGAGTGATAAGACCATACGTTGCTTCTTGTAGAAAACGTTTGACATTGTACATGGTGACGAGGGCTGTGGGAGACGAGGAGATGATGATGATAGGTTGGAAGTTGCCTATAGAAATCTCAGCGAAACGCAGACATGTCGCAGAATAACAACTCACGAGCCTTCTTTGCCAGGAGCTTGGGATCTGAAACCAAGAATGGTAAGTTATTGCAGCTGGGGACGAAGAAACCTACCTGGTGTAGTGGTTGGCTGAGGAACACCGGATCGCGAAGCCTCCCTTAGCTTCTTGAGCTTGTCAGCATAAGAGGTGCGAACAGCGGAGAAGTTCTAAGCATGTGTCAAAGAAGGACGAGGAGAAAACCAAGAAGAGGCATACGTTTGGTTTGCTACCTCGCAGAACCGTATTCCGATCTCTCAGCTCAAGTTCGGCAAGCCGAATCTTCTTAACAACGTCGGCGTCATGTGTATCCGGTGCATACCGTCGTTTCGCCGGTGTCGATGTTGCGACCTCAGCCGCTGCTGACTTTTGGGTCGTAGATGGAAATGCACGAAGGCTTCGGGGCGGTGAACCGGGTGGAGTTGTAGACTCCACTAACCATACATAAGTACCATTTGGAGATGTTGTGACTTCGTTCACCTTGTACAGGTCTGATGCGATCATGGTCAGGTATCCGCCCTTCTAACCAGTCTACTACAGTCTTCCGCTCGGTGATGCTGACATAGCCTGTGGTGAGGCCATTCTCTCGAGTCTGTTTCATATAATCTGCAACTGCTGCGTCGCGTAGACTCCAAGCAAGGTAAAGAGCCTCTGCAGTATAGAAATCCTGGGGCGACGATGCTGTAGTCCCAGCTTTGGCATAGCGCGTCTCTGCAGACTTAAGTATAGGGCCTGAGGGGAGGACAAGATGAGTAGCAGCTGATAGAGAGGGACATTGTTGCTCAGAGTTTGAAAAAGTAATATCAAATTTGGATTTGATTGCCTGGCGCAGTGTACTGAGAACGTCGGGAGAGTCCATGGTTGCAGTACAGAGTTTTTAGACCGCTGATGACCATTACACACGTGAGCAACTGACTTTATATTTAATAAAAGATACAGAGTTACATCGGCTGTGATGGCCCAACCAGGAATGTGCATGGTCTTTCCCAGCGGTTAAAGCCATGAGTGCGCTGGTTCGAGACTGTCCTCTCCAGAAAACTTGGTTTCCATAGATCCTCATTCTGTAAGGAGTGATTTGGACTTGGAATAATTTGTCCTTTCACAGGCCAGGGAAGTCAATTCCGCAACCTGAAGGACTTGCCTAGTTAGTCTTCGGAGACCAGGGCATGTCGGCAGTCGCGCTGTGGCTCGTGCCTTGCTCATACCTTTTCCTACATTAATCTATCTCATACTAGTTCCCCAATCCGCCTCTCTAGTAGCTTCACAATTGTATTTATCCCCACAATTACACCCTCGTCTTGTCCCTCTCCTGGCACCATTTTGGTGTGCGCAAAGTCAATCAACTTGACCACAAACGGTGGCCCCGTCCCTACTTCATCCTCTTCCTCGTCTTCGTCCTCATCGTCGTCCTCATTCTCGACCTCTTCTTTGTCCAGTTTTTCCATGCCTTCTCTGGCACGATTCCAGTCGCTCTCATACACGATCAACATACTCGCCCCCACCATACGCAACTCCAGTCCACCAAGGACACTGCGAATATCCTTGACCTCATCACGAATTCCCAGAAGCATTCGCCGAAGAATTGAAACAGGGAGGCCGCTGGAGCTCTCAACTCCCAACTCGTCACCAACGGGGAAGAATTTGGCTATGCCCTCTGAAAGTTGGTCTGCTTTGAGCGACTTGCCATAGGACTTGGGTGTATTGACCACCAGGCCTGTAGCATTGTCATACACCTGATACATGTATTAACATGAAGAAAGAGGCAATATCAGTGCACCCTACCTGGAAGCCTGTGAGACGAATACCTGTCTCAAGTGACGTCGTGTTGCGTGCCGTCTCCATCATTCGTGCTACTTTTTCCGGAGAAGCATCATCGTCGTATAACGTCGTCCCGAGCTTGATATCCATGATGTTGGGCTTCAAAAACGGATACGAGATATTCTCCAATACTAGGGATTGTATTTATTAAAAACCTCATCAGCATATCGGACACTTGGCCTGAAAAGCACCTATCTTTCTTCTCTGCAAATGGCTTCACAGCGATCCCTTCTTCCTGTGGTTTACTATAATCGACTTCGCCTTCCAACCTCAATGTTCCAATAAAGCTGGGTACGTAAGGCAACAGACTCGAGAACGTCTTATCGTTCCGTATTTGTTGATAAAATGCGAGTTCGCGGGGAAGAGCCGGTTTGATCACAAGCTCCCCGTCTTCGTTCATGAGTATCCCAGCGTGGCCTCCAACTTGAGAGTTGAGCTCGGTTGTTTCGATTCTTGACGTGGAGGCCATGGCTGGGGAAAACCAAAGATCCATATCAAAAAAAAATCTGTTTTTGGGAATAGATCACTTATGACCGATGGCCGATCAGTTCAATCACTTACTGTCCACCATAATATGCATAATCTGCCTCAAATTCTTGAGCTTGATTCAAAATACTATCTATCAGTATCTTTCTCTCACGAAACATTGGCGTTCACCAGGCCTTCAAGCCTAGCAAACTTACACCCTTTGCTCAAGTATGAGGGACCGGTCGGCTCAATGGCAGACATCCACTTGTACAGCATCCCCAAATCAAACAAGATTCAAGAAGAAGTGGTGCCAAGTCTCAAGGCAGTCGCAGGCGTTATCCGCGTTGATCTTGTACAGATGACACGGAAGAGGAAGCGAGAGGACTCGTGATTGATGTGGCAGAGAGAGGTACGCCGCCACAACTTTTTCCTCTTCATGTCGATCTTTTATTCATTCCATTTTCAAGAGATAGATAATAGTCACTTCGGCCATGTCCAGTGATGAATCAGTTCTATGTGGAGTTTAACCTATCATTTGTACACCTTTTTTTTCTGAAACAACAAGTTGTTACAGTGCTCGATCGCAGTCCGATCGTCATTTGTACACCACTCGTCGATTGTACACTTTGCTGCCCCTTTGCATGCATAAAATGAATATTAGACTCGGTATCAATACTAGACTAATTTTTTTTTGCATTGAAAATAAGCTTGACATTTAGTTGGGCGAAAAATAGGGGGACTTTCTTAGCCCTCCAGTACACTGTCAAGTAACCTAATCAAGATCGATCATCAATTGGATTATCAGTGACAAGGTTTCCGCTGCGCCTCCATACACCTCTACTAATTCTAAGTTTATCTGACTGTGCTCATATTGCACTTAGTT
>Ga0153946_1001154_pt1 | contig 11495 bp, 10 predicted proteins | sample TSNJ030MetaG_FD_104751 | JGI IMG/M metagenome (GOLD analysis project Ga0153946, IMG submission 104751) | Attine ant fungus gardens microbial communities from New Jersey, USA - TSNJ030 MetaG | ecosystem: Host-associated > Fungi > Mycelium > Unclassified | place: USA: New Jersey, Wharton State... | reverse complement strand
TTGAGTGGTTTGGACACAAGCCTGTAATCGACAGATAGTAGCAGAAGTCTGATCTCATGAGGCACTTACGGTCTCGAAGATGATATCCCCCTAGCTAATGCCCGCAACAGAGTTGTTACCTCTATATGACGAGTGTTAGTGTAATCACGAAGCATGAACACTGGGTTGGAAAGTGGTTCGACAATGGGTTTGTGGCCGTCGTAAAATCCACCACATATGAATAACATGGGTCCTAGGCAAAGTTCAAACAATCAATGTCATGATCAGTATGCAACAATACGTACCTAGAACACAGATCAAGAAGCATGGTGCTCCATGGCTGAGAAAGTTAATAGCTGCTGTCTCAGTGCTCTCGACAAGCACTCTCACAAGGAGATCGTAATCCCGAGCAATTTGCATGTACACATCGGACCCTCCATGTCCAGCTTCTCACTTATCCTCACGGAGGGCTATGACTACATTGTCTTTTAGGATAACCCGATCGACCTTGCCAAAGCAAAGACTTTTTCAGGTTGTAAAACGTGCTCCTTGTCCCACTTCTCGAAAAGGCCAGCCATGCAGGAATCAAAAGCTACTGAACGCTTGCGCTCGTTTTTGAAATAATCTCCCATGTCGCGACAAAGGCATGAGGCAGCGGTGTGTGCGGCCAAAACTTCAGCTGGCATTGGTTCAACTGTCATCGTGGGATTTGGAAGGAGCACAGATTTTTCGCATTTTCGAACCTGCGAAACACATCATGTAGCGTGCACAGTGGCAAACCTCTCGCTGATCCTGGACGAAGGCAAAGGATAGGAAAGCCGTTTTGGACGGGACTCCAACCGCTGGGTTTTCCAAATTCGAACGGCGACGGTAGATCGTACAGCTGGCTAACCCTGCAAACAACGTATATTGTTTATTGAAGATATTCATATCTGGAGAACTGTGATTGGAGTATAATCCACCAGATTAGAACTAAAACATACCATTCTGCCCTGGTGCATTTTGAAGTCAATAATTGAGCACATCTCGCGTTTCGTCCCCTAAATGGCATAATCTGCTAAGCCATCTAGTGTAGCTACCCATTTGACATAAATGTGATGGTTTTTTCGGCGGATCTCCTCCGGAAAGTCCTGGATGTGAAGCCTGGTGAAGATGACGAACGGTACTTGCAAATCGCTGTGCTTGGGCCAATATGTACTGGATCTCCCTGCTCTTTGACTGTGTGCTTGATTGATTGCTAGAATATATGCCCTCCGACTCGTCCTCTGTGATAGGCTCGAAACTGGACATTACGGACATGACTGATTTGGAACAAGTCCACAATGCTTAGTCAGCATTCCATTCCGATTTACTAGACATGGTCACCTTCGAACACACTGCAATCCTCCCTATCTGCTAGTTAACTTCACCCACACCCTACTCCTTTCTCCTGTAGACATGTCCCAGACATTGGGCTTTTTATAGCACTCTGCATCTTGGTACCAGGCTACTTGTTGTGAAAAAGAAATGTTGAGTCCGAAAAAAATAGAGACACGGGTCGAAATCCACTAGGGTCACTAGGGCCACGGGTCCGTGTTAATTCAACTAAAAATAATGTATATCCCGTTTCACCTCCAGGTGATTCAACCAAAGGGCAGTTTCCGCGACGCTTTAGCTCTTTTTGCGTATCCTTAAAAAGTTTGTGGTAATATAATGTGAACATCACTGCTATCAAAGCTATTAGTATGTTCTTTGAGATAAGGGTCAAGTATTTCGTGCCATAAAGCTCTCTAACCTTCTTTGCTAGCTGGGCCAAATGGGTAGCCGTGTGTCGGAATTGCTCACACATAGCTCTGTCACTGAAAAGGAGACCTCATCAGCGTCTGGGGAGCCCTCAACCGCGTTGGTGTTGTACAGATGAGAAATCGACGAAATTTCCTTCCTCATCTTGAAAAGAGGGTGACAGTGATGATGATCAATCCAGAGGACAGTCGCAATGAAAAATCATTGTTGGTGTCTGATTACTGTAATTGAATGTATCATTTTGTCACCTGACGGACTTATGGGTCAATGACCGTGATGTCTGCAACAAGTCGTCACTGTCAATAAATACTGTCAATTTTAAATATGAATCAAATGGTGGACCTGTATGTTTGTGTCAACATGGTAAAAATTGGTAGAGGTTGTAATGAGTGAGAAGCGAGGGTAACTGAAGAGAAGGTCATCCTTTTGTCGGAAACTTGTACTGTGGGCCTTTGCACTCCGTAAGGTGAGTGGTGAAGCCCGTGAGTTTGTCGCAGAGAACCAAGTCAAGAAGACAAAGTGAATGGAATGGATTTGATTAGTCGATAGTGTTAGATCAACGATTTCACCAATGATACGCTTGTCAGAAGAGCATTCAATACCCAACATTGATGTATCAGCCAACCTCACAAGCACGTAACCACAGGCAATGACAGTGGATAGGAAAATTAGACAGAGAATTCCAAACGAGAATTGAAGATCTTTTTTCAGTGAGGTTGGTATGTGCATACAAGAGAATGGAGCTTGAACGAACCCTGTCATTTGAATTAATGGCAGAGACACTTCTTTGCATTTGATCCTCATGTCAAGTGTGTCGTCGACATATTCAAAGCCGTAAAATCACCATGTGATTCATGCTTGTTTTCCGATTTCTTTTTCCACTCTACCACTGCCCAGCACATAGGAGTATAAAACAACTGGAGGCGTTCGGATATGCATAGAATTATTCCCCCAGAACTAGACAACGAAATTCCTGCACATATCAATATATGCCTTACGCACCCATACACCATATTTTTGGCTGGCTTGTTTACAACAATGATATTAATTGTTCTCTTGTTCCATGTATCGTCAAATCTCCGGAAACCGGGTTCACAAGCTGAGTTTGTCAACAGGCGGTGTTCAAACTTTCTTCTCAATAGTTACCTCCATCTTCCTCTGGGTCACAATACTGGATGTTCTTGACCCAGCGCTAGCCAATATGCTATGCTTTAGTCATGTCTCGGCAGTCCAGAGCTGGTGAGAGACGAGAAAATAATTGAAAGCAATGAATGGAAGTGTAGACGAAATGTGGGCATTTGTGCAGGTGTAGGATGCTTGAAGTCCTGGCTGTTGACACTGGCGATGTCGTTCAGAGCCTTTAGTTTGAGTAAATCCATGGTTGGATTAGAACTGAGGTTATATTTCTCATCCGAATGAAGGGAAGGATTCAGGGAACTTTGGAGCTATGGTAGAACAAGATATGTAAAGGTAAGTAAAAGAGCCACTCGTCTTGAGATATGATATTCAGTTCGGCTGACAAGTTTTGAATTAGTAGAGATGTTGAGCCTGCGCTCGAACTGGAGACTTCAAACTATGTCAGATCAATATGATGTATCGCACACGTAGACCATTATTCTCAGCACTGTTGTATTTATTTCGACAGACACAAGATTGTCCAATTATGCTGATGGCATGAACGATAAATTGACTACTGCATACACAATAAAAAAAGCAGTGAATCAAAACTGGATGGGCAGGAACAGAAGAAAAGAAATAAATATATCACAGATGTTTTACCCTATTAATCGACGACACGCGAGACTGAAAGATTAATGAATCTATACTACCGAAACAGGGTTTGTTCAAACCATATCGTCTGGCAAGCAGATGTCGAAGACCCTACAGAAGATAAGACAATAAAAGGACGATAATGCCTTTTTTCGGGGCAAGCTCAGTGTCTAAGATGAATATCCGGATTCCCTCTCCTCATTGTCCTGTTGATCGTCATTGTCTTTGGAATCGCCCTCGTCTTCCCAAACATTCTGGCCATCATCCTGACCTTGAACATCAATCTCGGCCTCATGCTGCTCCTCGCATTCATGCCCGGCAGCATGCTCATGGAAATCCCTCCCCTTCAACACCTTCCTAGTTGTCTTCTGAATGACCTTCCTTTTTTTTCTTCCCACATCGTGAACTTGTTCGCCGCGTAGAACTTTACTGCCGCCGCATAGTCAATAGTTTTAAATTGATGGAAATATCGCCTCTGCACATCAAACTCCCAATACCATATAACCGACTTTTCTCCATGTCCAAGTTTATAAAGTCCACTGTTCCTCCTCACTGACTTCTTGCGGGAGAAAGTGTGAAGAAGCCCTGAGGCACGGCTCGAGCCAAAGAAAGGAACGTATGGCCGGATGACCTTTGCTTTCTCCAATTTATTGACAGCCTGGCAGTGTGTGGGTAAATTCATTGTGGGTGATCATATTTGAAACATACCAGAAGAAATGCAGCAAGAAACCATTCTTCTAATAAATCAGTGTGAGTACGCTCAAATACGGTGTGCGATAATGTTTGGGCAGTCGTCGTCCAAATGCAGAAAAAAAAAGCATTTGATGAATCCCTGAGTTCCAACGACATTCTGTCCGCTATCAGGGACTTGTGATAATCAACATCTGCCAAACGCTGCAATATAGCCGGTGGAACATCCTTAGAGAAGCAAAAAAAGCCTTGGTCATCACCGGATAAGTAGTATGAGAGGTTGGAAAAAGTCGTAAACTTGAGAAGGGAGTCAGCAAACTCGGTTCCATGTGGCCAGGAAAGTGCCGTAGAGGAGCTGATGATATCCGGTGCCGATACAAGGGCTGTAATAACAAGTAAGTTTATGGCAAAGATAAGGGGAGGAAATACATGCTTGAACCGTCAATAGCATAGCTTGATGCATAATGATGATGATCTTGAATCAAATGTTCAAGGAATTTGTAATAAATGGTAGGGCTGGTGATACAGAAGGCACCAGAGCGAAAGGGATCGCAGAGGAAATCGTAGAAAGACTTATGATAGAAGCGGATTGTTCCATGAACACCCAAGGCATGGTGTGTGATGGACTTATCTAGATGGAACCATTGACCTTGGTCATGATACGGCCGCATGAGGTCGATGCGAGGGTCGATTGAACTGAAGGGATCGGAAGACGCCTCGTATGAAATCACAGCATGTAGACAGTGATAGATGTCTCTGAATGTACACTCAGAGATCCTAAACACGCAACAATGTGTGGAAACATGCTGCCGACGAGTGGCAGCATTCCAGCTGTGTTCAGGAAAGAAAAGAAGGAATTGTGCAGACAGAAGAATGCTCTCTGGAATCTGTTTCATGATGTGGACATAGAGAGCATCGAGTTGCGAAAATGGTGATGTAGATACCTGTTTTCCTGCATTGGAGAGGATTTCCAGAACAGATTGCAGTCTATTGCGGAATTGTGAGTCTTGTGGATAGGCCACATAACGCAACACAGCAGCAGGGTGTGCAAATAAGCCAGCCGCTGCATCAACAAGGGACCTGATGTCGTTGTCAGTTGGCCATGATGACAGAAATCGCGGGAAATCAAGTTGTTCAATTATGTTCTTGAATCCTCTCCGAAGATACATCTCGATCTCATCATCTGCTTCGCGAGAGATGGGGAGTTCGACAGAATAAGTGACGGAAGCGATGTTGTCTTGCTTGAATGTGGAAACAATGCGAGGTTCAGCACGGCTGAATATAGCCCAATGGAATGGGGTGGATCCTTCACTGGCAGAGGATGCAATTATCTTGATAATTTCTGCTTGAGCATCGCCACTGGCACACTCATCCAACCCATCAATGAGGATCGCTTTTGACTGTACCCTCTTTCCCTGCTTCCCTATCTCCTGAAGTGGCTCGACGATCAGTGATCTGAATTGAGATGGCATTTTCTTCTCAACAAGAGTCTTGTCCTTTGAGATCCTCTCATCAATAGATGTGCGATAATCAGGGAGCGTAGTGGCAAGTTGGTAAGCGATGGAAGTGAACAAGCTTAAGGGATTGTCATATTTCTTGACACTGAAGAAGAATGCAGCGCCAAGGTGCCCAGTTCTTTTGAGGTTCTCGGCGCATGTTTGAGCGATGGCTGACTTGCCAACACCAGCTGGTCCCCTCATCCAGTATATCAACGAAGATGGGCTGGCAGATTCGGTTACCCAATTTGTGATGTCAGCAATATATTGTTCCCGAGTGCCAGGAAAGCAGCGACGATCGTAGTGGTCTTGAGAATCAAATGCTGCTCCTGGATCAGAGGCATCATGGAGGATATCGATACCTAGTACTAGATTGACCAACATTTCAGTAGAGGAAAACAAAGTCACCCACCAGAGCGGCCATATTGGTTCGTGATGCTAGCATTGAAGTTACTATCCATAATTGTGAAGTCTCTGGCACCAGTAAACATCGACATGGCGGTAGCAAGATAGGTAGGTGATGAGAACAGAAGGCTGTTAAATTCATGTCAACGTGTGAACACTAGTCACAAATATCCTACCACGGCGAATTCTTCCCATGTTCGTTCCTTCTCCTCCAGATGATTCCCCCAGTGAATCTTGCACTACGACAAGTCCATTATCTGAGAAATGAGAGTGCTGTAGGGAATGAAGTGATGGGCTAGGGAAAGCATAGGAAGCGAGTCAACTGTGACTGCTTATACAAAGACACAAGTGATGCGTTGATATTTGTTGATTCACTCCTCATTGTCAGAGTGTTAATTTGACCGTTACCGAACTTTATGTATGTCTGGGAGACTTCAAGTGATCTATTGGACTAGAGGTGGTAACTGTAGCCCATTGTCTAAGCATGTAGAGTATGACACCGGCGCTGTTCTTTTTCGCCTCAACATCTATCCATCCACTCTCTACTAACTGATTCTCTTCAATGGTCATCGTCCTTTTCCGATATCTAGAACCGTTGCTATACGAGGGTTGTGTCGACCTAACAGCTCGTACCGTAAATACAGTAGCCGATGCACCGAGATATAAGTCAATCATCAGGCAACTGGATAGCACTCGAGGATCAAGGGGAATTCATTCTACATGCACTTACGGTCTGCAGGTCTCAAAGGATGATCAACAAGTGTTTTGCTTAGCAGGGCCAAAGTCAAAGACACGATGTCAGAAGGAGTTGGATCAGGGATACTTCTCAGAGGAAGGGGCTAATGTTGCTGATCTTTTGTCAGCTGTTTCACCACCACAGACACGGACAGGCTCACAAAAGGCTTCGAATCACCAGATTTCCCAGCTATTTCAAATTCACCTGATAACCCTTTTTATATGGCTCCAGTTTCTCCTTCGCCGCATGAGTCCTCAAACACCTGGTAACACTCATTATAAGTTTGACATACGTTTTGTAGCTTTTCTCCTTTCATGTAAATATGGGTTAATCTGATTTCTGTCTATCTCTCTCAGTTGTGGTGTACATCACAAGTATCAGAATCCGCCGTAATGTTATAAGCGGCCAGCTCATTGGGGGTCCAATCACTACCAGATTTTGCAGAACGAACTCATTCAACCATGACCTGAGACGTATGAAGGTATGTCATAAGTGTAACGAGGAAGGTATACCTATAATGTGATATTCGAGCGAAGGTAACGGTAACGCGGCGCACATTCTGTCAAGTTGCATCAATTGTCACACAGCGGATATTTAGAAGTCGCCGCTCGATGTCAAGTCACCTGCCCAGTCGCCTGTCAAGTCATGTAGACTTGGCACGCAGCCACGCTCTACTATTTTTTTTTGATAATGCGGTGCTCAATTGCAGTCCGCGGTAGTGTACAGAATAGACTGCAAAGTCTTACCTATGCAAACACAAGTGAAAATCATATTACTCGCAACTAACCCGAGCCATTTGAAGAAAGGGGGAAAATGAAGAAGGGAGTCACTATGACATATGTTTTGTAGCTTTTCTCCTTTCTGATTTTTGATTATCTCTCTCAGCCGTGATATGTGCCATGAGTATCAGAATCCGCTTTACAAGGAAAACCGGCCCCTTTCGCCTCCTCCCACATCTCTCCTAATATGGGTGTAGCTGCAAGGTCAAGATGTACATATGGATTGATCCCAAGATGTGCCCAACAATCTACCATAGCCAATAGCGAAAGACGAGAGTTGGAGCAATAATTGAATGGTGGCATGAATGTGGAAGATTCTGAGAAATCAGTAGGGGATTCCAGAACTGTAATATCGGAGCTTTGGTGTTTTCCCGGACTGAATTTGTCGAGAATAGACGCTAAGAGTAGAATTGGTTTTCGCTTTGTTGGCTAAGCGGATCTTGAGGAATCCGAAGACATCGTTGAACTGTCTTCCCAGCCATCTTCTATCATCGTTCCTCCTCACCCAAACACAGCCCATCTGGCCCATTAAACACGCTCTTTGAATTTCACTTAATCTTCCAATAAGCCACTACCCCCACTCAACATCAATTTGAACAGCTACGAGGCACTTCGGCATATTGATGAATTTGAGTACGGGCGCTGGGATTTGAGATGGCGAGTCCTGCATAGACATACCAAGCGTTCGAATAGATCCGAAGCGTGAGGTTCACTTTGGCAGTCTCGATTCCACCAACATAGAGGTCTTGTTCTCATAGATATCCTTCTGTGGAAGTCCAGGCAGTACCCACACTGATCACACGATGGGACTGTTCGGAAAAATAATCTTCCGTCAATCATAGAAAGTGTGCTGAGAAGTGCCACAGATTGTTCACCTGAGGAAGGCAGCATGGTGTTGGCTGTTACAGAATCGTGTCCGTCAAAACTAAGGTAAACAAAGCGAGGATGATATTCTCCACGAGAGGGAGCATCTTTGCTGGCCCTATGTTGAATGAGGACCTGAGTAAATCAGTTAGTCTCTGGGCCAAACATAAAGGGGCAAATAGTACGAGAGGTTGTCCGACGGGGCTCACAATTGACCCGTGTAACGAATGACAAGAGAGAATGTGGACGTCTTTTGGGAGATACGCCTCAAAGGCCGCTTTCTCAGGGGCCCTGACAGATGTCTGACCAGCAACATTTGCATTCGCTTTCGTCGCTACCATTGAAGTGAGTTGACACTTGAAACCCCGTCTACTCCCATACTCACCATATTGCGCAACGACGCGTTCAATGAACTCAACTTCTACAGAATAGATGATATAGTCAGGCGACCTCGAATCCTTCTGAGGGTAGACTCTTGGCATGTCTGTTGAAGAACAGCATGGTAAATTACACCTTTAAATAAGAGAGTAAGCATAAAAGCGTACTGGAAAAGTCAATTTGGAGTTTCTCATACTTTTCGGGTAGATCACAAACCAAGATCCTAGGTGCTTGCAGGCAGGTCAGCATGTCATCAGTGCTGATTGACACAACGAAAATACACAGACTTCTTCCAACCAGCTTGGCTCAGAAGCTTTGCGTACATATAGTACCCATTCCAATGAGACCGATGGTGGGTTGGGCATGTACAGAAACATCGGGAGGACCATTGGCGTCTGCATTGATTGGTAAGATGAATGATTCACTATTCTGTGTTCCTTGATCAGCCATTCAGGTGTTGACTAGACTTGTTCAGATGATCTCTGCCCCATGGAAGCTATGGTGCAACATACCTTGGTGATGAAGGGAGCAACGTAGAGTGGCATTTAGATATGGCAACACTTGTACAATGAACCAGGGTAAGCAAATTTGGATTGCATCTCGAGGTATAGAAAGCTGTCGGGGGCAATAAATTTCTATTGGAGCAAATACAGAGAAGCGCAGATACGGCAGACAAACACCTGTCAGCAAGTCAGCGTACCTGTCAACTGTTACGTTTTTTTATTAACGTCTGAACACAAATTACTTAGTCCCAGAGAATGGGTGTTCGCCCTTCCTCTCTCCATGTACGCAAATCAAAGATAACCGATGGCCACCCCGAATCCCACGGTCCCGATCTATAGGTATAACCCTTTTTGACATGATATTATGTCTAAGCTCGACGTTATTCTCAACGACGGCAGCCACATTCCTTGACTGAAACTCGGAACTGGTACTGCCTTGTACCGGCAGGATGCTACCCAATCGGTTTCCAGGCTATCGAGGCGGGTGGTACTCACCTCGATGGTGCCCAGATGTATAAAAACGAAGACACATTGGGTCACTGTATCAGGGCTTTGGGAAAGCACCACTAGTTGTTTTCTATCACTACCCAATTGAACATCTTATCTGGAGAGCAGACGGTCAAAAATTCTCTCCTTAAATCACTACAAAACCTCGGATTGGCTTACGTCGATCTCTTCCTTATTCGCGACCCTAGTCCGCACCAAAAGGAGGGTCGACTGAAGGAAATATGGACTCAGATGGAGCAAGTGAAGGGTGAAGAGCTTGCCAAATCTATTCGAGTGTCTAACTTCGAAGTGAGTGATCTGGAGGAAATCCTTCCCGGTGCGAAGATTATTCCTTCAGTGAACTAGGTTTGTAAAGATCACCCCACTGGCAAAGACTATCCCATGACATCGTAATAGATAGAGTTTCATTCATATCTTTGGAAGGCTGCACAACCCATCGTTGAATTTTGTGAAAAGCATCGCATCAATATCATATCTTAGGGCGGTGCGACCCTACTTTCTCGTATTCCAAATGGTCCACTGAAGGATATTCTGCCCACGATTCCAGTTCAACTCAAACAGACGCGTGGCCCTCCCGTTACTGAAGGCCAGGTTCTATCAAAGTGGGCACTGCAGAAAGGAGCGATAGTGATAACGTGCGTCATCTGCTAATCTGGCTAATGGGTGATGATTGACATTCAGAGTAGCACTTCAGCAAAGATGATTAAGGGGTTTTGGACACGAAGCAAGTTCCGAATCTGAGCAAAGAGGAGATTGGGGCGATTGAAGAGGCAGGATCTAAGCTTCATCAGGGAAATTTCATGCGTCATATATTCAATGATTAGGGTCGTCAAGGTTTATGGGATCATACGTTGGAGCACAGCCAACCGGAGGCCTCAAATGACTGCATTCGCTCTTGTATGCTTAAGCAATTTTCAAAGTGCACCGAGTTTAATGGAAGCTACCCAAGCAAATATTTAGCCTTTTCGTCTGTGATATCACCTTCTAGAACTGGTGTCACTCCTCATGGACGATTCCCCAATACAAACCTAAATCATCAACCAGGGCTGTGATGGAGACTGGAGTTATCAGAGAGGGAGACGCTTGGGGCATCAAGCAATTATAGGATAACGATGACCATCATAAAATATGGTGTACGATTTTTTTCTTCAATATGTGGCCATCGTTTCCATCAGATCTTGAACCTGTGTAATAAAATTATCATGTTTTGGGCGGTTATGGCCCATCATATGGGAAGTTGATGATACCATCTATAATCGACTGACCACTAGTGTTGCGATATTACAGTACCATAAGTACCATAAAAATCGGTCACTACTCCCTAGGTATGAAGCTTCCATAAATAACTACTTATCATAGTTGACGTTGACGAACTAGTGTCACATCCGAAACCTAGGTGTACATTTCGAACAAACTGTCTTTGCACACAGCCGTATACCACGGAAACTCCACTTCTTCAGCCTACACTAATTTCACCTTTCAAAATTGCATGGTATCCCATTCACAAAGATACACAGGACATGGACATGCATTTTATTCAAATAACCGCTGGACAGTCATGAGTAAGAACATGAGACTTTGCAACTACGCTGTTTGACAACTAAGC
>Ga0153946_1001152_pt1 | contig 11502 bp, 9 predicted proteins | sample TSNJ030MetaG_FD_104751 | JGI IMG/M metagenome (GOLD analysis project Ga0153946, IMG submission 104751) | Attine ant fungus gardens microbial communities from New Jersey, USA - TSNJ030 MetaG | ecosystem: Host-associated > Fungi > Mycelium > Unclassified | place: USA: New Jersey, Wharton State... | reverse complement strand
TATTGTAATTCATATATACAATTAAGAAAAGGGGTGTTCATGATGATTAGAAAAGTGGATGAATTGGGGTGTATTGTTCCACTGTCCCTCCGCTGCCGTCGGCAGCGGGGATTTTTATTGTTCAGGGGTTTCTGACATACGCGTTGTTTCCGCGGAAACAACGCGAAAAGCAGGCGGGCATTTATCCACGGCAGCTGGGCGGAGCCTCAGCGGGCGGTGCGCACCGGGACCCCGGCGCAAACCCGGCGGGACACCGAAGGCAAGATGCGCGTTATTTCTGCGGAAATAACAGGTTCGCTAACGCTCACGGCGCATCTCGCGGGGGGACTAAGTCCCCCCACGTGCCCCCTCCAGCCTCCGGCGGGGTTCGCAACTGGAAGTAAAGCAAAAAAACGGAACAGAACAGCAAAGCCCAAAAAAGGCAGAAGCCGCGCTTGATTCGGCTTCGTGCGGTTGGCACAAAGCCTTCCCCCGAGGAGCGGGACTTCCGTGTACGCTGTCCTGGTCCGTCGGGGGTACCAGGGGGCGCAGCCCCATGGCGTCTTTTGGTTATTTTTCGACGTCGAAAAGTAACGCCCGCCCCGGCAGGGGCAAACCCTCCCCCATCTGCATGGGGAAAAGAATCATGCGGCAACACCGCCGCAAAAAAGAAAACAGCCCTGCGCCCGGCAGCCCCCCCATTGCATGCCCCCCTCAATTATGGTACTATATTGCTATAGCACCGGAACATATTTCCGGACAGCGGAAAGGAGATGCCTCATGCAATCCATTGATCGCGCCGTGCAGGTACTGGATCTGTTGAGCACCCACAGGGAGGGCATCCCCATTTCCGAGATCGGCGAAATCACAGGCCTTCCCCTGAGCACCACACACCGCCTTCTGCACTCCCTCACCGCCCACAGCCTGGCGGTGCAGGACCCGGTGACCAAGCGCTACAAGCTGGGACTGCGCGTGCTCGGCCTGGCCTCCTTCCTCCTCAACAACAACCGGGTTATCGAGGCGGCCCGCCCCCATATGGCAAGGCTCGCCAGCTCCCAGGGCAAGCTGGTGTACTTTTGCCAGGAACAGAATGACGAGATTGTCTGTGTGGACAGCTCCATGGGCTCCGCGCGCATCAACGTACAGTTTTACGTGCAAATAGGCAGCCTCATGCCCTTCCACGCCTCCGCGCCCGCCAAGGCGATCCTCGCTCACTCCCCTCCCGAAAAGCTGGAGCGGCTGCTGCGGAAAAACAGCCCGCTGCACCGCTACACGCCCCGGACCATCAGCGCCCCGAAGGAGGTGCTGGGGGAGTACCGGGTTTGCAGGGAGCAGGGCTACGCCGTGTGCGACGAGGAGATGGAGCCCGGCGTCTGCGCCGTGGCCGCGCCGGTATTCGGCTACGACAACGGCGTCCTTGGCTCGGTGGCGCTGGTCGACCTGAAGCGGGAGGACCGGATGGAGGAGATGATCCGGGGAATCGTCGGCTGCGCGCGGGATATCAGCCGGGAGATGGGAAGCCCTTAATTCACCACCATGGGGAGCGTGTGCAGCAGCGCCCGCGTCCTGTATATGATGAGAATGGGAATCAACTTTTTCCTCTTTTTTTTTCGATTCTAAAGTTGATTCACTATACCTTCGGAGGGAATCGCAATGCTGTTAATCAAGGACGGACGGCTCATCGACCCCCGCGGCGGAACCGACGAGGTTCTGGATGTGGTCGTCGACGGCGGCCGCGTAAAAAACATCGGCAAATTCCAGCGGGGCGGGCAGTACGACGAGATTCTGGAGGCCGGGGGCAAGGTGGTCGCCCCCGGCCTGGTGGACGTCCACGTCCACTTCCGGGACCCCGGCTTCACCCACAAGGAGGACGTTTTTTCCGGGGCGCGGTCCGCCGCCCGGGGCGGGTACACCACCGTGGTGTGCATGGCCAACACGAAGCCCGTGGTGGACAACACGGACACCCTGGACGCAGTGCTGCGCCGGGCGGGACAAGCCCCCATCCACGTGCTCACCGTGGCGGCGGTCACCCAGGGAATGCAGGGGCGCGCCCTGACGGATTTCCGGGCTCTCAGGGCGGCGGGCGCCGTGGGCTTCAGCGACGACGGCATCCCCATTATGGACACAGCCCTGCTTTTGGAGGCCATGGGGCTGGCCCGGGAGCTGGACGTCCCCGTAAGCCTTCACGAGGAAGACCCCGCCCTCATCGGTTCGCCCGGCGTCAACCGGGGCGCGGTGTCGCAGGCCCTGGGGCTCTTTGGCGCCCCGGTTGTCTCCGAAAGCTCCATGGTGGCCCGGGACTGCATGCTGGCGCTGGAAACCGGGGCCACCGTCAACATCCAGCACATCAGCTGCAAAAAGTCGGTGGAGTGCGTGCGCTTCGCCAAGGGACTGGGCGCCAAGGTGGTGGCGGAGGCCACCCCCCACCACTTCTCTCTCACAGAGGAGTCCGTACACACCCACGGCACACTGGCGAAGATGAATCCCCCGCTGCGCCGCGATGAGGACCGCCACAGCATCCTCACCGGCCTCGCGGACGGCACGCTGGACATCATCGCCACCGACCACGCCCCCCACGCGAGGGAGGAAAAGGCGATGCCCCTGGACAAAGCCCCCAGCGGCATCATCGGCCTGGAGACGGCTCTGGGGCTGGGCGTCTGCAACCTGGTGCGCCGGGGCCACCTCACCCTCATGGGACTGCTGGAGAAAATGACCGCCAACCCGGCGGCGCTCTACGGCCTGGACGCCGGGTACATCGCCGAGGGGGGCCCGGCGGACATCCTTATCTTCGACGACCGGGAGAGCTGGACGGTGACGGAATTCGCCTCCAAATCCGCCAACTCCCCCTTTGTGGGCCAGACCCTGTACGGCAGGGTGCACGCCACCCTCTGCGGCGGCAAGCTCGTCTATCGCAACGATTAATAGAGAGGACTGAGCAACTTTGGCAAAAATCCTGTTCAACAAACGGCTCTCGGAGGACTTTTTTCTCCTGGGGGCCCAGGAGCCCAACCAGGCGGCGATGGGGCAGTTTTATATGCTCCGGGCATGGGACGCCTTCCCGCTGCTCTCCCGCCCCATCAGCGTCTTCGACGCGGACAGCGAGACCGTGACCTTCCTCTACAAGGTGGTTGGCCAGGGCACCCGCCTGTTTTCGCGGCTGCGGCCCGGCGACAGCATCACCCTCCAGGGGCCCTATGGCAACACCTTTCCCAGGGTCTCGGGGCGCGTGGCCCTGGTGGGCGGCGGCGTGGGCATCGCACCGCTGTATCTGGCGGCCAAAACACTGCGGGGAGCGGCCCCCCCGGCAACGGTGGACATCTATCTGGGCTTCAGCGGCCGCGTGGTGCTGGAGGAGGAATACCGGGCGCTGGCGGACCGGCTTGTGCTCAATGTCGGCGGCTTTATCACCGATGAAATCGACCCCGCCGCCTACGACGCCATCCTCACCTGCGGGCCGGAGCCGATGATGCGGGCGCTGTACGAAAAATGCCGGGCAGTGGATGCGGCCCACCGCCTTTATGTATCCATGGAAAAGCGCATGGCCTGCGGCTTGGGCGCCTGCCTTGTGTGCACCTGCAAGACCACGGGAGGCAACCGCAAGGTGTGCAGGGACGGTCCGGTATTCCCGGGCGGGGAGGTGTTCAGCGCATGAATCCTTTGGCGGTGAATTTTGCGGGCGTGCCCTTTAAAAACCCCGTGGCGCTGGCCTCGGGCACCTGTGGCTTCGGCCGGGAGCTGGGCGAGGTATTCGACCTTGCGCTGTTGGGCGGCCTGTGCTCCAAGGGGCTGACGCTGCGCCCCCGCCCCGGCAACGAGGGCATACGCATCTGGGAGACGCCCAGCGGGGCCCTGAACAGCGTGGGGCTGGAAAACCCCGGCGTACAGGGCTTTATCGAAAAGGATCTGGACTGGCTGAACAGCCAAAATCTGGTGAACATCGTCAACCTCAGCGGCCACTCCACCCAGGACTACCTGGAGGGCGTGCGCATGCTCAACAAGGTGGAGCTGGACCTCCTGGAGCTGAACATCTCCTGCCCCAACGTAAAGCAGGGAGGCATGAGCTTCGGCGTAAAAACCGAGGTGGCCCGGGATATTGTGCGCCGGGTGCGGGCACTGTGCCGCCACAAGCTGGTGGTGAAGCTCTCCCCCAACGCCGAGGACATTGTGGGGCTCTCCCAAATGTGCCGGGAGGAGGGCGCGGACGGCCTGACCCTGGTCAACACCTTCCAGGCCATGGCCATCGACATCAACAGCCGCAAGCCAGTGTTTGAGAACGTCTACGCCGGGCTGTCCGGCCCCGCCATCAAGCCCATTGTCCTGCGCATGGTCCACCAGGTGGCCAAGGCGGTGGATCTGCCCATTATGGCCTCCGGCGGCATTGTCTGCTGGCAGGACGCCGTGGAGTACATTCTGGCGGGAGCCACCGTGGTGCAAATCGGCGTCGGCACCTTTATGAAGCCGGATCTGGCGGTGGATATCATCCGGGGCCTTAAGGATTACGCCGCCGCCCAGGGGCTGCGGAGCATCGCCGATATCCGCGGCGTCTGCTGATTCCAAGGCATCATAAAAACCCGGACAGGCCCGTTTGCAGGGCTTATCCGGGTTTCTTTTAATCAATAGACCTCAAGGGATATTGTCACACCTGTTTTCCACAATAGCCGCAATAGACCTGCCCGGGATACAGCGGTTGCCCGCAGTGCGGGCAGCGCAAGCCGCGGTTGTCCTGCCGGATGATGAAATCCTCGTCCTCAATACTTGTCAGGCTTCTCATCTCCATCTGTTTCCCCTTTTCCTTACGCAGCTCCAGCACACTGTTGCAGGCGCGGCAGGTGGCCATATATTGCACCCGATAGCGAAAGAGGGGGATAAAAAAGAAATCAAAAACGCAGTAATGCACATAGACGCCCAATTCCAGCAACCGCCCACAGACAGGACAGGCGTGGATGGGAAGGGTGCCGAGAAATTTTGCTTTTGACGAGGCCCCAAACAAAAGAAACATGGAGGACTACCCCTTCGCAAGAAAATGTTCTGGTTTGTATAAAAGCAGTATATCATAGTTAATGGGAAAAGAAAATGCGGAAGAGGCAAAACAGCAAAATGGGACAACCGGTTCACCGCCGCGGCGCGGGGCGCCGCCGCTGTTTTTGCCCGGATTTTCCGGATTGCGGAAAATCCGGCGGCAAATGCTTGCCCGGGGCAAAAAATTTGCCGAAGGTGCAAGGATTTCCAAAGTTTTTGGCACTATTTATTTAATGTACTATAAACAGAATTGGAGCGAAGCGGATGAATAGAAAAAGAGCTTTCGCCTTTGCGGCAATGTCGCTTGCGTTGGCGCTGTGCGGCTGTCAACTGCTGGGAGACGCACCCATCGGCGAACACGAGGTGATCGACGACGGAAATCATGTGCTGGTGGATTACGACGACTTCAGCGTCTTTGACGGTTTGCAGGCGGAATACCCGCAGGCCAGCGACGTCATCGCGCTGCCGGGGGAGCGCATTGCGCCCGCCGGCACACTGCTGGCGGCGCCCACGGGCGTGGGCGGCAAGCTGCGATCCATGAACTGGGGACAGACCCAAAGCGCCAACACGGTGGATGAGATGCGCGCCGTGTGGTTCTCTTACCTGGAGATGAACACCATGCTCACCGGCAAAACGGGGGCGCAGTTCCGCCGGAACATCGGCGTGGCCTTTGACAATGTGGCCGCCCTGGGGCTCAACACCATCATTGTGCAGGTGCGGCCCTTTGGCGACGCGCTCTATAATTCGGCGTACTTCCCCTGGTCCCACGTGTGCACCGGCACCCAGGGCAAGAACCCCGGGTACGACCCGCTCCAGGTGATGGTGGAGGAGGCAAAGGGGCGCGGCCTGCGCATTGAGGCGTGGGTAAACCCCTACCGGGTGCGCCCCGCGGGCAGCACCCTCGCCCTCTCCTCCGACAACAAGGCGAAGGAGTGGCTGGAGGCAGGCAGCACTTCCGTGGTGAATTACAACGGCGTCATCTCCTACAACCCGGCCAGCGCCAAAGCCCAAAGCCTGATTGTGGAGGGCGTGCGGGAGATAGTGAAAAACTACGACGTAGACGGCGTCCACATCGACGACTACTTTTACCCCACCACCGACTCCGCCTTTGACAAGGCCTCCTACAACAGCTACAAGAGCGGCGGCGGCACAAAAAGCCTGGCCGACTGGCGGCGCGCCAATGTGGAAGCTCTGCTGAAAAAAATGTACGGCGCCATCAAAGAGGAAAACCAAAATGTGGTCTTCGGCGTCAGCCCCCAAAGCAACTTAAGAGCCGACTACAGCACCCATTACCTCAACGTGCAAAAAATCGTGTCCAGCCCCGGCTACTGCGATTACATAATGCCCCAGGTGTATTTCGGCTTTAAAAACGACACCCAGCCCTACGCCAAGACAATCGCCAGCTGGAACGCCCTGTTGGAGGGCTCCGATGTACAGCTGTACATCGGTTTGGCCGCCTACAAATGCGGCGCCGCAGACAGCGGCGCGGGCGCGGGCAAAAGCGAATGGCAGCAGAACGCCGATCTGCTGGGCCGCATGGTGGCACAGGCCCGGAGCAACGGCAACTGCGGCGGGTTCGCGCTGTACCGCTACGAATCGCTGTTTCGCCCCGACAGCTCGGTAAAAGCGCACATCGCCAAGGAGACAAAGGCCCTGCAGGCGGTGCTGGATTAGGCGTGATCTGACGCAGGGAACGCCAAGGACGAAAGACGTAAAATGATGGAGGACATAGGGTGAGCGAGTTTTTTAAAAACAAACGCAAGCTGACGGCGACCATGGTGGCCTTCTTTTTGGCGGTAACCCTCCTCGCCGGAACGGTGGCGCACCTGTCCGGGGAAGGCCTGGGGCAGTTCACCGGCAAGGACGGCGCGGCAAAGTCCGAAGAGCCGGAGCAGGCCGAAACGATCCCGGCGGCAAGCCTGCAAAAGGCCGGTGCCAGGGAGGAAGCGGTCCACTACAACATCCCCGCCGAGATGCGCGGGGTATACCTTGTGCCCGGCGCCGACTTCATGACCTCGGAGGACCTGGGCGAGGAAGCGATCAAGGGCGAGATCGACGCCGCGCTGCAAAACGCACAGGACTTGATGCTGAACACCGTGATCATTGAGACGGTATACGGCGACAGCGTGCTGTTTAAAACCGCCAACCTGGACATGGCCGCCGGCTTTGACGTCATGGAGTATATCGTGAGCCGCTGCCGCGAGGAAAACCTGTACGCCTACGCCATTTTTGACGAATCGCTCTTCTCCTCCTCCGGCGGCGGGGCCACAACGGCGCTGCGCGTGGGGGCGCCAGGCGGCCTGAGCACTCTCTCCCAGAGCGCGGCCTCCTTTGCCGAGACCTACCAGGTGGACGGCATTTTGCTGGACGGCTACCAGAGCGACGCCGAAGCGGTGAGCTATGGCCTGTACCGGGCGGTGGGCGGCGGCATCGGGTACCAAAACTACCTGCGCCAAACCCCCCAGGCGGCGGTGAAAACGGCGGCCAAGGCCATCCGCAAAAACGCCCCCGGCACCCAGGTGGGCCTGCTGGCCGACGCCGTGTGGGCCAACCGTGACGAGGAGGAGGGGGGCTCCGACACCAAGGCCCAATACACCGCGCTTTACTCCGGCAACGCCGACACCAAGGCGTTTGTGGAAAGCGGGCTCGTCGATTTTGTGGCGGTGAAGGCCTATGGGGCCATCACCGATTCCTCCGAGCCCTTTATCGAGGTGGTGAACTGGTGGGCCGGCCTGGCGGCGGAAAACGACGTGTCCATGTACGTGGTGCACGCCAGCGAAAAGATCTGCACCGACCAGCCGGGGTGGAAATCCCACGATCAGCTCACCGCCCAGGTCATCAACGCCAGCGATCTGCCCGCCTTTGGTGGCAGTATTTTCAACAGCCTCTCCCGCATGGTGGAGGACCCCAACGAGGCCACCACCACCCTGCTCAAGTATTACAGGGAGGAGGTGGAGCCGGAACAGATCCTCACCGAGCTGGCGGTGACCAAGCCGGAGCAGACCACCTATACCACCTTTGAGCCCGTGGCGACCTTCACCGGTGCCTCCGACCCCAACTCCAAGGTGACCATCAACGGCGAGGAGATCAAAACCGACGCCAGCGGCTATTTTACAGTGGCCATGGACCTCAGCGCGGGCTCCAACCAATTTGTCATCGAACACAAGGAAAAAACCATTACATACAACATCACCCGGCAGGTGCAGGTGCTCAAGGAGATCTCGCCCACCGGCAGCCTCACCACCGACGGCGGCATGAGCGTGACCATCACCGCCCTTGCGTATCAGGACGCCACCGTGTCCGCCTCCATCAACGGCTCCACCGTGTCCATGTACATCGACGAATCCGCCCAGACCGAGGACAACCGCGATTCCAGCTACTCCACCTTTGTGGGCGAATACACCGTGCCCGCCGCCACCTCCAGCATTCAGAACCTTGGAAACATCGTGGTACACGCCACCTGGCAGGGGGAAAGCGACTCCATGCAGGGCGCCGGCGTCAAGGTGAACAAAAAAGCCCAGGTGGCCGACGGCGTGCCGGTGGTTGTGGTGGCCGACCAGGCAAGGACCTATCCCTCCACCACCCTGAACAACGTAGCCAACCCCGACTGCTACCCGTTGCCCAAGGGCGCCATGGACTACGCCGTGGGCGACGAAATCGTGTACAATTCCGACGGCAAGACCTACGTCTACCAGGTGCTGGCCTCGGGGCTGCGGGTGCAGTCCCAGGACATTCAGGCCAGCAGCGATTACGCCAGCGGCAACGTCATCAGCGGCATGGAGGTGGAAAACCGGGACGGCTGCACCTACCTGACCCTGAAAACCGCCCAGAAGATCTCCTACACCTTCCGGTATTCCAGCGAGGGCGTGGAAATCACCTTCCACAACACAACGTCTGTGCCGGGCAATTTAAAGCTCACCCAAAATCCCATCTTCTCCTCGGCCGATTGGAAGGACGCCACCCTGTCCCTGCGCTTTAACCACTCCAAGGGCTTTATGGGCTACAAGGGCTACTTCGACAGCAACGGCAACCTGGTGTTCCGCTTCAACAACCCGCCCTCCTCCATTTCCGGCGCCCGCATCGCCGTGGACGCCGGTCACGGCGGCGGCGACCCCGGCGCGCTGGGCTTCCTGGCCGATTACCCCGAGCGCGTTATCAACTACGGCATCGCCGAAAAGCTGGTGGAGGAGCTGCAAAGCCGGGGGGCCACCGTGCTGTTTATCGACTCCAGCAGCAAAATGACCCTGGAGAACCGCGTGGCACAGGCCGAAAGCTTCAACGCCGACCTGTTTATCAGCGTCCACAACAACACCGCCAACAGCGCCAGCGCCGCCGGAACCGAGGTGTACTACCACCACGGCTTCTCCGGCACCCTGGCCGCCACCGCCTCCAGCAAGGTGAGCGGCCAGCTAAACACCACAAACCGGGGCGCAAAGAACAGCTACTTCCAAGTCACACTCAGCTCCCAATTCCAAAGCGTGCTGGTGGAATGCGGATTCCTGAGCAACAAAAACGAATATGAAAAGCTCATAAAGAACAAATACCAGGCCCGCATCGCCGCAGGCATCGCGGATTCCATTTCCGCCGCAATCAGCGCCGCCTACTCCGGCGGCGGCGGCTCCGGCGTGGAGAGCGTGGGCGGCGCCGTGGATACCTCCGCGGTGGACGATCCCTCCGAGGACGCCAATTCCGCCGCCGGGCCCACCGCCGGCGCCGACCTCGCCCTCACCCTGAGCCAGGACGAGCTCACCATGGCGGTGGGCGACGAGGCCTCCCTGGAGGTGTACTCCTCCGACGACTCCACCCCCTCCGTAACCTGGCAGAGCGACGACGAGGAGGTGGCCACCGTGAGCTCCAGCGGCAAGGTGACCGCCCGGGGCGAGGGCATGGCCGCCATCACCGCCGCCACCGAGGACGGCGTCTACGCGGAGTGCCTGGTGATTGTGGCCCCCGAATACGGTTAAGGCGCGGAAAAACGCCCTGGATGACATCGCATCCAGGGCGTTTTTATTATACAGTCGGCGGCTTTTGTTTGGCGCGGTGCACGCGCGTGCGGCTGTGTATTCCTTACTCTTCCTCTATATAATACTCCAGCGTATCGACTACCGCGCCGCTGGCCGCGTCCTGAATTTGAATGGACACGTCGATTTCAAAGGGCTCCAAGCCGGAATACATTTGGTAGGTGGCGCACAGCAGCAGCAGGGATTCGGTGGAATAGCTGTCCATGCCGCCCTGGAACGCCTCGGAGTCCACCACCAGCGTCACGTTGGACAGGCTCTGGTTGTAGCTCACCTCCTGCACCGACGCATAGGTCTCCGTCTCCATCTCCTTGAAATTTTTTACCGCCTCGCGGTAGGCGTTGTCCATAAGCTTTTTCTGATCCCGCTTGGAGATGACATAGGTCACCGAGCCGTCCTCGTTGACCACCGCGCTCTGGTAACCCTTGGCTTTGTCCCCCTCGGTCAGCTCCTCGCTGGCCTCACCCTGGAGCATAACCGCGGGGACAGTTATCTCGGTGTCCCCCTCTAACGCCGGATCATCCTCGTCCGATCTATTGTTTGTCGTCTGCCGCCCGTTGTCACCGGTCCCGGCGGGGTCCTCATTTTTGCTGCAGGCGGTGACGCCCAGGCACATGGCGGCTATCAGAATCAATGCTAAAATTCGTTTCATGTACATAACTCCTTTCGGTTTTTGCTTTCATTAAAGCGAAGCTTTCTCCATACTTCACCATTAGGAACCGTCACGAAATAAACTGTACATCTTGCCTTGTCTTTTTGCCGTAACAATTCCTATTACACGTGTCCCCCAAAATTTGCACTTCCTATTGTATCACGTCTTGGCCGATAGTGCAAAACCTATTTGGAAAACTCCGCCATTTTTACATGTCCATAGAAAAAACGGCAAATTTTGCGCGCTTCTTGTACAGTCCACACAATTTGCGGGTTTCTGTCTCAGACTTCTTGTGTCTGTCAAAAATAGAAGGTATAATAACAGAGGCCGTAAATATGAGAAGAAGAAAATCATGGAGAGATAAAAATGTCGCTTTTAAATGTAGTATCGCTTCTGGGTGGATTGGCCCTGTTCCTGTTCGGAATGACGGTGATGAGCAACGGTCTGGAGAAAATTTCCGGCGGCCGCATGGAGGCCGTGCTGGAAAAAATGACCGACAACATCATCAAAAGCGTTTTGCTGGGCACCCTGGTCACAGCGGCCATCCAGTCCTCATCGGCCACCACCGTCATTGTGGTGGGTCTTGTCAACGCCAAAATCCTCAAGCTGCGCCAGGCCATCGGCATCATCATGGGCGCGAATATCGGAACCACCGTCACCGCCCACATCCTGCGGCTCAGCGAGCTGGAAAACAGCACCCTTGTCATCTTTCAATATATCAAGCCCACCACCCTGGCCCCCCTGGCCGCAATCGTGGGAATTCTTCTGTATCTCGCCGCCAAAAAAAGTGTTCACCGGGAAATCGGCATGCTGCTGCTGGGCTTCTCGGTGCTG
>Ga0153946_1001143_pt1 | contig 11550 bp, 9 predicted proteins | sample TSNJ030MetaG_FD_104751 | JGI IMG/M metagenome (GOLD analysis project Ga0153946, IMG submission 104751) | Attine ant fungus gardens microbial communities from New Jersey, USA - TSNJ030 MetaG | ecosystem: Host-associated > Fungi > Mycelium > Unclassified | place: USA: New Jersey, Wharton State... | reverse complement strand
GTTACTGTTGTTTTTGGTGACATGTTTTTTTCAACATGTCCGTTCTCTGAAATTCTCTTTAAAAGATTTTTCAGGGTTTGTTGTCTATTGTTTAATTTTCAAGGTTCGTTGCCTGTTTGGCTGCCTCTCGTCCCGAGCGACTTATTCAGAATACCACCCCCGTCTTAGATTGTCAACGTTTTTTTTATTTTTTTAATTTTTTAGACAATTTTGACAATTCTTTTCCATTTTAAGGACGTGCGTTATGGTATTTATTCATGACATTTTCTAAATCAGATTGATGGCTTCGCTGATGTTTTTGACGCCTGCCAATTCTATTCCCGCTGCACTTTTTATCATTTCTTTGGATACTGCCGGCATAATGCATCTGGTAAATCCCAGTTTCTTCGCTTCAGCTACCCGCTGTTCCGGCATATTCACCGCCCGGACCTCACCGCTCAATCCAACCTCGCCAAAGATAATCGTCTTCTCATCAATAGGCCGGTTCCGGTAACTGGATACAATTGCCATCACAATCCCCAGATCGACAGCCGGTTCATTCATCCTGATTCCACCGGCGATGTTAATGTAAGCATCGGAATTCGAAAGAGATAATCCGGCACGTTTTTCCAGAACTGCCATTAAAAGATTAACCCGGTTGTAATCAGTACCGGCTGCAGTACGCCGCGGCATACCGAAATTACTCTGACAGATCAGGGCCTGGATCTCGATCAGGATCGGCCGGGTTCCTTCCATTGAACACGCCACTGCCGAACCGGATGCATTTTCCGGTTTGCCATTCAGCATAAATTCCGATGGATTAGCCACTTCCTCCAGACCGGTTTCCCGCATTTCAAATACGCCGATCTCATTTGTAGAGCCAAAGCGGTTTTTGACACCACGCAGGATTCTGTATGAAGCATGGCGATCCCCTTCAAAGTACAGCACGGTATCAACCATGTGTTCCAATACCCGCGGTCCTGCCACGGTTCCCTCTTTGGTTACATGCCCCACGATGAATATCGAAATTCCCAGTCCCTTTGCCAGCTGCATCAATACATTCGTAGATTCCCGTACCTGACTGACACTGCCGGGAGCCGAACCAACATCTTCACTGTACATAGTCTGGATCGAGTCGATAATAACTACTTCTGGTTTCTGCTTCTCGATTACATTGCGGATCAGTTCCAGATTGGTTTCACATAAAAATAGAAGAGTTTCTGAAAATTCACCGATGCGAGTTGCCCGGAGCTTGATCTGCTTCAGGGATTCCTCACCAGAGATATACATAATATTACGTTTATCTTCTCCCAGCTTCTGACACACCTGCAACAGCAGGGTTGATTTTCCGATTCCCGGGTCTCCTCCTACTAATATAAGAGAACCTTTTACAATTCCGCCGCCTAATACCCTGTCTAGTTCTCCAATAAATGTCTTGATTCGCTCTTCGGCATCAGCATTTACCCCTGACAGCGTAACTATTTCTAATTCTTTCGTCTGCTTTACAACTTTGCCCTGAGTCTTCGATACCACTTCTTCGGTAAAGGTATTCCATTCCTTACACATTGGGCACTGGCCCAGCCATTTGCTTTCTTCGTGCCCGCAGTTCCCGCAAAAGAAAATGCTTTTCTTTGCTTTCGCCATACTTTTATCCTTCCACAATAAAGAGTCTGACCTTCAGACTCTAGCGCTAACGCGCTGTCACTTTACCTTGGCGCGTTATGCGCATCCCCCGGAGGGTTTTTCATCTTATAGGACACAATTTCCTATAAGATGAAAAGAGCAGCTCACGAACGAGTTCGTGAGCCCTTTTATTTATCCTTTACTTATTGAGCTGCTAACGGTCTATAAGGTGAAGTTTAACAATCTTCACTTCAACTTTTTCACTTTCACCCAGTTCAGCGCTGACACTGAGCTTTCCGCTCAAATTGGTCTTCATGGTTCCGGCATCTTTGCCGCCCAGATTCACTGAATACTCACTGTCCGCCTCCAGCTCTACCGTGAACTGTGCGTCTTTATCAGCAGAAACTTCAAAGGATACCTCACTGTCCAAAACTTTAAAATGCTCTACTGCGGTTCCCGGAACCGACTCGTATACAAACATTCCATTTTTCTCTAACTTAGTAATCTCACTAAATGTCTTTACTTTATATTGATCGCCCTGATATTCAAAGCCGTCTAATTTTGTCTTCGATGCCAGGGTGTAGTCTCCAAAGCTAAGAGTTCCGTCTCCTTCTACTTTAAGTAACTCTTTTACTGCTGCCATTTCACTTTCCTCCTAATGGTATTCTTTACTATTTGTTTGAAGTAATTATGTTTCTTCATTATATAATAAATCATCTTCTTTTGCTAGTTCTTTATCGGTTTTAAGACAAATTTAATTTCTTTTTTCAAGACCTTCACATCGACATCGTCGCCAGCCTTGATTTCGCCGCTTAAAACCAACTCTGCCAGAACATCTTCCAGATGATTCTGGACCGCCCGCCGCAGTGGCCGCGCACCGTATTTCTGATCGATGCCGACTTCGACAATATGCTTTTTGACAGCATCTTTGATATTCAGTTTAATATCCAGCTGCTCCTTGGCGCGTATGCTGAGTTCTTTGCACATCAGACCGACAATCTTTTTCATATCCTCTGCCGTCAGTGCGTGGAACACGATTATTTCGTCGATACGGTTCAAGAATTCCGGCCGGAATACTTGCTTTATCTCCTTCAGCACATTGGTCTTCATCCGCTTATAATCATCATCTGCATCTTCCTTAGCGAGGAAGCCCAGCTTCTTCGGTTCGATAATTGCTTTGGCCCCGGCATTGGAAGTCATAATAATGACTGTATTCCGGAAATCCACTTTCCGCCCCTGCGAATCGGTAATATGACCATCATCCAGCACCTGAAGCAGAATATTAAAGACATCCGGGTGTGCCTTTTCAATCTCGTCGAATAAGATGACCGAATACGGACGTCTGCGTACCTGCTCGCTCAACTGTCCGCCTTCATCATGGCCAACATATCCCGGCGGTGAACCAATCATCTTGGCAACACTGTGCTTCTCCATGTATTCCGACATATCCACGCGGATCATCGACTCTTCATTTCCGAATAATGCTTCGGCCAGCGTTTTTGACAGTTCCGTTTTGCCGACACCGGTCGGCCCGAGGAACAAAAAGGAACCGATCGGTCGATTTGGCGACTTCAAGCCGACCCGACCGCGTTTTACCGCTCTGGCCACGGCTGATACGGCCTCTTCCTGTGCGATTACTCTCTTATGCAGCGTCTTCTCAAGCTTCTGCAGCCTTGCACCTTCTGATTCTTCCAGTTTCTGCACCGGAATCTTAGTCCATGCGGATACGACATCGGCAATATCCGCCTCAGTTACAGCCACCTTCTTATCGGCATGATTCTTATGAAATCGCTTTTTGGCACTTTCTAATTTCTTCTGCTGGGCAAGTTGTTCTTGATAAACAACTGATGCGTCCGCCATTGCTCCTGTTTTTATAAGTATTTCTTTGCGCTCTGCCAGATCCTGAATGCTCACTTCCAGCTTTTCGATGTTCTCCGGTTTCTTAAAGCCCCGCAGACTGACCCGGGAACAAGTTTCATCGACAACATCGATCGCCTTATCCGGCAAAAACCGATCGTTGATATAACGGCACGATAACTGCACCGCACTTTTCAATGCCGTATCATCGATCTCCACACTGTGATGCACTTCATATTTCGGTTTTAATCCGGTCACAATCCGCAGACAATGTTCTTCTGTCGGCTCTTCCACATTAATCGGCTGAAAACGGCGCTCCAGCGCTGCATCCTTTTCGATGTATTTCCGGTATTCGGTAATCGTGGTTGCCCCGATCATCTGCAGACGCCCTCTCGCCAATGAAGGTTTCAAAATATTCGAGGCATCGATTGCTCCTTCCGCTCCTCCCGCTCCGATAATCGTATGCAGTTCATCGAGAAACAGAATAATATTTCCGGCCGCTTCCACTTCCCGGATCATTTTCTTCATACGGTCTTCAAATTCTCCGCGGTATTTAGAACCGGCAACCATTCCTGACAAATCCAGGGTCACAATCCGCTTCTCTTTCATACTGTCCGGAACCAGTCCGTTGGCTATCTGGGTTGCCATACCTTCGATAATAGCCGTTTTACCAACACCCGGTTCCCCGACCAGACAAGGGTTATTTTTCGTACGACGGCTCAACACCTGCATCAGACGCGCAATTTCTTTATCCCTGCCAATCACAGGGTCTAATTTACCATCCGTCGCCTGCTGGGTCAGGTCGGTACTGTATTGATCCAGTATACTGCCGTGCTGTCCGGTCTCTTCTCCTTCCAGCGGAAACTCCTTGGGATCCGCACCAATTGCATCCAATATATTCTGATATAACTTCTGAAAATCAATATTAAGTGTAATTAATATTCTCGCGCCGACGCAATCCACATCTTTCATGATCGCCAGCAGCATATGTTCGGTTCCCACCTGTTTGGCCCGAAAGCGCGCCGCCTCATTACGGCTGTCTTCGAGAATATATTTAAGCCGGGGACTATCCTCCGGCTTTACGCCCCGCTTCATCACTTTGGTCGGAGATACCAGCTCATTGATCAGCCGCAGAACCCCGGCCTGATCCACTCCACTGGTCGCCAGCACCTGTCCGGCTACCCCTTCATACACATCGGTCAGCCCCAATAGTAAATGTTCGGTTCCGATATACGGATGTTTCAATTCCCGCGCATGCTCCTGCGTGATATCAAGTACCTCGTTCGCCTGTCTAGTATAATTATTCTGCATCTTCTCCTCCTGATGATTCTAACTCCGTCCGCCGACCGTAAAGAGGGGGACTTACCGTTTGATATTCTGCTAATATTTCATCCACCAATTCGTGAATTTCTTCTCTCGTTACATTTTTACAGCTTCCTTTGGCCAGCACAATCCGCAGCTGTTCTTTCATATCTGCCAGCACCTTCATCCTGTCAATATCCAGTGCAATAATCGCTCCTCTGCGCTGATCCAGCCGGATGAATCCCTCATGCTTCAATATCGTATAGGCCTTATTTACCGTATGCATATTGATGCCGACTGTGTCAGCCAGCTGCCGTACCGACGGCAGGGATTCCCCCTCTTTGAGGTCTGACGTTGCAATTCCAATTATGATCTGATTCCGCAGCTGTATATAAAGTGCCTCTTCACTGTTAAAATCAATTTCGATAAGCATCTGATCACCTTTTTTCTTTGAGTATTAACGTGTTATAGAAAAAGTATAACAAAACTATGCAATTTCTACAATCATTTTTTTTACTTGTCGGGACGCCGCTGTGGGTGGGAAGGTGATTCACGCGGACCCGGGCAACGCACCTGATAAACTTCCGCTAACTCCGGCCACGACGCTCAGGAAAGCCTTCGCGCCGAGGTCTCCGTAAGCGGCGATTTCATCATATGCTAAAAACGCCCTTTTGATGTCCGCTTAGAATCACCTTCCCACCCACAGCGGCTGTTCTCAACAAGCAGACCTTTTTGCTGCTCTGAGGGATGGAGGATTTGTGAGAGATGATAGAGGCCGGGATGCATTTAGTGAGTCTTGGCAGTTCTTGGAGTCTGAAACCGCGATCAGCAAAAATGCGGGGCTCGGCCCCCAAGCAAGACATGTTTGAGCAGCGTTTGCATCAGGCAAACGGGGCGAGTTGTCTTGCGTTTTTTGCGCCCCTAGCAGTGCGCAAGCGCCTAGAACTGTCAGACGACATGGCCTGCATCCCGGCCTCTATCATCTCTCACAAATCCTCCATCCCTCAGAGCAGCAAAAAAAGGCCATCGCGGTGATTTTGCGATAGCCCCTGCTGCATCCGTTTACCTATTAGTTGAATTGTCAAATCCTCTACCCTAATTTTGTATTTCTGTATTCGTTTGCTGAAATCCCCACCTGCTTTTTGAATACCCTTGAGAAATGCGCCATGTCGAAGAACCCTACCTGCTCTGCCACATCGCCGATCCGGAGAGATGGATTTTTTAATAACTCCTTCGCTTTTTTGATCCTTGCCTGGTTTAAAAGTTCAGAGAAGTTTTTGCCCGTGTATTTGTTAAGCAGCTTGCTCAGATGCCACTGGCTGACATATGTTTTTTCCGCTACTTCTATCAAAGTCAGCTTCCTGGTAAAATTATTATCTATATATTCCAGTGCATTTTTGACGATAAAACTAGAGGCCGTATCTTCATCCTTCTTTTCATCATCTTCTGAAGCAGCGATATTTTTCTTCTTCAGATTTTCAGTCATTGCTTCCAGCGCTTCTTCAATCTGCCCCATGTTAGAAGGCTTGAGAAGAAATCTGGTCACCCCAAGTGTAATGGCTTTCTGCGCGTACTCGAACTCACGATATCCAGTCAGAATGCAGATCTCCATATCCGGAAATTCTGATTTCAGTCCGGCAATCATGGTTAGCCCATCCATTCCGGGCATTGCAATATCGGTAATGATAATATCAGGACGCTCATCACGGATCACTTTCAGTCCTTCAATTCCGTCTCCGGCGGCTCCTGCGATGCGGCAACCGAAAGTATCCCACCCGATTACCCGGGTGAGACCTTCGACAATTATCGACTCATCATCTATTAAAATTACTTTGTACATCTAATCACTCTTTTCCTCTGTCCAGTATAACATATTCTGTCATCAAACAGCTATCCTTTTACAGCACCTGCTGTCATACCCTTAATGATATGTTTCTGCAAGATAACATATACGATGATTACCGGAATAACTACAAGAGCAACAGCTGCCGCCATCAGTCCATAGTTGGTTCCTTCCATTGATGTCAGTTCATTGAGCAGTCGGGTAATCGCCCGCTGTTCCGGCAGACGCAGCAAGAACATCTGCGTAAACAAGTCGTTATAACTCCACAAAAATGAGAAGATTGCAACCGTCGCAAAGGATGGTTTGGTCAGCGGCATGATCACCTTAAAGAATATCTGAATCGCATTGCATCCTTCCAGATATGCCGCTTCTTCCAGTTCAATCGGCAGCGACTTTATGTATCCGCTTAAAATGACAATCGCAAACGACAGATTCCCCGCAATCTGCGGCAGTGCCACCGCGAGTAAGGACATCCATAAATTCTCCGTGTTAACGATTCCCCAGTTGTTCAGCATCCGGAACACCGGAATAATTGTGGAAAATACAGGGAACATCATTCCTGCTACAATTAGTGATTGCAAAATGCTCTTGCCCTTAAAAGAATAACGCACCAGTGCAAATGCGGCAAATCCCGCCAGCAGTATAACCACTACAGCAACCGTCGTGGAGATTACAATACTGTTTCGATAAGCACTGAAGATATTCAGACGCTCAAACGCCGTTTTATAATTTGATAGCGTAAACGAGTCTCCGAGCGGTAGTGAGAAGGAATCCGACAATATCTGATCTTTCACCTTAAATGAGTTCTGGATAATCCAGACAATCGGGTAAATAGTCGTTAGCGCCCAAAGAGAGAGAATGACATAAATGAGGATTGTATAACCTGAAACTTTCTTTTTCTTCATACTTTCGCATCCTCCCTTCTAATAATCGGCTTCTTTGAATATTTTGTTGACAATTTTCGATGTAATGATACCCAGTACTACAATCAGAACCGCGATCGCGGAACTGTAATCCACGTTCTTGGTATTAAACGCCTGGTAATACATATATGTACCGGTCAGCCAGGTCTGGCCAAGCGGCATACCTTTCGGGAACATTACCCACGGAAGGTCGAATACCTTGAGGGCACCGGTTACTGCCAGAACCACACAGGTACAGATTACATTGCGCAACAGAGGCAGTGTAATAAAGCGGACCTTCTGCATCTTCGTAGCGCCGTCAATGGATGCCGACTCATATAATTCCTCGGAAATATTATTAAGACCGGTTACCAGAATTACAAAATAGAACCCGACGTACTGCCACATAACCGGCAGCATCATAACGATTAACGCGTGTGCTGTGTCTTTCCAGTCGGTCAGCGTCGTCTTTCCAAATAATTCGAGCAGCTGATTGATCATTCCTTTGTCATATAAAAAGATCAGGTTGAACATAAGCCCGAGTGCCGTAGCCGATATGACGATCGGAAAGAAGTATACGGTACGGAAGAACTTTGCTCCCTTTTTAATGTTATCTACCAACAGTGCCAGGATAATAGCTATACCTACCTGTCCGACAACGGTTACCGCCATCATGATCACTGTATTTTTCAAAGCCGTTCTCATATTTTTGTCTTCAAACATTTTTACATAATTCGAATACCACGGACCATTCCAACCTTTAGTCGCTGAACCGAGACTGGAAATCTCCTGAAAACTGTTAAGTATATTCTGTATAAAAGGATAGTACAAAAAAACTGTCATAAATATTAACGCCGGCACCAGAAACAGTACAAGCGGTTTCTTATTCCTATAAATATTTGATCCCATTCTTTCACCCTCTCACTTTTTTCCTCCGACCCCAAGGAGAAGTTACTTATATTATTGAATAACCCGGAGACGGCTTACGCCTCCGGATTATCATTCAACCTGCTCCATCCGTCATTCTAAGACAGGGGACTGACTTCTTAATGCGTGTTCTTACTCGCCGCTTTGTTCTGCATATATTTCAAGGCCTTCCTTTACCGCCTCCTCTGCAGACACTTCTCCGGTTACAATCTGAGGCATTCCATCAAATGTAGACACACGGCATTCACCGCTGAATGCATCCTGTACTGCTCCGGTCAGAGAAGTGACTCCGGCCACCATATTAATTGATTTAATCTGAAGAGAGTTGAAATCTTCCTCGTTTACTTCCGGTGCATCTTTCAGTGCTGAAGCAGTATGCTGTGCAAATTTAGAAACCATTTCATCAGCAGTCATATGCTGTACGAATTTCACCGCTGCTTCTCTCTTTGCATCATCTTCCCAAGCTTTCGTAGTGATGTAATATCCCATCGATAATCCACCGATCAGATCGGTTGCTTCTCTTTCTCCTTTGCTCGGTACATAAGTAACTGTAAAGCTATCCAGCTTTTCGGTGTCCAAGGTGGACGGATCTTCCGGATCAGACTGGCAAGCTGCGGCAATACCGCCTACTTTCCATGAACCATCAATTAAGAAAGCTGCTTTATCAGTTGTGAACATTGCAAATGTTTCATCATCTTTTGCTGATAAGGTGTTTTCCGGGAAATATCCTTTTTCGTATAATTCTTTGACATCTTCCATTCCTTCTACCCAGCCGGCTCCGTTGCCTTCATCAACCGAAGACGGAATCTCAGAATGAGTCGCTGTTGAGGTATGATTGAAGATACTGTACTCCCACCAGTAATGAGGTACTTCGCCAAGGGATGCTGCAATCGGAGTATATCCTGCTTCTTTGATCTTCTCACAGTCTGCAAGGAACTGATCCCATGTGTAATCTGCACCCGGTACATCTACGCCGGCTGCTTCTAATACGGTCGTGTTGCAGAACAGGCCTTCCCAATATCCATTCACCGGTACCGCATACTTTTCACCATCTACTAATGAGGCGGTAATCAGATCATCATTCATATTCGATGCGTAATCCGGATATTCTTCGCGGATAGTGTCAATAGATACTACCTTTCCTTCTTCAATAAAGGAATTTGCATCCGCACCGCTGAAGAAAAACAGAACATCTGGTTCCGAGCCGGTCTGAAAGTCGGTCTCTACCCGTGCTTTAAAAGTTTCATCGGATGTTGCGGAAGAATCGTTGATCTTAATACCTTCCTGCGCTTCAAATGCGGCAACCGCTTCCTTATAGTTCTGAGCGTTTCCGTCTTCACCGGCAAATGTGGTGGTGACACTTAACGAAGCACCATCCGAAGAATCTCCTTCTTCTTTGCTTGATCCGCCGCAGGCTGCCAGTGATAACACCATGCTTCCTGCCAATAGTAATGCTACTAGTTTCTTTTTCATTAACTTTTCCCTCCTAACAGTTGTTGATTGTGTATAATTCATAATTTAATTATGCCATTTTCATTAGGAGAAATGAATAACCCATTCTGCCATTATTTGTATCATCTTGTGCTATTTGTTAACTAAAATCGTCAAACGGGCTTCCACATACTGCCCATCCCTCTGCCTAATGTTCAAACCGCACGGTTCACCGTACAAAATCCGCAGGCGCTGGTTCACATTAGCAATGCCCAGGCTCACCGAAGACTCATATCCGACATCATATTCCGGATCCAGAAGCTTTGCTATGCGCTCCTTTTGTTTCTCACTAAGCACTGCTTCATTGACGATTTCCAGATATAAATAGTCTCCATGCCGATAACCCTCCAGTGTCACCGTTCCACTGCCGCGTTTAAGCGCACCGTGTTCAATAGCATTTTCAACAACCGGCTGCAGAATCAGGCGCGGAACCTCACACTCCATGATTTCATCAGGCAGATTATTATATACGGTCAGCCTTTTCCCAAACCGCTCGGAAGTAATAAATAAGTAGGCATTCACATAGATCATTTCTTCCGATAATAACACTTCGGCTTTTTTATCGCGGTTCATCGCACCATCCATCAGCGTCGAAAGCGCTTCGATCATCCTGGAGACCTTGTGATTCCCCGCCAGACGTGATTCCCAGTTGATGATTTCCAGCGTATTATTCATGAAATGCGGATTGATGTTGGATTGCAGTGCCATGAAGCGCGCTTCCATCAATGCCATCTCCTCTTCATAGATATGATCAAACTGATACTTCAGGGTCTCCGACATACTATTAAACGAATTGGTCAGATATTGAAATTCTTGACTGTGCTGATCATTGGTCAACTGATATCCCAGTTCTCCGTTTGCAATCTTCTGAGCACCATCCATCATCGCTTCCACCGGTTTGGTAATATGATTCCAGGTAATATATAACAAGATCGACAGCAACGGCAGCAAAAACACCAGCATGACCGCCAGAATCAACCGATACCCGTAAAGCGGCATAAAGGAAACACTATCCAAAAACCGTACTCTGACTGTCATTTTGTAATTCTCTGATTCACCCTTCTGGAACATCCGCAGCTCATTATTCTTCCATAAATAGCCGGAGGTTGATTTTTCATTCTTAATCTCCATTTCCTCTTCGGTCACTGTATCTCCCGTCACCGCGAAGGTCTGATCATTCATATCCACCGTTACCGAGACTTCCGGCACAAAGTTCGCAACATTACCAAAGCAATACCCTTTATTGAGCCGCACTGCCATTACTGCAATCGAATTGTAAGAGCTGTCCACCAGATTCCGAACCAAATAGAGCCGTCCTTCTGTCACGACGAAGCCCGCCCCGGTTCCCAGATGGGCGGCTTTCTCGGCAACCACTTTATAATCATTATTCCAGAAATTCCGAACATCCTGATATCCTCCGCCGGCATTGAGATTATACACTTCGCACCGCATTGCTTCCGGCCGTTCGGTAAACCACAGGATCACATCACGCATCGCCTGATTGTGGCGGTATTGCCGGTAGAGATAGCGGTTCCCCATATTCACTAATTCTTTCTTGGGAATCTGTCCGTCAAGATAAGATTGGTAAACGGTATTAATGTCTCCGTCATATGAGATTTTTTTGGC
>Ga0153946_1001141_pt1 | contig 11570 bp, 9 predicted proteins | sample TSNJ030MetaG_FD_104751 | JGI IMG/M metagenome (GOLD analysis project Ga0153946, IMG submission 104751) | Attine ant fungus gardens microbial communities from New Jersey, USA - TSNJ030 MetaG | ecosystem: Host-associated > Fungi > Mycelium > Unclassified | place: USA: New Jersey, Wharton State... | reverse complement strand
ATGCCTGCTCCTCCTCTGCATTTTTATTATTTCATCCCACATGATCCTGCGATTCAATCTTTGTTTAATTATAGGCGCAGAAACATAAAAATGAAAGAAAAAGTTTATGGATTTCAAACATTTTCGAAAAAACAACATCCAAACCGGCAAATGTCAAAAAGTTGAAAAAAAGGCTATCTGGTGTGTATACTGCTGCACCGGATAGCCTCTATCATTTATACTATTGAACGGATTAAAAAACTAATTACTCAGGATGCGACGATGAAATTCATCAATCAAGCCATCGCGCGATTGTTCCATATATTTAAACATTCTTTTGCGGAATTTTTCTATAAAATTGTAATATTCCGGCTTGTCGATCAAGTTGTTAAGCGCATCCGGATCGTCCCGGTAGTCGTAGAATTCCTCTGTTATGCGGTATTGGTAGAACTCCTTGCGCTTGCGGACAGAGTCATCTCTTTTTGCCGCTTCCTCCATTGCATTATAAGTAAGTCCGGCGCGCGAATCGCTGAGAAACTCCGTTTCGCCATCACTCCAGGCATTGAAGATATAGGCGAAGCGTTTGTCCTGCACGCAACGCATGGGGAAATCCAGCGGACGCTTGGTAACTGCGTTATTCGCGGTTTGGAAGAAGAGGGTGAAGATGTCGTCATAGTGCTTTTGACCCGCAAGCACAACATTTTTAAAGGATTTTCCGTCACAGTCAAGAATCGGTTCCAGACCGAGAATGTCTAATATTGTTGGTGTGTAATCGATCCCATTAATCAGCTCATCACAAACCATTCCCGACTTGATGTATCCGGGCCACCGCATAATATATGGACTTTTGGTGCTGTTCAGGTAGCAATTTGTTTTGGCAAATGGAAGCGCCATGCCATTATCACTCAGAAAAAGTACAACTGTATTGTCTGCGTGTCCCGACTCCTCCAGGGCGGCTAATACCCGGCCTATACAAAGGTCAGCTCGGTGGCAAGAGGCGTAATACTGTGCCAGTTCTTTTCTGATATCGGGCAGATCCGGCAGACATTCGGGTACGTACACTTCATCAGGATCAAACGTTTTGGGAATTTGGCAATGCATTCCAAAAAGTCTCAGTTCGTCGTCGCTGCCTGCGAAGGGCCGATGCGGGTCATGAGAATTGACCATCAAAAAAAATGGCTTATTCTGGTCATCCGCGTCTTGGATACACTTTTTAACCTGCTTGTAATAAACATCTGGCTCACGCCCCTTACCATCACCATCACCGTCTCGGAACAGGGTTTGAATATAGGCATCCCAGAAGAACTTTTCCTTGGGTGCACAGTGGTTTTCTTTTCCAATAATGCCGTTGTAGTAGCCGTTTCTGTGCAGAACCTGAGGCAACGTAGTAACACCTGCGTCAATAGCCTGAAATCCGCGGGCACCGTTGTGATGAGGGTAACTTCCCGTAAGGAGCACGGAACGGGACGGTTGGCAGACAGCAATCGTCACATGGGCGTTATTAAACCGAACACCTTTCGATGCCAGGTTATCCAAATTTGGCGTGATCCCCGGCATGGGATTCCCAAAACACCCTGGTGAATTATAATTCATATCATCAACTGTGATCAACATTATGTTCATGCGAGTATTCATCCATATCCTCCTGCAAGCAGTGTTTTTCTATATCTTTGATGTAACAGTTATCTGGCAGTGGACTAACCCTCCAAGTAGTTGTAAATATACTCGTAGCTTGTTACAGTATTCAGATGCTCTTGAATATCATCTGCTGTAATTTCGGAATGATATATTCCAAGCATGCCATCGACATATTCACGGCTGACAGCCCACTTACCGTTCATATCCCAATCTTCCATCACACTGAGCTGTTCCGGAGATGTCAGGAAGATGCGGTTGTAATCGAATGCGGACATCAGCCCGTCTGACCCCCTCATATTGTCTTTGTGCCCAGTCAGGGCATTATATACCATTGCAAAGTTCCCGGCCGATTTTATCGAGGTCAATTCAAGTGCCACAAAGTCAACACTGGGGTTACCAAATTTGTCCATGGTGTTCATGGCAGTGGTGAGTGCATCGCCCATTGTACCCATACTCATTACAGTGATGTTTTTATCAAAGGTTCGCTCTACTTCGTCCACTACCACAGAGGTTTGCGTATAGGACTGAAGTGTCGAAATAAGGTACCCGTATCTGCCGCTCTGCAACGCTGACGAAACGCCTTCAAGCCAACCATCCTGCTTCACCTGGCCAGGATAAATGTATATCGCAATGTCTTTGTTATTTTTGACAATGGTAGGCGCATCCGAAATAGCAAGCGTTTTAAGATCCTTTTCATAGGTGAGACCATACTTATCCTGGAGCACTTGAAGAATCGAGACGGTAAGGTCTGTCTGCACCAGATTGCCTTTCGATGCATCACTGGACAAGATGATAAAGCCTTCGCTTCCGTCATCGCTGGCATTTTCCGCAAGGTAATCGCTGTACGCCTTGGTCATGAGCGGAAGACTGGCACCAAAAGCGCCTATGAAGTTGTCATAATCTGCCACAAACAGATCCGCAGCAGCTTCGCGGCGTCCCTGGTATAGATACAACATGCCATAATCCGCCGCAATTTGAGAAAGCTGGTAAGCGTCTGTACCGCCACGCATACAAATAATCGCATCAACACCGGCATCGGCACAATTTTCGATAAAGTTAACTTCGCCTTCCACATCCGTTATCACTTCAGAGAATATAAACTGTACATTGTAGTTGGGTGCGATAAAGTTTTCGTAAAATTCCCGGCGTACAACGGTTTCATCTGTTGCCTGTTTTTCCACAACACCAATTTTGAATGTTTTAAAATCCTGCGGCGTTTCTGCAGGCGCTTTGTCCGTAGCCAACGGAGCCGTGGTGGCAGACGATTCCGGAGTGGTTGTACTTGCAATCGTGCTTGTAGATGCTGAACCTTTACATGCTGACAAGAAAAACATTGTAATACAAGCTAGTAAAACAACCAGATTTTTTTTAAATTTCATATTGTAATCTCCTCTTAACTTTAATTGAACTGGTTAGGAACCAGTTGTAATATGATTTCTGTTAACTTGGGTCTGCATTTCTTTCATTTCACGTCTGTGCTGAAGCGCAATCTTTTTGCGTTCGCGCTTGCGTTTATTGTATTCAAGTTTTTCTTGGTTCATATTGTAGATCATGAAAAATAAAAAGATTGAGAATATAATAATTGTCTGCAGGCTTTGATCCAGGCCAAGTTTGGCCATTCCCAAAATGAGGATGTTAAGGCTGATTGAGCTTGCAAAGATCCCTATAATCGGATTACCTATAAACACGCCAAGAAACATTCCAACACGCATGGGAAACATATTGTAAAAAGTGTTATTGTTACTAGACATGCCGAGGACCGGATTGAGCGTTCCTTTAAAAGCCGTATCAAACACACCGGAAACAGCCACCAACGCACCTGCCATAGCATAGCATATAAGGCAGTTGATATAAATATTTATGCCGCTGTCCACAGCAAGTTTTTGATTGCCGCGAATAGCACGGCGTTTGTATCCAAATACGGAAAGCTGGAGCATGTAGGTCATAAACAGAATAATCATTGCTGCCACACTGACGATAAACCATATGTTTGATAGAATTCCCACACCCGGCTTGCCAAAAAGCATGAGGCCCTGCTGTTTATAACTGGCAAAGGAAATGCACTCGTAGATAAGCGTCATGCCGAGTCCAAGAACCATCGACAGGATACGCAGATTTATAAAAACAACGCCTACAATGAAGCCCGCCAGACAGCCAACAAGAATGCTGCCTATTAAAACACCCACGCCCCCAAATCCAAGCTTCAGAGCAATATTCCCCCCCAGAATACATCCCAAATACATCTGGGCACCGGTGGACAAATCCATTCTTCCCATAGGCACGTTGCAGTTTAGTGCCATGGCGAAGCAAAATGTAGATGTCAGCGTGCGGAACAATGATTTCATGTCTGCCGAATTTGCTATTACCGAAACGCCTGCAAAGCAGCGGCTTAAAAGCTCCATTATCGCCCACACCGAAACGGGAACTACCAAGGTATAAAAAAGCTTTTTCACAATCAACCTCCTTTCATACTCACAATCAGAATTGCTGCCTGCTGGGCAAAATCTTTTCGCGCCCGCTGTTAGAGTTAAGGAAAACCAACAGAATAAAGATCACTCCACGAATACCTTGTATAACGGTAGTGGAAACACCAACCATCAGCAGTCCTTTGTTCAGTGCGGTAACGGTAAGAGCACCAATTATGCCAGAATAGCTGTTTGACTTTGCTCCACCAAATATGGACATGCCGCCCAAAACAGTTGCAAGCATTACGTCGGTTCCCATTCCTGTACCAGTATCCTGGTTGATGGTTCCCGACCGGGTTATGGTAAACACAGCCGCAAGGCCAACTCCTATGCCAGCCATTAAAAAGCTTGCATAGAGAAAGCGGTTGGGTGACAGGCCGGTTTGCACGGCATTGCTCCTGTTGCCGCCGATAATTCTATCAGCTCTGCCAATTTTAGTTTTGTGATATACCAAGAACGAAATAATAAAAAAAGCAAAGAAGGCAGCATAACGAAATCCGCCGTTATCCAGCTCGCGGCATATGGTATAGTCAACACGAAGTGTCGATGCACCGAGAATCTTACTGTTGATGGCGCCATATATCCTCGTCATTACAATAGCCGCTGTGATTGTTTTTATATTAAATATTGCGCTAAGGGTACAGTTAAACAGCATCAGCAGGACTGCAACCACAATACAGGACGCAACCATCAGTGGAACGGAAAGGGTATTATTGTACACCGTTGCTCCGATAATTGCGGCAAACGCCATAATCGGTCCAACAGAAATGTCAAGATTGCCGGTTGTGTATATAAACGCGACGCCGGTGGCGACTGTTCCAACGATCAGCGCCTGATTCAGGATACTTATGATAGCGTTCCTGCTCAGGAACTGCCCACCGGTAAGAGGTGCAAAAATAACAATGATCAAAAGAAACATTACCAGCGGAAACAAAGCATTCACAAAACGATTGGCACGAATGATTTCGTAGCGCTCATTCAATCTGAGAGCCGGGACGCTTCTTCCTTCCGTTTTTTCAGGCATAATCCTATCTCCTCCTGTTAAATCATATAGTTAATTAACTCGTGTTCATTAAAGCCATCTTTCCGAAGGAACTCCCCGCTGATCTTTCCATCTTTCATAATCAGAAGGCGGTCGCTCATGCCTATTAGTTCCGGCAGCTCCTCGGATATCATAATTATTGATTTGCCTTCCTGCTTCATCTTGTAGATAAGCTGATACATGGAGGCTTTTACCCCAATATCAACACCACGCGTCGGGCAGTCGAGAATCAAGATATCGGAATTGGCGGCAACCCATTTTCCGAACACTACCTTCTGCTTGTTTCCCCCAGACAAAAACCTTGTGGGTTGATGGGGACCGACGCATTTGATAAGCAGGTTTTCAATCTGTTCCATCACGTAACCGAGTTCCTTCTTCGCGGATATGAAAGGGCCAATACCTCTGTTTTCCTGATATCCAGTCGAAGAAATGTTGGCGTAAATTGAGGCGTTAAGTTCCAGGCTCTCTGTGTCACGATCCTTCGAAACATACCCCATTCCGTTGGATTTTGCCTTCATCGTGTTATTAATAACCTTGTTGCCTTTGCCTGGCAGCCTTACCTCCCCGTCTACCACCTCATCAATTCCATAGAGGGCCCGCCCCAGAGTATGCATTCCGCAGTCCGAGAGGCCGCCGATACCAAGAATTTCACCCTTATACAGCCTAAAACTCAGGCAAAGAATGTCTTCTATTGTGGTAATACAATCTGCCACAAGTGCGGCATCGTTGCTGCAGCCGTCATGGTCGGTTCGATAATAACTGCCCTGCATCTCACGGCCCACAAGCTTGCTTTTTATGTCGCCAGGCTCATATTTCTCTTTTGGAATGTTGTCAATAACGTGACCGTCGCGCAGGATAGTGAGTGTGTCGCAATGCTCCATCATTTCCTCAAGGTCATGGCTTATAAGCAAGACACTTTTTCCCTTTTCCACCTGTTGGTGCATCATGCGGTACAGGATTGCGCGTCCGTCCTGTGCAAGGGCGGTGGATGTTTCGTCAATAATCAAAAGATCAGGTTTGTGGTACATTACCTTGGCCAGTTCAAGGAGTTTTCGCTGCTGCATATCCAGCGTGTGGGTCGGCTGCGAAGCCCTGAAATTAACCCCGATAAGATCAAGTACCTTTTGCGCTTCCGCGTTCATCTTGCTCCTGTTTATTACAGGACCTCTTTTGAACGGCTCGTACCGACCCAAAAAGATATTCTCTGCAACACTGATGTCCTCAATCGTTCCGGTCTCCTGCACAATCATCCCCACACCACCGGCAATGGCCTCCAGTTGGGTCGTCGGCTTCCAGGGTTCTCCTCGCAAGAAGGCCTCGCCAGTGGTAGCAGGCTGTATCCCTGCAATGATTGATGCAATGGTGGATTTTCCGCTTCCGTTTTCACCGATCAGACCGCGAATCTCGCCGTAGCTTACCGAAAAAGAGACATTGTCTAAAGCGATGGTTACACCAAAATTCTTTGACATACATCTGATATCCAACAGGGTTTTTCCTTTTAGCATCATCTTTGCACCTCCTGTCCCATTTCAAGAAGTATGACAATCGAGCATCTGAGATCTTGCATGTCCTATGCGATCAAGGAACTCTTTCGCGGTCTTCCTTACACATTCATAGTCCTCGAAATCTGCTCCATAAGTCAGGGTTACCCCGGCTCCAACGGCTGCCGCTCCCGCCTTAATCCAGTTGCCTACATTATCGAGGGTGATTCCTCCCGTGGGCATCATCTGGGCGTAGGGAAGGGGACCGTGAATGTACTCTATGAAACCGGGTCCCAGTATTTCACACGGGAACAGCTTGACCATCTCTGCACCTGCCTTCATTGCCTGGGCGATTTCCCAAACCGTCATGGTACCGGGGATCACTGCCGTGTTGTAGCTGTTGCACATTTTTATCATATCCACATCCAGATATGGGCTGACCACGTACTGAGTTCCCGACAGGATCGCAATGCGCGCCGTTTCACTGTCCATCACCGACCCGGCGCCAATAATAAAATCCGTCGAGCCGCTATATTCCCGCGAGAGCTTCTCAATAATCTTTGAGGCTGTAGGAACGGTATATGTAAGCTCTATTCCCGCGACGCCGGCCTCGATGCACGCATTGGAAATTCTGAGCGCCTTGTCGGTGCTGTCCGTTCTGACGACAGCGACCAGTCCACATGTTTTGATTTTTCTCAAAACCTCTGTCTTATCCATTTATTCGCTCCATTCTGCAAATTATTTTCTGACTCTGATGATGCCCGGCTGTTATCTGAAACATGGTTTGCAAGCAGAACCGCTCCGCGATCCGCAGATGTAACCTCGCTGGAATACCGCGCAAGATAACCGGTTATTACCTTGTTTTGGTGTGGTGGCAAAGCGGCAAGCCGCCGTGTAATCTCATCCGGCGCTACTTTGAGTTCGAGGATGCCCCTATCGATGTCAATCTCAATCAGATCGCCGTCTTGTATAGCCGCAATTGGTCCTCTGCGTGATGCCTCCGGCGAAATATGTCCGATGCACGGGCCGTGTGTCGCCCCAGAAAACCGACCGTCTGTCACAAGCGCCACCGATTCGCTGTATCCCATAGAAATCAGCGCTGATGTCGCAGTGAGCATCTCACGCATACCAGGCCCTCCCTGCGGTCCCTCGTTTCTTATGACGATGATGTCACCGTGAGTAATCTCCCGGTTGTAAATCGCAGTAACCGCGTCCTCTTCGCACTCGAAGCAACGGGCGGATCCCGTGTGCTGCCGCATATCGGGGGAAACTGCCGTTTGCTTTATGACACTGCCACCAGGCGAAAGATTTCCAAAAAGAACCGCAATGGATCCTCTCTCGCTGAACGGCTGCTGGATGGTGCGAAGGACATTTTCATCACATGGCAGTACAAGTTCTTCGATATGTTCTTGATGTGTCCTGCCGCTGACCGTCATTGCGTCCAGATCTATCAGGCTGCCGAGATTACGCATGACGGCGGCCACACCACCGACGTGCTCCAGGTCGTTGAGGGTAAAGGCTCCGGAAGGCTTTATCCTGGCCAGGGTGGGAGTAGTTGCCGAAAGTTCTTCGATCAGGGCCAAATCCATTCGCAAGCCAGCTTCATGTGCGATAGCCAAAGCATGTAATGCAAGGTTAGTTGACCCCCCTACGCTTAGTGAGGTACGCACTGCCGTTTCAAGCATTTGCTGGGTGAGAATATCACGGGGACAGATGTTTTTCTCCACCAGTTCCACGATCCGAGCGCCACTGCGTTTTGCAATTCGCTTTTTGCCGCCGGTTACGGCATGAGAGCAGGCGCACCCCGGCATCGTAAGTCCCGCCGCCTCGGCAAAAATGGACATAGTATTGGCTGTCCCCATCATTGCACAGGACCCCGGGCCGGGTGAAAAAAGTCCTTCCAGATACTCAAGCTCCTGGCGAGACAGTTCGCCGCTTTTTACCTGCCCAACCATTTCCTTAAGCTCATAGGTCGCATATTCCCTGTCCTGGTACCTCGCCGGAAGCATGGGACCTCCGGTTACAATGATCGCGGGAATGTTGACGCGCAGAGCCGCCATAAGAAGCGCCGGCACAATCTTGTCACATCCACCCATAAGAACCATGCCATCCAGCCGATGAGCATTAATGAAAATCTCTATGCTGTCAGTGATGATTTCACGGCTGGGAAGCACATTGCACATGCCCTCATGACCTTGCGTAAAGCCGTCGCAAATCGAAATGGTGTTTACCTCAAATGGGATTCCACCTGCCATGGATACGCCGGATTTTACATGCTTTGCAATCATGTCCAGATGGACATGGCCTGGGTGCATCTCGTTCATGGTGTTTATTACACCGATAAAGGGTTTGTCCATCTCGCTGTTGTCAAGTCCCATTCCGCGAAGGTGTGCCCTTGGACCTGCCATATGGGCTCCATTTACCACAACCGCGCTGCGGTATTTTGAGTCTTTGTACTTTATTTCCATACAGTTCCTCCTTGAAGATGAGTGCATTATCCGTTCCTTATTATCTTTGCCGAGATGTCGTCGGCTATGCGCACGAGATCCTCCGTGTACGACAAAGCAAGTTCATGTGAAAAGCGGTATTGGGGTGCGGCGATGCTGATTGCCCCCACTGCGGTGCCCTGTCCGATAAAGAGCGGAGCCGCTATGCAGCGAACCTCGGGATTATGTTCACATTCGTCGATGGAATAACCCTGTTTCCGTATTGTCTCCAATTCCGCTTTTAGTTTTTCTATGTTGGTTATGGTATTGCTGGTTCGTGCCACAAGCTCAGTATCCCTGAAATACCGTTCCTTCCAATCATCGGGGGCATAGGCCAAAAGCATCTTCCCACCCGAAGTGCAATATAGAGGGATTTTGTTTCCCACTTTTGATTGCAGCCCGATGGGGAGCTTGCAGTCAATCTTGTATAAGTAAGTAGCATAATTATCAATGCTGATAATTAGATGTATGGTCTCTTTTGTGATTTCATTTAGCTTTTGCATCCCTTCGGCGGCCGCGTTTATCAAAAAGTGGGATGTACGTACTGTCATTGCCAATTCAAACAGCCCGGTGCCTACTAAGTACCGCTTCGTCAGGTCATCCTTCGTAACGTATTCTGCCGCAATGAGCTCCTGCAGTATCCTATGGACGGTACTCTGACTCAAAAAAGTAACCGCTGAAATCTCTTGTATGCTCATTGAGTCCTTGGAATGTGCCAAGGCCAACATAATCTGTATCGCTTTCATCGACGGCAGCGTGCCTAAATAATTTTGTTTCTGTAAAAATTCGGCTGTAAAGTTATTCATGATCTACTCCATCCTATATGTAAAATTATTATTTCTAAATTTAGAATCATACCTTCTATTGTGCAACTATATATCGACGGCAGTTTTATCTTTGGGTTCGTAGCAACTACCCGATGGCTCCATATTGTTCCAGAAAGACCTCGTCCAATCCAATTCCGATGCCTGGCCGGTTTGTGAGCCGGTATACCCCCCGCTCCACTGGCTCTCGCCCCACCACAAGAGCATCGCGGGTCTCTTGATCTCCATAAGCAAATTCCAGAACTGTTTCTCCGCAAAGGGTGGAGAGATGCGCGGAGTGCGCTGTTGCCACAGGGCCACCCGGGTTGTGGAGGCAGACCTCTACGCCTGCCTCCATCAGTTGTGGAATTACCTTCCTGCCGCCCGATATACCGCCAATATACTTCACGTCGGGGTTAAGTATCCGCAACATACCGCTCCGGGCGAGGTCGAGAAGTTCTCCACCGGAGAAACAGTCCTCCCCTGAGGCATAGTTGATCCCCGAGTGCTGCCGGTAAACCGGCTCAAGGTCGCGGCTCCAACGAATGCGCACGGGATCCTCAATAAAAGGAATATGACGAATATCCCCGTCAAGCATCTCCACAAGAGCATCAAAGCTGTCAGGAGTAAAGCGACAATGACAGTCGAGGGGAACCTTCTCCGGTCCAATCTCTCCCGTCACTGCTCTATACCGGGCAATCCCGTGAGCCGGGTCAGGATGTTCCATGTGCGGATTCACCTCGTCAAAAGGGGCAATCTTGACCATCGAAAGTCCTGCTTCCATCGCTCTCGAAGCGGATGTAATAAGCTTGTCCAGTGACCGGTCGCCGCGAAGCAGCCGGTTGAGATTGGCATAAAGGGGAATAGGCGCGATTTTTCCACCAAGCATCCGGCAGAGAGGAACTCCCTCATTCTGGGCGGCAATGTCCCACAGCGCCATATCCATCGCACTGAGCGCCAGAACCATCATCCGCGCGTCCAAATAAGAGGGATAGCGCCAGCCTGTGATGGGCACAAGGCATTGACCCGGCGCTCGCGGATCCTTGCCTATAAGTTGTGGCGCAAAGGTTCGGATGATGGCTCCGACCGCACTGTTGGACATGGGATGACCGCTGAATTCGCCCCAACCAATCAGGCCAGAGTCGGTGGTGATGCGGACCACCGCCCAGGTATCGGAAGGGGGCGATACAATAACGGGAGTTACCGATTCAATAATCATTGATTTATCCTCTCAGCTAAACGTTCCATATATTGCCGCAATTATAATAATTCCATATATGGAATTATTATAACCAAATTTAGAATTGTACTTAAATCTTAGCATTTTGTAATTACGTTTTCAATTGGCAGTTTTACTAGAATATGATATCTTCAATTGTGCAACTTTTATAACTTTTAAAAAGATAGTATTGAATATTCTCCTATTAGAATTTCCAATGCTACCTTATGTTTTTTAAACTATAAAATTACCATAGGAACACATCATATCCCTTAGGCATAAACATCGCTTACCGCCGTATTTCACGTAACTCCAGCTGAGAAACGCTGAAACAGCTGAAAATAAAACATCTTTTAAGAATTGAATCTGTCAGAGCAATTTTAGACATACTCTAACGTACTATCGGTCAAAAACGATAGTACCACCTTCTGGATATCTGTAATAAATTTTAGGATAT
>Ga0153946_1001133_pt1 | contig 11644 bp, 13 predicted proteins | sample TSNJ030MetaG_FD_104751 | JGI IMG/M metagenome (GOLD analysis project Ga0153946, IMG submission 104751) | Attine ant fungus gardens microbial communities from New Jersey, USA - TSNJ030 MetaG | ecosystem: Host-associated > Fungi > Mycelium > Unclassified | place: USA: New Jersey, Wharton State... | reverse complement strand
GTTTCCTTCTTCGAACTTCAAGTGCATATTCTCCTAATCATAACTTTATCTTCGGCCTCTGAAATTCCAAAAGAATTGCCCCAGAAATACCACCTCTATCACTGGTCATATGCTTTCATTAAGGGCACAGTGATGGGGTAGTGAAAAGAAGATTCGGGATGTAGGTCTAGTCTAGGTTAGGGCATAACTAGTGCCATGTGCTAGATAATTCCAAGGTCATGCAGCAGGCCATATTCGCTTCTCTAGATCCAGATCTCCTGTGCATTAATGACACGCTAGACAAGGTTCACTTTTTATCTCAGGTTGCCTTGATAGACGAAGTTGCAGTGCACTTTGATTTCCTAATGCGGATAGTATGAAATTTAAACTTCAGAACGGGACATTTATTGATCAAAATGACCACACCCTAGCCACCTGCATTCCGTACCGCAACGGGATGCCCGAACAACAAGACCACTGCTCGCCACCGGCCGTTCCCATGTTCTCCTTGACTCTGCCAAAGCTGCAAGTGTTGTATCTGTATATGTGAGCGTTTGTTATATCCATCCGCCTGAATGAACTAATCGTAGCTATGTTGCAATGATCCGTTTGGACCGTTGTATATATCATCACAGGTGGAAGATAGCTCCAAGAAAAACACCATTGGATATCGTGCATATTTCATTCCTTTTTTATGTGTTACAGATCGGCATCGGTGCAAGTATCGATGACGAGGCTTCGAGGCACATGTTTGAATCCACGATGCACGCTACTCTGGTGGATAACTCGGTAATTCGAGCAGCTTTCAGAAACCTGTCACACATAAGCGGTCCATGTGCCAGTATTATAAAAACCAGCTACCACGAGGACCATCGCCCCCAGAACTTACTTCTTTCTTCATGCTACTTTACCGGTCTACTTCATCCTCTATGTCTTCGAAGATGAAAGGTCCACCCATTCCGAGGAAAGAATCCCATAGTCAAGCAGCAGATCTTCGACCTGAACTCAGCTCTCGCCGATATAGCCACAAAAATTGCATTTTCTGTGGCTATCAATATAAACATGGGACCCCCAACCCTGAGCTCAATCTAAGTCCAGCTTCAGCCTGGAAGAGGTTTCACCGTGAGTTCACAGAGCACTATGAGTTATGTCCGAGGACATTGAGGTAGGTATCACACTTTTTTGGGCACGTTCATAGCACTCATTTTATTAGATTCAGAAATATTGTTCCACCTACATCTGCCATTCGGGATATGGTTATTGAAACAGAATTTCCTGTACAACCAAAAGGACCGCAACCTTCACCTCAAGCTTTCCCAACTGCCACCCCTTCTACTTTTATTCGTCTCCCGTCCAGCGAAGGATCGGAATTGCCACCCCTTCATCAACGCAAGCGAAAACCTACCCAATTACAGGATGACATCGTCAAGGAGTCTCTCTCGGGTCCTGATCAACCGGTTGAGGATTCAATGCCAGCGCCTCATGCCTCCAATACTTTTCCACCTGCTTCACCGGAAGATATCCCGACGCGATCCCATCGCATACACGAACGGGGTGCACAGCCACCAACGCAGAAATTGAAGAAGAATATCATGGACTGGAGGGTTCGTAAACAAGTATTAGAAGAAGATCCACTGATAGATGCCGTTGAAAAAAAACGGGTGCACTGTAAGATCTGCGACAAGTGGATCCGACTCGATGGTCGCAATGATTATTATCCAGGATTGTGGAACAAGCATCGCGAGCACCACAAAGAATCTTGCATAACCGAAGGCGGAAGTAGAAGAAATCGACACGATGAGGAGCATTTACTGGAGAATACTGCAGAACAACCAGCTCGACAAAGGGGGGCAGTAGAGAGCAATCATCCCAAACACCCACATAAGAAATCAAGGACGTAGATAGTACACGAGGCTCTCTTACTCCTTGCGCCTCACTCAAAGTTTTTCTCCTTTTATCCAAGACAAAGGGTTGCATTTACTCATTTAATCAGTTGGTTACCTCTCAGCTGTTGTGTTGTTTCGAGAAATTTTATAATTAATAAACACAGATTGATATATAATAAACACTTCATCTCAGGCTGCATAGTTGAACCACTCCCATCGGAGTGCATTATATGCGAGCTTTGAGATAAAACTTTTTCACAAATAGGGTACATGATATGGCCGCTGTATCGACTGTCCATTTTATGATAGTAGCAATGTATGCCCCTAATCAATTGGGTGATGTTTCAAGGTGAACACGAGGAGGGGACCAAGTGGCCCCGAAGTGATTCTTGAGTAATGAAACGGCGAAAACGAATGACGATGAGGAATCGTCAGCTGATGTACAGTTAAGTTGATTCAACAATAGAATTGATGTTCAAGGAAGCGATTCCGAGATAAATGCAATGGAGGCTGGTATGCAACTAGCAACGAGGCTGTTGGAAATTCTCAATCCTTGGCCATAATCGAATATCCCACGAAACCCCTGAAACCAAAGCTATTCCGGCTTTCAGGAGAAAAGTGTTCACATCGATATGTGCAGTGGAAGTTCTCTCCTCACCCAGCTTGAGTGTTGAACATCGGGAAATGATCAAGTCCCTCCGAAAATACAAGAACACGAAACACTCACCATTGGCTTATCTGAGAATGCTCTAGAGCACCGAATGATGTTTGACGAGCCGTTCACTCTCAGATTTTGCATCGGGTTTCTACTTCGGGGATGATTACGATGAATCTCACCTTCCTAGCATCAATCTATTATAGTCATGAAGGTGAATTCCTTGACAGGGGCACCTGATGATGCAAGATCAGTTAGCCTCGTGGGTGCTGATGTCGCGAGACAGCTAGTTCAAAGGTTTCAACACGTGATCGGCCGCAATCAGTTTACTCCAATCGAGTCTCTTTCCCTCTAAGAGCAGGGTTTGACTGACCAGGGAGAACCGATAGATTGGTTCTCGGATCTAAGAAGCTTGCTGATCTCCTATCATAATCTTGGACTTCAGGGTTTGGCTATTTTGGAAACTTCAGGGCTTGGCTAATTTGGACTTCATGGCTGTGTGTCAGATAGGCGGAGATTGATTTGAATCGAAGGTCAAGGACCTAGGAGGTTACCATCAAGAATGCTTCTAGCGTATAGAAAATATCAGGGTCAACCTCACACGATTCTTTTTGCTCCAAGAGTGTGCGAAATGGGCATTCACGAACAGCAATACCCGGGGAACAGGTTCATATATACAGGGAGCAAAGGCTCTCCGGCAACCCTCTGAGTACTGGTACTAGTCGAGGCGAAAATGTCGGTTACATAATCAAGAGCCTTTTTATCCAGCGATTTATTACGCATCACCTCGAGTTTGAAAGAATCCACCCTGCTATGATTTTTCCCATCAGTATCACAGAAGTGTATAAAACAGTGGTCCTGTCAACCTGCTTTTCCCCATGCGTAACATCACCCCGGAGTCACTAGATAACCTGAGTTCGCGAGTTGCCTATACTCGCGATTTCATCAACTTCACCGAAGCAGATGCAGCAGCATTGCACGCTGCTAAACCTTACCTTGCCCCCCTCATCCCCTCTGTTGTCGATGCAGTATACACTAAACTATTTGATTTCAACATCACAGCGCAATCCTTTATACCTCGTCAGACCGGTTACACTGGAGAAACGCCGACCTCTCTTGAGGATATAACCCTCGACCATCCTCAGATCATTTTCCGTAAGGACTTCCTATCAGGATATATCGTGAAACTGGTCACCATGGACTATTCGGATATCAAGTCTTGGGAGTACCTTGACAAAGTAGGCAGAATGCACACAGGTGTTGAGGACTCTGGCTTCAAACATCGTGAAAAGAAACCAGGGCTCCAAGTTGACTACGTTCATTGCGCTTTACTCTTCGGTTCATGACTTCTCTCATGTCGTGATTCAATTCGGGCTTAAAACAATTGACAGGTTTCGTCGAGGATATCTTTGTGTCTGCAGTTATCAAACACCCAGAAATTGACCCAGATTCAAAAATCGCCGTAGTGAGGGCAGTCAACAAGGTGAAATAATGGTTTCACCGTGATGTAGCTAATACTAATCTCGAGATTATTTCAAGGTCTTGTGGCTTCAGAATGGTGTGTGGAGTTGGCCTTCTTCCTCGGACCTGACCTTTTCATCCAACATCCAGATCTTTTCGCTCGTCATTACATCAAAGAAAGTGAGGTGGTTTGAGACAGAAGGCTCCTTCATGGCGTGACTATGTAATACCTCTCGGTACATGAAAATTGCTGTATTTCGTCAATTTCGGTTCAAAAATTCTCCAACAGAATACAGTAATTGAAATTTGTTGACAAATTCTACTCTTAGCGTGGGGTGAGATAGGATAATCATCGATACCTGAGTGAGCAGAGAAATTTTGAGAAATGACACTCTTAGTTCAACAATGGTACATTCAGCTAAGAGATGCCAATCACTACCATTCACCAGGTCAGTATTCACATAGTATTACAATGGGCTTCAAGCCTTTCCAATACTTGCAACCTCCGTAGAGGTTGCCTAATCCTATAGCAATAGTATAAATCATTATCCAGCTTCTTGGCCTGAGTCCAGTCTCGGGTTCCACAGAGCATATACGGTGGGCATTTGAAAATGAGAAAATATTTTGTTACAGACATTATAGATATCAATGAAACGCTTGCAAAGCTGTGCCTATGGCACAGATCTCACCTAATTCTGACTCGTGCTCTCTATTTTAATCATCGCTATCACCAATAACAACCCTTGTCTTTTGAAGGCTCTGTCTCAAACCCTTCGAGGTACTTGCATCAACTGCTGATTAGGCGTTCAATAAGAGGGAGAGATGTGGAAGGAGACGAGAGGGGCCGATTTTCCTTGTGGTTAGTAGAGCGGATTCTGATACTTGCAACGCACAGCCAGATAAACAGAAATCAGTTTGACTCGTCGCGTGATAGTGAGATGTTTATTTTGGATGACATCACCTTCTGATTTGTGAGCTATATGTCATTCTCCAACAACATTTGAACCACTACGCGCCGATAATCACATTCTATCATGAGCACACAGCTCTACATTTCTTTACTCTTCGTTTCGTTGGCACTTAGTATGGAAGTTTCGCCGGGTCAGCCCCGACATAAAGGAGAGATAGGCAAATTCCGCGTAATTGGAGATAGTCTTGTCAGCGCTCAACAGGTCGGTGGCTTGAAAAGACCTTTCTCGTGATACTAGATGACTTTAGATGTTTTTGGGTACATCGGATAAGGTTTATATCGTGGACAAGGCGGAAAACAATCCTGCTCAAGTCAATGGGCATCCGGCATGGGCACAAGGTCATCATCCGAAACTTAATTTAGCTATAAGCTTATTCAGTTGTGGGCAGAATTTTCTGTGGGGTCAAATTTGCAGAGACCAATGGACATCTACACAAACTCTTTTTGTGCTGTAGGGGATAAGTATTTTTTGAGGCCCGCGTCATTTGATTCGATGCTTATCTAGGGCGGAAATGTTCTTGGGAATGGTACATGGCTCAATATTGGTGGTAACCAGGCGGTAACATACGGAGGTGCTCAGGCTATTAGTCAATTTGGTGGCCCGCCGTACAATGATCTTGATGGACGTCGCTCGTAAGTGAGTATGAGATTTTCTTCAGGTCTCATTGACTCACGAGATAGAATTCGGTATGTTTCAATGTGGTGCTATCTGGCCTAGAATACTTTTTGACTTTAATTTTCAGGATGCTGAATCCTTGTGATGATACTAAATGCGAATGGCAATTGTCGCATGTTTATGTGGATGAAAGATGGTATCCGACTCTGTAAGTTCTGAACCTGTAAATTCGTGTTCCTGAGCAAATTTGACGAGGTTCTAGTGAAACTTTGGAGGATGGTTCTATTATAATTGTACGTGGACTGTCGACATAGAACTTGATGTTGGATTCATTGTCGTACAGATCGGAGGTTGTCATTGGGGTGGATATGTGAATGACCCTAACCAGAACAATCCAACCTACGAGTTCTTCCCTCCCAGAGGAGACTCCATACTCTCTCCCTTCCTTTCTAATACTCTGCCAACGAACTTATTTCCTCTAGCATTTTTGTTACCTTCTGGGCGCATTTTCATGCAGGCAAACTGGGCGTCAATTATCCTTGATTACAATATTCGGGCGGAAATTCAGCTAGATCCTATGCCAGATGCGGTCAGGACATACCCAGCGAGCGCCGGTACTGTGGTACTGCCAATGACACCCGCTAATAATTGGACTGCTACTATCATGTTTTGTGGGGGGTCGAATGTGACCACACCCCAGTGGAGTGATCCGACCTTCATCGCCATCCAACAGAAGGCTGCCACTTCATGCGTAAAGATCACGCCTGATGTTTCCCCTAGTTACGAGCATGATGATCCTCTTCCCGATGGACGTACTATGGCTAACTTGATTCTTCTTCCCGATGGCACCATATTCTGCACGAATGGTGCAAAATTTGGTAAGTTGTGTTCATTATTTGTAGGTCATTTTCATGTTATACCTTCACTCTAGGAACTGCTGGTTATGGTAATACCAGCTGGGCAGTTGGGCAATCTTACGCAGACGAGCCACAGCTTATGCCACTAGTATTCAACTCGAGTGCTCTACCCGGGGAACGATGGTCAAGTCAAGGCTTTTCACGAAGCGATATACCTCGTATGTATCACTCGTCCGCATTGCTTCTACCAGATGGTAAATGTACAATTCATTAGATGCTCCTTTCATGAACTTATATAATTTTACTAGGCTCTGTGCTCGTTGCTGGCTCGAATCCTAATTCTGATTATGTTGTTGATGGCGTGAAGTATCCGACACAGTACAAGGTCGAACTATTTTATCCTCGGTATTTCAATGAACAGCGCCCTGAGCCACAAGGATTACCCACTCAGCTGTCTTACGGAGGATCATCTTTCACAGTTACCCTTACTCTGGATGATCTCAGGGGCGATGTCTGGAACATTGCCAGGACAAAGGTGGTGGTAATCCGGCCAGGGTTTTCGACACATGGCATAGTACGTTTCTTTTACTAAAACAGGCGTCACAAATCAGCAATATTTCTCTAGAACATGGGCCAACGCTACGTGGAACTTGAATCAACGTATGGTGCTACTCCAGATAATAACACTTTTTTGCGCGTAGCTCAGATGCCTCCAAATCCTGCTATCATGGCTCCTGGTCCAGCTTTGCTCTTTGTTGTGGTAGACGGTGTTCCCTCAGTCGGACTTCAAGTCATGGTAGGTTCTGGTAAACTTGGTCAACAACAATTATTTGCTATCGAGTCTCTGCCCGATCCGGCGATGCCCCAATGGTCTAAATCTTTCACGGCTTCGAGCGACAGCTGTTCCCCCATGGATTATAAACAGCATTTACTGGCGATTCTCTCGACAACTGTGGTTGTGTCTGTGACTCTTGTGTTTGGCAATGCTTTCGGCTTGTAAGGGTATGGCGATGTAGGATTCAGATGGGGTCCATCGATGGAGAGGATGTGTTGTTCATGTATATTCTCATCATACAAAACTATACTATATGCATGTTCTCTATTGAGGATGTATGTGAGGACCTGCATAATTGGATGCAGGTCCATAGCGTTGAAAATTAGGATCGAACATGCAGCGAGTGATTGCCCGGCATGTGGGTACCTTCAGGTCTCTCCGACACACCTGTTTCTCAATCTTTCTTTTCATTTTGCATATGAACAGCGATAACAATGGACCAGCTATACATCCCCTTTCGTTCTTCAATAAACAAGCAGGGAAATTCCAACCCTTTTACAAAGGTAATACGCAACTCTCGCGCCCGGACACAGCGAGTTTTTTTTTAGTAGAGAAAGACAAGCGAGCAAAAACATTTTCCAGACTCCTCAGCAAAGGACTCGTCCTTTTCAGACCCCAAACAACGACAAAACCTCAACGCTGACCCCGTGTATTAATCTTTTGCATGGATATTCAGCGAACACAACCTCGGTACAACAGCCCCAGTTGAGGTTGCACGAGGTTCGGCAACCAGGTCTGTTCTTCCATGTGTAGAGCTGGACTCTACTAGATGCTGATGATGCAATGAATAGTAGAGACGCCCCCGCCATCATCTCCAAGTCCTGTTCCGAAGCAGGAACAGTGGACTAGAACAGAGACGACGTCTGCACCTCCAAATAAAGAAGAGATCGACTTCATGATCAACGATGCGCTCGAAGAAAGCGTGTTTGAAGATTTAAAAGGGCTTATAGGACTGTTGCAGAGCAGGTGTGTAGATTTCCCTTAAAAATGGTTTATGTTGACACATACATCACACAGAACAAGATAATCGAAACGTTGAGGTTGCAAACTGTCTCTTTGAAGAATTCTAGATGTACTTTGTCTCGAGAGAATGTGCAGTTGAACCAGGAGCTCGAAATTATAAGGGGGAAAATAGGAGAGAGTTCAGCAAAAATCAACTTGTTGCAGGATAAGCTTGAACAGAGCGATGCTGCATTAGATGCAAAAGTTCTGGAGTTTACGAACCGGAATGGTGATATGAAAGCGAAAGAGGAGGAAGTTTCACAGCTTATGGAGAGGTTGGAGCAGGTCTCGAAGGGAACAGAAGAGATCAAGACTGCATACACACAGGAAGTCGCAAGGGGAGAAGGGTTGAGTGCTCAATTGGTGAACTCTAACAAGGACATCCAGGAGCTCGTGAAAGGGTAGTTTTTTTTCATTATCACTGCACACATTTATCATAATCATTTAGGTATGGAATTATTGAGAAGAGCCTAAAGGAGATAGGGGACTCCTATACTGCATATCAACGAAGTACGAATGAAGCCTTGAAGGAGGCAACAGAGCTTAAAAACCACACAACTGTCGCACTCGAAGACAAGCATGATTAATTTGTGCTCTTTGGTGTTTGGTGTAATTTATGTGAGCTGAAAAAATTCAGGGGTCATCAGCCACAGCGACACGCAGGAGCTACTTGGTGAAGCCAATGTAGTTCTAGCAGAGCTCAAAGATGAACTTTCAGAGTGCAAGTTCTCTCTGAGGTCGGGCACAATCTAGTTGATTTTTGTCCACCTTAGCACATAGGGTTAATGATTTGCTCTGTGATAAGCTGCACATTACTACAGCACGATTGGCAGAAGTTACAAGTCATGTTCGGGAACTCGAGATCGAGAAGCGAGAAGTTTGGGAGCGCATGATACCTAGTGTTCCTCAGAGCCTCGAGAGCGAGAAGCTGCGAGAGGCATTGGCGATGTCAGGTATTTGCATTGCTGAGTACCTTCTTTACAAAACAAATGAACACCTCAACAGAAAAACGGGAAAAGGAGCTAGTTGCAAAGATTCTTGGTATCCAGGAGCACAGCATTGCCCTGCTTGCACAATCGGCAGAACTTGAGGCTAAGTAAAACGTTCTGGTACCGCTCCCCATTCCAAGCTGAATGCATTCACCTTCTCAGATTGAACCAGGCTGAGAAGAACAACGAGGCGTTGAACTCAGAAATCACGATCCTTTGCCCGCTCCCTCAAGAGTGCAGTCTTAAGGTTATCATTTCTAAAATTTATTTTGATAGTGTTGATCTATAGGAAGCTACATCTGCAAACGGAAGTTGCGAACCTCACTCAAAGATTCTCTGAGGAACAAACTACTCAGATTAAATTCAATCTTTGCTTTCAAAATGTATGTGCCCAAACAACGAGGCCTTCATGTTCCGAACTCAGATGCAGGAGGTCTTGAATTCAAAGGAATGAAACCAGTTTGGAGTGAGTAAGTCTTCGTAAGTTCAGAGGTATAATTAATACCGACTGCATTAGGCTCTCAAATCTAAAAATCGTCTTCAAGGAGTCAGTATATCTCCTCATGCCTTGACAATTATTTAAGATATACTCTCAGTTTGGAGGTAGCTTCTCAATCTTGTGAGAAGGAATTTCAGGCGCAGTGAGTGATTGTTCTCTCTCTCAATTTGTTGTGTTGAATTTTTATTTTGTACAAGGCACGATACTCTACCATTTGGTCTACAAGCAACTATAAGCAAGCTAAACCAGGATGGGGCAGTCCTGCAGGCCACAAACAAATGAGAATCAGCATAACCAGTTTCGTATCTCATGCGTTGTCAGGTAGCCGCGCTTCCATTGTTTTTTTTAAATGCGTCTAGTTTTGCCCAAGAACAGACTAGTTCATCTCGTTTGCAGCAGGAGTTAAAGGAAACTAGTATAAGGGAGCTGGTAGCCACTGGAAAGATTGAAATGCACGAAGCAAGGATGGCTAGTCTGACGAAAGAAATTAATTCCAAAGATGAGTTGTATGTTTTTTGTTTAGATTTGTTAGACGATGTTGAATCTCGGACTTAGATTACACCAGCTTAACGTGAAATTAGCTGTATGTGTCTGGAGAAGACTCGGAAATCGAGAATGACCATCCTAAGCTGTCTGGAAAGCCATCTGTCAAACGTACGGGTGAAAACGATCCGATTACTGTAGTTGCGCCTTCTGGGAAGCGGCAGGTACATGGTTCAACACGACTTAACTATCATTAACTGACATTTTTCAACAGCGAGCGAATAGTGCTAACATGGGAAATCAGGACGACAAGGGTGTAAGTGTCTCTCTGGTCATTCGCTGTTTGTTGTAACCCATGAATAGGAACAGGTATCTAAATTGGCTGGCAGAGGGCGACAGAAGAGGAAGAAGATGGCTGCATGAGATTACAACGAATCCGTTCACTGGTCGACGGGAGGACATTCTAGGAAAATTCCAGTAAAGTGACAGTAATCGGTACTCGGGGGTACTTAAATCTGGTCTGAAATTTGTTTGATATTTTCCCACAAAACTAATATCAAGCGGTAGATGCCTAATATAAAGGTGTGAGAAACATTGTATCAGCTAGCCATGCCCATTGATACTACCCGGTTAATACCTATTAGACGGAGTCACAGGAAGATCACAGATGAGGAGCTGAGGGATATTGATGTGAAGCGGATGCGCGGTAAGCCGTTTAATTATATATAGTTCTATGGTTCTAAAATCGATCAGGGGAACTTTCTTGTGCTGAATGTCGTCGACTCAAGTTTAGATGTGACAAGAAAGTTCCCTGTAACTCCTGCGTCAGACGAGGATGCGACAGTATATGCCCTTGTAGTGAGTCTTTGGTTGTTTCCTGTTTCACTAACAATTCACCATGGCCGAAGGCATACTTTCTGCTAGCTAGGGAACTAGGTAGGGGTTGCCAGATTTTTGCATGTAGAAATTATTGGAGTGCCTTCAGGATTTATTTTAGCTGACACAGACCTTCTCCATAGGAAGATAGCCCAGATGATCTGTCGAATACGACAGTTGGAGGATGCTCTGGCGATACTCCAAGCCACAGTGTTGGATCATCCACTACTCAAGGAAGACTTTCTCAAGATGAAATTCGGTTCCGTCCCGGGATCGTCTAGTATCGACGAGGAAGCTGAGTCAAAGGTGCTTGATGCATTGGGCCCATTGACAATGGAGGTATCGGGCGAGTCGAGATACTATGGAAGGTCTGGTGGTGTTGAAGTATGTCATGTGAAGTCATCGTTTGTTTGCTTTGAGCTGACAATTCGTAGTAGCATCTTGGGGGCTTGGATGTAGTGCCATCACCCGGCGGTTGCCGAGCAAGTACCCCTTTGGAGGTAATAATGCTTGGCACCAGCCACCTTGCTTGTTTT
>Ga0153946_1001130_pt1 | contig 11652 bp, 11 predicted proteins | sample TSNJ030MetaG_FD_104751 | JGI IMG/M metagenome (GOLD analysis project Ga0153946, IMG submission 104751) | Attine ant fungus gardens microbial communities from New Jersey, USA - TSNJ030 MetaG | ecosystem: Host-associated > Fungi > Mycelium > Unclassified | place: USA: New Jersey, Wharton State... | reverse complement strand
TGTTTTCCGCCGACCTGCGTTCTCCTCCTTGACGGGCGCCAGCCCGCCTGCGTCGTCGGCCTTGTTCGACGAAAAACATCCTCGCAAATCTATTCGCTTTTTCAACCATGAAGCAGTATTAATTCCAAATGCAAAACGTAAAAAATGGAGGGATCAGGATGTTTGAAGGTTTTTCCCAGCACACCATCGATTTTATGTGGAACCTGCGCTTTAATAACAATAAGCCCTGGTTTGAGGAACACAAGGAAGAATTTCAGCGCGAATTTCTCACCCCGATGAAGGAGTTGGGCGGCGAGGTCTTTGAGCGGGTCAAGGAAACCTGTGGCGATCGGGGCTTTATTCACAAGGTTTCGCGCATCTACAAGGACGCCAGGCGGAACCACGGCGACGGCCCCTATCGGGATCATCTGTGGTTTTCCATCGAAAAGCCCAGCGAGGAGTGGACCTCCACGCCGGTTTTCTGGTTTGAGCTGATGCCCGAAACCTGGAGCTACGGTCTCGGATATTACCAGGCCAAGCCGGCGACCATGGCGAAGCTGCGGGCGCGTATCGACAAAGATCCAAAGAATTTCGAAAAGCTTGTCGCGCCTCTGACAAGGCAGGAGGAGTTTGTGCTGGACGGCCCCGAATACGCCAGGAAAAAAGAGGCGCCCACCCCAAAAACGGCCCCTTGGTACAATAAAAAGGGCTGTTCCCTGATCCATAACCAGGAAAACAGCCCGGAGCTCTTTTCCCGGGAGCTGGCGGACCGGCTTGTCTCCGGATATGCCTTTTTGATGCCGCTCTACGACTACTTCGTCACGCTGGATTCCGATCCCACCCCCACCGAACGCTTGGGGAACAAATATAAGGGAGACACAAGATGAAAAGGCGGGGATAGAATGGAACTGCTGCGGTTGGATAAGCTTCTGGCGACCCAGGGGCGCTGGAGCCGCAAGGAGGCGAAGGCACTCATCCGCGCCGGGCAGGTGATGGTGAACGGAGCGTCTGCCGTTTCGGGGGATCAAAAGCTGACCTGGACCGATACCATCACCGTGTCCGGCAAAGCCCTGGTACTGAAAAAGCATCTGTATATCATGATGAACAAGCCCGGTGGGGTGGTGTGCGCCACCTGGGATCCCGCCGCCTGGACTGTGATCAATCTCTTGCCCGCGGAGCTGAGGCGGGATGGGTTGTTCCCCGCGGGGCGGCTGGACAAAGATACCGAGGGCTTTGTGCTCATCACCGACGACGGCGTCTTTGCCCATGAGATACTCAGTCCCCGGCGACGCCTGCCCAAAACCTACTATGTGCAGCTGGACGGCGTTTTGAACGAGGAGGCGGTGACAGCCGGGTTTGCCAAAGGGGTGGACATCGGCGGTGGACAAGCCGCATCGGCGGCGGAGCTGCGCGTGCTGCAAAACGGGGAGCGGCCCCAAGTGGAGGTGACTATCTACGAGGGCATGTATCACCAAATCAAGCGCATGTTTGCGCGGTATTCGCTGTCGGTGCTGTATCTCAAGAGGCTGCAAATCGGCGGACTCAAGCTGGACCCGGCGCTGAGGCCGGGGGAGTGCCGGGAGTTAACGGCGGAGGAGCGGGCCCTGCTACAAGGCAAATAATAGAAATGAGGTCCGACAGGAGGGTCATATGGCGAAAATTACTTTGCGCAATATCTGCAAGCAATATGAAAAAGGCATCAAGGCAGTGGACAACTTTAATCTGGAGGTGGAGGATGGGGAGTTTATCGTGCTGCTGGGGCCTCACGGAGCGGGGAAATCCGTTGTGCTGAATATTGTGGCGGGGCTGGAGAAGGCGGACGCCGGAGAGCTGTATTTTGGGGATCGCATGGTCAACAACGTGGCGGCCAAGGACCGGGATGTGGCTCTGTTGTTTCAAAACGTCGCTTTGTATCCCCACATGACCGTGTACGAAAATATGGCCTTCGCAGTCGCCACGCGGGGTTTCTCCCGGGAGGAGATCCGCTTCCGGGTGGAGGACGCGGCTGCGCTGCTGGACATCTCCCACCTGCTGGACCGCCGCCCAAAGGCCCTTTCCAGCGGGCAGCGGCAGCGGGTGACGCTGGGCAGGGCGGTGGTGCGCCGTCCCCAGATCTTCCTTCTGGACGAACCCCTTTCCAACCTGGACGACAAGCTCCGCGCCCAGATGCGCACCGAGCTCTCCAAGCTGCACATGCGCCTGCGAGCCACCTTTTTGTATGTCACCAACGACCAGGTGGAGGCCGTCTCCATGGGAGATCGGATTGTGCTTATGAAGGAGGGGCGCATCCAGCAGGTGGGCCGCGCCACCCAGCTGTACACACAGCCCCGCAATGTATTTGTCGCAAGCGCCGTGGGCGCGCCGCCCATCAACCTCATTGAGGCCGAGCTATACCGGGAGGGGGATGGCCTGCTTGTGGCCTTTGGGTTTGGGGAGGAAAGATGCGCGTTGTGCCTGCCCCGGGAGAAAGCCGCCGCCGTTAGGGGCGCGGCGGGCAAGAGTGTGTTGCTGGGTCTGCGTCCGGAGAGCTTCCGGGATGAGCCGCACCTCTGCGGCCAGCCGGGGTTTTCCGCGGTACAGGGCCGCGTGCAGGCGATGCAGGCCGCCTCCGGCGGTGTATTTGCGGAACTGGATTGCGCCGGTGTCCGCCTGGTTGTAAGCACATCCGCCCAGCCCTGTGCGCGGCTGGGGGAGATCCTGCGGCTTTCGGTGGATATGCGCCAGGCGCATCTTTTTAACCGGGTGACGCAGGAGGCGCTGTGACGGGACAGAAAAAATTTCTACGCAGAAAAATGACGGAAATTTCTCCGGTTTGCAGTAAAAAGGGATTTCTTGTCCACTATAGTATAAACAGGACCCGTGGCATAATTTTGGTTGATTAATTTCCAAAAATGGAAACGTTTTTTCCGTTTTACATTACAAATAGTAATATAAAAACAAGGAATTTGACGGATTGGTATTTTTTTTCGATAAAATATGTTGCAAATTAGCCAATTTTTCTGTAGAATAGAAGAATATAAGTAGTATCCAATATACTTATCATCCAAATCTTTCACGAAATGAGGAGTAAGCTTATGTCCAACAGGCTATTTCAAGGCATCGTGCACCAAATGCGGGACTCCATCGATCGGGTGATTGGTGTGGTGGACGAAACAGCCACGGTAATATCCTGCAGTGATTTAACAAAAATTGGCGAGACGGTTGAATATTTGATGCTTGGTTCCGGCGAAGCATCCGAGGTCTATGTGAGAGACAACTACACCTACAAAGCCTTTGGAGATAAAATAAAACCGGAGTATGCCGTGTTTGTAGAGGGTTCGGATGATTTGGCCGCCAAATTCTGCAGCGTGCTTTCGGTATCGTTTTCCAGCATCAAGCAGTATTACGACGAAAAATACGACCGCAGCAACTTTATCAAGAACGTGATTCTTGAGAATATCCTTCCCGGAGATATTTATGTAAAGGCCCGGGAGCTGCATTTCAACACCGATGTGAGCCGGGCGGTGCTGCTCATCCGCATTGTGTCGTCCAACGACATCTCCGCCTTTGACGTCATACAGAACCTCTTTCCCGACAAGCAGAAGGACTTTGTGTTTAACATCAGCGAATCCGACATAGTGCTGGTCAAGGAAATCAAGGCGGGCATCGACTCCAAGGATCTGGAAAAGCTGGCCCGCTCCATCGTAGATACCCTGGGAAGTGAATTCTACACCAAGGTGGTTATCGGCATCGGCACCGCTGTGGTGGGGGTAAAGGACCTGGCCAAATCCTTTAAGGAATCGCAAATCGCCCTGGAGGTGGGCAAGGTCTTCGACACCGACAAGTCCATCGTCTGCTACGACAACCTGGGGATTGCCCGGCTGATTTACCAGTTGCCCACAACCCTGTGCGAGATGTTCCTGCGCGAAATATTCAAAAAGGGTTCCATCGAAAGTCTGGATCAGGAGACCCTGTTTACTATCCAGAAATTCTTTGAGAACAACCTCAATGTCAGCGAGACGGCGCGCAAGCTCTTTGTGCACCGCAACACGCTGGTGTACCGTTTGGAGAAAATACGCAAGCTTACCGGCTTGGATCTGCGGGAGTTTGACCACGCCATTGTCTTTAAGATTGCCCTGATGGTGAAAAGATACCTGAAATCCAACCCGGTGAAATTTTAATTGACACGGCGGGGAATCATCCCCGCCGCCCCGCAGGGCGGTATCCTTAAGGGATACACCGGGGCTAGCCCCGGTGAGTGTCATTTCGCCGAGGCAACCCGTTTCTGCCGTGAAATTTGTTTGGAGGCCATGGCGTCCATGTGTGAGGCGAATAATTATGATAGAATTTTCAAATGTATCCAAGGTATATAAAAATGGCGCCGAGGCACTCAAGGGCGTTTCGTTAAAAATTGACAAGGGCGAGTTTGTCTTTGTGGTGGGCTCCTCCGGCGCGGGGAAAAGCACCCTGATAAAAACCCTTTTGCGCGAGGAGGTCCCCACAGGCGGCACGGTGTTTGTCAACGGGCAGAATTTGGGGCGCATGCGCCGCCGCCACATTCCCAAATACCGCCGTCAGCTGGGTGTGGTTTTTCAGGATTTCCGGCTCATCCCCAGCCTCAACGTTTACGACAACGTGGCCTTTTCCCTGCGGGTAACCAACGTTGTGGGCAAGGAGATCCGCTCCCGCGTGCCCTATGTCCTCAAGCTGTTGGGGCTGGCGGACAAGATAAAATGCATACCGGATGAGCTGTCCGGCGGCGAGCAGCAGCGCGTGGCGCTGGCCCGGGCGCTGGTGAACAACCCGTCTATCATTATAGCGGACGAGCCCACGGGGAACATTGACCCGGAGCTCAGCTTTGAAATTGTGGATCTGCTCAGCGAAATTAACGAACAGTGCGGCACCACCATCCTCATGGTTACCCACGAGCACGAGCTGGTCTCCTATTTCAGCCGCCGGGTCATTACTATTGAGGGCGGGCAGATCATTTCCGACACCAAAAGCGGCGCGCACACCGAGCTGTTTACAGGTGATTTGCTGGAGGATTACAGCCGGACGCTGGCAAAAAAACAAAAAGCCGCGGCTGCCCTGCTGGCCGAAATTGATGAACAGGAAGAGCAGTATCCGCTCACCGGAGAGGTGGCATACGGGAGGAAGGCATAAGAGATGAAGCTACATAATTTGGGCTACCTTCTCAAGGAGGGAATGCGCAATGTGTTGCACAACAAGCTGATGAGCTTTGCGTGCATTGGTGTGTTGCTGGCCTGCTTGCTCCTTATTGGAAGCGCCGCCATGTTTTCACTCAATGTGAACAGCATGATGGGTTATGTGGAGGATCAAAACGAAGTGGTGCTGATCCTCCACGATGAAACGACCCGGTCGGAAATTGACGACATGGCCGTCTCCCTGGGCGCCATGGAGAACATCGCGGCCGTGCGGTTTTTCTCCCGGGACGAGGCCCTGGCCAGCTACCGGCTGAAAATGGGCGATCAGGCCACACTGCTGGACGGCTTTGAGGACAACAATGTGCTGCCCGATTCCTATGTGCTGCGCGTTGTGGACCTCTCCGCGCTTGAGACAACCGTGGAACAGCTGGACCGGCTGGACCATGTGGAAAAGGTGAAGGCGTCCACCGTTGTAGCCGATATTCTCACCGCGCTGAATAAGACAGTAACCTACGCCGGAATAGGCATTGTGGCCATATTGGTGGTGGTGTCCATCGTCATTATCACCAACACCATCAAGATCACGGTGTTCAGCCGCCGCAAGGAGATCAATATCATGAAGTACGTGGGGGCCACCGACTCCTTTATCCGCCTGCCGTTTTTGGTGGAGGGTATGCTCATCGGGCTCATCGCCGCCACACTGGCCTTTTTTATTCTGGGCGCCAGCTATACCTATCTCATCCAGTGGACAAGCGATCAGTTCGGCGCGTATATTGGTATCTTTTACTCCAACGCCATCGAATTCCGGGACATCGCCCTGTATGTCTTTGGCGGTTTCGCGGGCTTGGGCGTCTTTATCGGCGTCATGGGCAGCGGAATGTTTATGAGCAGATATCTGAAGGTATAGTGAATCAACTTTAAGTTGAATGACTATATAGTGAAGCAGGAGGGAGGCATATGACGTTGTTTGGGAAAATAACTCATCGGCGCGTGGGTATGGTTTTGCTCTGTGGAGCACTATTTATGGGTATGGTCGCGCAGCCGGTGGACGTCTGGGCCAACAATGCCGCCAGCTATCAAAACGACATCGACCGCATCAACAGCGAAATGAAGGAGCTGGAGGAAAAAAAGCAGAGCATCCAGGCCAGCATCAGCTCCACCAAAAGCGCCAAGGAGCAGGAGGAGGAGCGCAAGCAGCGCCTGGACGACCAAATCAGCATCACCCGCAACGAGATCGTCCTGTTGGAGGAGCGCATCGCGGTGTTGGAGGAAGCCATCGCGGAAAAGGAACAGGAAATTGCGGACAAGCAGATTAGCATTGATGAAAATTATGTGCTGTTTCAGCAGCGGATACGGGCCCTGTACATACAGGACGACGCCTCGGTGCTGGGGCTGCTCCTGGGAGCCGACAGCTTTGCGGACTTTTTGACCAAGACCGAGATTGTTACCCGCATCGCGGAGCACGACCAGGACCTTATCGACACCCTGACCCTGGAATACCAGGAGCTGGAACAGGCCCAGCAGGAGCTGCAGGAGGCAATGGAGCTTCTGGACGCCGACCGCAGCGCCACGCTGAATAAAAAGCAGGAGCTGGACACACAGGTTTCCGAGGTACAGGAAAATATCCAGGATATGGAATCTCTGGAGGCGCAATTCCAGGCGGATCTCGCGGCGACCCAGGCCTTGGTGGCCGCCATGCAGAGTGAGCTGGAGAACATCTACCGCCAGATTGAGTGGGACAAAAATCCCTATGTGGGCGGCGAAATGGCGTGGCCGGTGCCGGGCTACTACAACATCACCTCGGATTACGGCTACCGCTTCGGCGGCTCCGATTACCACACCGGTATTGATATTTCCGGCACCAATGTGTATGGCCAGCCCATTGTGGCGGCCAACGACGGCACCGTAAAATTTGTAAACTGGACCTACACCCCCGGCCGAGGCTACGGCATTTACCTTATTGTGGACCACGGCGGCGGTGTTTCCACCCTCTACGGGCACACCTCCAATATCGTGGTCAGCGTGGGCGATGTGGTCACCGCCGGGCAAAAGATCGCGGAGGTGGGTTCCACCGGCTGGTCCACGGGACCTCATCTTCACTTTGAGGTGCGTATCGACGGCAGCCACGTAAACCCCAAGCCCTATGTAATGGGCTGACGACAATTGGAATGTGCGATGATTCAGTCTGACATGGGGCTGTTGCAAAAGGGAAAAGACGGAACGGTTCGGAACTGTTCCCTGCATATTGTGTCTTATCAGCATCAAAACACAATATGCAGGGTCTGGTTCGAAACCAGACCGCTTTTTGTAACAGCCCCATATTCACGTCCCCTACAGGAAAGGAATGCTTATGAATAAACGAGTCCCACTGGGCGCTTCCTTCGCCTTTGCACTTATAGTGGCCGCCATCGCGGTGTCCATTACAATGGTGTATGCGCGCACGCAATTCAACGAAAAGGCAAACGCCCTCAGCGAGCGATATGTGCAATACGAAAAGTATTACGAAATTGACCGTCAGGTGCGCAACTCCTACATGGGCACCATCGACGAGACCCAGCTCATGGACAACGTGGCCAGGGGGTACCTGGCGGGCATCGGCGACGAATACGGCAGCTATATCGACGCCCGCACCTATGAGCGGATACAAAAGAGGGCCTCCGGCGAGATAGCCGGGGTGGGTATGGCCGTACAGGCCAGCGGCGACGGTTACCTGCTGGTGGACGAGGTCTATCCCGACTCCCCCGCGGAGTACGGCGGAATCGAGGCAGGGGATCTCATCATCAAGATTGACGACACCGACCTGACGCTGGAAAACAACACCCAGATGATGGAAACCATCCAGGGCTCCCAGGGCTCCCCGATCACCATGGTGGTGCGCAAGGGAACCGGTGAGATAATCGTACCCATGACCCGCCGCCAGGTGACGGTGCCCAGCGTCTACTCCGAGGTGTTGGAGGGAAATGTGGGGTATGTCTGGATTAAGGCATTCAACCCCAACACCGCCGATCAGTTCAGCCGCGAGCTGAAAAAGCTCACCGACGCCGGCGCCCAATCGCTGATATTTGACGTGCGCGACAACTCAGGCGAGGATTTCGACTCCGCCTACCGCGTGCTGGACAGGCTGTTGCCCGCGGGTATCATCGCTACAGCTACCTATAAGGACGGCAAGACCGAGGTCCTGGACACCTCGGACTCCAACGAGATCATTCTGCCCATGGTGGTGCTTGCCAACGGGGGCACCGCCAGCTCCGCCGAATTGTTCGCCCAGGCGCTATGGGATTATGAAAAAGCCCGCATTGTGGGCTCCACAACCATGGGAAAGGGCGCCATGCAGGAGCTGTTCCCGCTCTCCGACGGCTCCGCTATTAAAGTGACCGTCGCGCTTTTCAATCCCCCCTCCAGCGAGAATTTCAACGGCGTGGGCGTGAAGCCCGACTACGACGTCGTTATGGAGGCGGATTGGAAGCTGGTGGAGCGGGAGGGCGATTTACAGTTAGCCAAGGCAATGGAGGTAGCCATAGCCGCTCAGAAGGTCACCGAAGAGGAGCCCACCCCCACCCAACAGAATCAGGTGGAGTCCCAGCCCGGGTCCTCCCCGGCGTCCCAGAGCCAGCCGGAGATCTCCCAGTCCTCCGTGGATGAGTCCTCCCCGGAAAACAGCGAAAGCCAGGAATCCGGCGAGCAGTCCCAGGATGAATCCGCCCTGGAGCAGCAGTCCGCCACAGCCGATGAGTCCTCCTCCAGCCCGGCGCAGCCCGGATAACCCCCTTGTCCGCATTTCCCCAAAAGCCCGGTATCCCAACGTCTAAACACAATTCTTCCCGCATAGACATACTGTATATATAGTGAATCAGCTTTCAGTTGATTCCCATTCCATACAGGCTGAAGGTGAGTGCGTGTTTGTGGCGTTGGAAATAAAAGAAAGGGAGCGCGGCGGTATATTTGGCGGCTTACTCAGTATACTAAGAAAGCCAAAACCAGTCTGTGACATGCGCGAGGTCTGCGGCGCCCGCTATGCTCTGATTCAGGTGGAATGTGAGCGGGGAGGCCCTAATTGGGACGGCGTTGAGCAGCTGGCGGGCCGGTACGCCTCCCGTGTGCTCGTGCCCGAGGGCTGGGAAATTCCAACCGGGAGCGGTATCTCCCCGCCGTCTCTTACCCGGTTTGAGGAAACGGTGCTTCTGCACACAGCCTGTGAAATTATACACCGCACCCGCATGCCCATGTACCGGCGCGTCGTGGGGATTTTGGATTCCCGCGGCGCCCATGGCGGCATGCTCCCGGAGCTGTTAAAATACTACACCACCGCAAAAATATACACCCACAACACCCCCTATTACCGGCAGGCAGCCCAGGCGATGATGGAGGAATACGGCGCCCCGGTTCAGCTCTGCGAGCTGCCGGAGGGCCTTTTGGATTGTGTACTGGTTCTGGCTCCCTCCGGCGTGGAGGGCTGCGAGGCGGTGCGCTTTCTTGGACCCGTGCTGTCCCCGCGGGATACACTGCGGGCCCCGGCGGCCTTTGACCATGTAACCGAGCTGCGGGTATTGCCTTCGCCTCCCATGCGGGAGCTGGTGCCCCGGGCAGTCAGCCCCCACCGGTTTGCCGGCGCACTCTATGAGTTTTGCGGCGTCAACATAGCGGGGTTTGTCGCCGGCTGCGCCATGCTGAACTCCACCCGGGTGGAGTTCAGCGGCCTGGTTAGCCTGGTTCGGCAAAAATGCGGGTTGTAGAATGATTGTTGATCCAAAGCTGTGGCGAAAGACTAATATACAAATTCGTATTTTCAGCTTGACAGCATACATTCGTTTGTCTATAATACTGTTATTGCTCAAAGATTGGGAGGGGTATACAATATGTCTAAAGAATATCTCATGACATCCGAGGGATACCAGCAGTTGAAGGACGAGTTGGAAAACCTCCGCACTGTCCGCCGCAAAGAGATATCGGATAAAATACGTATCGCCCGCGGTTTTGGTGATCTTTCCGAAAACAGCGAATACGACGAGGCAAAAAACGAGCAGGCCATTGTAGAAAATCAAATCATGCAGTTAGAGGAACAGCTGAAAAATGTTCAGATCATCGAAAAGGGCTCCATCTCCACAGATGTAGTGTCTATCGGTACCACTGTTACCATATATGATATTGAATTTGAAGAGGAGATGAGCTATCGCATCGCCAGCTCTGTGGAGTCCAACCACTCGTCGGTGGAGACCATCACGGATGAGTCCCCCGTGGGCAAGGCCTTGCTGGGACATAAGGTGGGCGATCAGGTAAAGGTGCTTGTGCCCAGCGGTACTGTTGAATTCAAAATATTGGATATTAGCTTATAATTCATAAATCTTTTTGCAATACAAATGTGGGATGCGCGGTGAGCTTTGCCGCGCGTTTCGCAGTTTTGTTTTATTGAGGGGGTGCCCTTTCCGCCGGGGCGGGGGGATTTTTGCTTTGCGGCAGTGCAGCCGCATTGTTGTTTTCCCCATGCAATGGGGAGGGTTGCCCCTGCCGGGGCGGGCGTTACTTTTCGACGTCGAAAAGTAACCAAAAGACGCCATGGGACTGCGCCCCCTGGTACCCCCGCAGGACAAGGACAATGTACACGGTAGTCCCGATCCTCGCGGGAAGGCTTTTTGCCAACCGCACGAAGCCGAATCAAGCGCGGCTTCTGCCTTTTTGGCTTTGCTGTTCGGTTCCGTTTCTGTGCTATTTTTGCGGCTGCGATCCCGTCGGAGACTGGAGGGGGCACGTGGGGGAACATAGTTCCCCCGCGAGATGCGCGCGAGCGATAGCGAGCTAATGTTGTTTCCGCAGAAACAACGCGCATCTTGTCCCCGCCGGTAAAAATTTTTGTGCACAGAGAAATTTTTAACACAGTTCTCTCTTAACCATCAAATAGTTTTCACATTGGCGGGGTATAATGCAATCAGCAAAGAAAATCATCGGCGGAATAGGAGCCCTTTGGAGAGAAGGAGAGAAAAGTTTCGAAAATTTTTCCAACAATCTTCAAATAACCGTCACATAAGGCGTCTACAATAAGAGTACAAACAAAAACGGTTGCCGGTACCGATAATGAGACCGGTGAATACAGAGAGGAGAAAACATATATGTACGGCAACAACGGATACGATCCCATTCAAAACGGCATTGATATGCCCAACGCCGATTATTCCCCCGGCGCCCCGGAGCATCCCGGCACAGGGCAAAGCTCCGGCGCGGGAACCCCGGTGAACGCCGATGGAGGCTACTGCCCCAACCAGGGCGCCACGGTGGGCTCCGATAGGGGGCATTCCACCGGCGGGGGCCTCCCGGAGGGCTGCAACATTGGATATTCCTATGGGACAAACAGCTGCGAAGGCGGCGTCCCATACCCCTCCGGTCAAAACGGCCAGGACAGCGGCAGCGCCGGATATGACGCCAGCGAATTGTACGGACAGCCGCTGTACCCCATACAGACAGCACCCCGATATGCTCAACAGACCTACAGCGCGCCTTACACCCAAAGCGCCCCGCCGACGGCGAAGAAGCCCTC
>Ga0153946_1001124_pt1 | contig 11693 bp, 10 predicted proteins | sample TSNJ030MetaG_FD_104751 | JGI IMG/M metagenome (GOLD analysis project Ga0153946, IMG submission 104751) | Attine ant fungus gardens microbial communities from New Jersey, USA - TSNJ030 MetaG | ecosystem: Host-associated > Fungi > Mycelium > Unclassified | place: USA: New Jersey, Wharton State... | reverse complement strand
CTGCAATGCGGAAAGTGCAAAGAAAAATGTCCTTATTCTCTGGACACTCCGAAGCTGCTTTTAAAGAATTATGAGGATTATAAGAGAATACTTGCCGGGGAAGTTATAGTGTAGTAAAGGAAGGGAGCGCACCTATGAAATCTTTCAGGAAGGTATTGCAATTCCATACAAAAACAAGGCGGGCTTATATAAATATCACCCCTCAGGTTGAAGCCGCTATTAAAGAGAGCGGCATCAAGGAAGGCTTGGTACTGGTCAACGCTATGAATATAACTGCAAGCGTGTTCATAAACGATAACGAAAGCGGACTGCACCGGGACTTTGAAAGATGGCTTGAAAAGCTTGCGCCTGAAAAGCCATATGACCAATATGACCACAACGGCTTTGAAGACAATGCCGACGCTCATCTTAAACGGACGATCATGGGCAGGGAGGTTACCTGCGCTGTCACTAACGGTAAGCTTGACTTCGGCACATGGGAACAGATATTTTACGGTGAATTTGACGGTATGAGAGATAAACGCGTGCTTATTAAGATAATTGGAGAATAAATAAGGCGGTGGACAAATGTATCAAACGTCTCTGCTGGACGATAAAGCCCTTGCATCCCCTCTTGCCAGCCGAATGCGCCCCCAAACCCTGGAAGGATTTGTAGGCCAGGGGCATCTTTTGGGCGAGAAGAAAATATTGCGTCAAATGATAGACCAGGACGCGGTTCCATCCATGATTTTTTGGGGGCCTCCCGGCGTAGGTAAAACCACCCTTGCCCGAATTATAGCCCATAAGACTAACGCCGGCTTTATTGATTTCAGCGCGGTAACCAGCGGTATAAAGGAAATAAAGGAGGTTATGGCCCGCGCTGAAAAAAGCCGACTGTTAGGAAATAAAACCATTTTGTTTGTGGATGAGATACATCGTTTCAACAAAGCGCAGCAGGACGCGTTTTTGCCCTTTGTGGAAAAAGGAAGTATTGTTTTGATAGGGGCAACAACAGAAAACCCGTCGTTTGAAATTAATTCGGCGCTTCTTTCACGCTGCAAGGTGTTTGTACTCCACGCTCTGACGCCGAAGGAAATACAAGAGCTGCTGAACAGTACCCTTCATTCGGAAAACGGGTTTGGTCACTTAAAGGTGGATATTTCAGACGAAATGCTGATGATGATAGCAACCTTCGCGAACGGGGATGCCCGTATGGCTCTTAACATATTGGAAATGGTGGTTCTTAACGGAGATTTGCGGGACGATAAAACCATTATTACAAAAGAAATTATTGAGCAATGTATCGGCAAAAGATCCCTGCTGTATGATAAAAACGGAGAAGAGCACTACAACCTTATATCTGCGTTGCATAAATCCATGCGCAACAGTGATGTTGACGCGGCAATTTATTGGCTTGCCAGAATGCTGGAAGCAGGGGAGGACCCATTGTACATTGCCAGGCGATTAATACGCTTTGCCAGTGAGGACATAGGCATTGCGGACAGCCGTGCTCTGGAGGTCGCCGTCACTGTATATCAGGCTTGTCACTTTAACGGCATGCCGGAATGCAACGTAAATTTAGCCCATGGGGTGACTTACCTGACTTTAGCTCCCAAATCAAACGCTTTATATATTGCCTATGAAGACGCGCGCTCCGACGCTATGAAAATGCTGGCCGAACCGGTTCCTCTGCACATTCGGAACGCTCCTACTAAGCTTATGAAGGAGCTTGAATATGGAAAGGGCTATCAATACGCCCACGACACCGCGGACAAGCTTACTATGATGACCTGTCTGCCGGAATCTCTCGTTGGAAGCCAATACTACAGGCCAACAACGCAAGGCTCCGAGGAAAAGGCCGCCAAACGGCTGGAGCAAATACGCCAATGGCGTATGAAAAGTAAGGAATCACCACCATCTGCTTAGCGGATGGTGGTGATTTAATTTATAATTATGCTAATCCTGCTAGCGAATGATTAAGAATTGTAGCCGATCCCCCGGCCACTAGAAGTTTTTTTAAGTTCACGATGTCTACATCGTGAACATTGGGATAGCAACCAAATGTCTCTGCGGACGCAAACTCTTTCTCGTAAGAGACATCCTCGCCGGTCATGGTGTGTTTGCACTTGAAATGACGGGTCTCCCGTACACCGGTGCCCGGCTGAGTGCTGTAAGCCGTGTCTTGTCGCCACCTGTGCAGTATCGGCGCATTATATGTGTTATGATAAACTTGACTGTGTTTGCATTGGTGTTATCATATTTGCTATGCCGTTTGATGCAATATTAATGTGAACAGACTCTAATCATAGCAAGGAGAATTGCTTTTTGAAGCCACTTTGTTGCGACGTAGAAACTCACAGACCATACATAATGATTAACCTTAAAAGAATATTTTGAGAAGGAGGCTATAAAATATGGCGAACGTAATGATAGTTGATGATGAGGTTGAAATTCTGGAGCTTATTGAAGCCTATCTTATTGGAGATGTCCATACTGTTTACAAATACAGTAATTCTAAAAATGCGCTCTTGGCTCCATTTGAATCCATAGACTTGGCAATATTGGACATTTTGATGCCGGAGATAGACGGTTTTACGTTATGTCGGAAAATCAGGGAGCGTTATACGTTTCCGATAATAATGCTTACGGCAAAAAATCAGGATTATGATAAAATAAATGGTCTGTCATTAGGCGCTGACGATTACATGGTAAAACCATTCAATCCGTTGGAATTGCTGGCACGCGTAAATGCGCAGCTCCGTAGGGTGCAGATGCTTACTGCGCTGACAGTTGAGAATAATATTGTGTGGTCAGACATACTGGAAATAAGAGGACTACGTGTTGATGTACAAGCTCATACCTGTTACTTATATGGAAAGGAAGTCATACTAACGCCAACAGAATTTTCAATCTTGTTGATTCTATGTCAAAATAAGGGAAAGGTTATCAGTAGCGAGAGAATATTCAAGTCTATATGGGGTGAAAAATACTATGATGGTAACAATACTGTGATGGTACATATGCAAAACTTACGCAAAAAGCTTGGAGACACAAAAAAGCGGAAAGACTATATACAAACGATATGGGGAGTGGGATATAAAATTGAAGAATAGATTTTTTTTACTGCATCCAAAGGTGCTGCTCCGCGGTGGGATTGTTTTAGCGATAAGCGCAATTTTTGGTTCCGAAATACTCGGCCCGAGCCTTAGTAAATTTTTTAACGATTTGTATATGCAGACTTATTCTCCATTTTGGCGTGAAATTTTTTATTATTGCAGTCAAAACCGCGTCTTGTTGGTATGCATAGGATGTATCACAATATTTGTGGCGACTGCTGGTTGGATATTTCGCCCGCTTTTTAAGGAATACTCAGATATTGTTCGTAGAAATATCAAAATAGACAAGGATGCCATAGATATAAATATTCAGCTCCCCAAAAACTTAAAAGAGCTTGAGGCTGTACTTAATGAAGTAAACACGGCGTTAAGGTTGTCAAGATATGCGGTGAAAGAAGCGGATCAAAGGAAAGATGATTTGGTAGTACATCTGGCGCATGATATACGCACTCCGCTTACTTCGGTGCTTGGGTATCTGGAGCTGCTGACAGAAAATCGGGATTTATCGGAACAACAGCGCCAAAAGTTTATGGATTCAGCTTTGAGAAAAGCTAGGCGTATGCAAGCGTTGGTTGAGGAGCTTTTCGAAATTACGCACTACTCCATAACGCAAATTGAGCTTGAAAAAAGTCCTGTCAATTTAGGTATGATGATTACTCAGCTTGTTGAGGAACTAAGACCAGTTTTTGAGCAACGTGAGCTTAACTCGGAGGTTATCTTAGACGAAATATCCCCTGTTTATATTGATCCGGACAAGATAGCAAGGTCGCTGGATAACGTTCTTCACAATGCAGCATATTATACCCCGCCCGGAGGCAAAATTACGGTCAGACTGGATAATCTTGAGGAGCATACCCGTATCAGTATATCCAATACCGGAATAGAAATACCTCCTGATAAGCTCGCCAGATTCTTTGAGAAGTTTTATCGCGGTGATGAATCACGCCCAAGTGATATAGGAGGGAGCGGATTAGGATTAGCTATTGCAAAGAATATCATTGAGGCGCACGGCGGCACGATCACAGCCGAAAACGAGGACAGAATTACCACCTTCACGATCCTGATATAAAATCTTTATAAAGTCTTTACTTTTTCTTGCGTAAATATTGAAACACTCCTTTTAATCATTTGGTATTCTTTATTTGATGGAATTCTAAATAACTAAAAGGAGTGTTTATATATGAAAACAATGCCAAAGAAAGTAGGCTTTTTGATTTTAATATTTGCGCTGTTGTTGGCCGTTACATCATGCAATAAAAATAAAAGTGACGGTATTTACGACAGTATAGAAAGCCAAAACGAGCGAAACGAATCTCTAGCCGAGACGCCCAATTCAACACCTACCAAAAAGACAAAAAACAACGAAATGGCAATCAAAAAGGAACTAAGCGGCAAGCTTAATATTGCGGCCCCTGTATTAGACGTCTTTCAAGGCAATGAAAAGCGTAATCCCTTAATATCTGCGGCAGAAGCATTTATGACACTTCATCCGGGTGTAATCATAAATTTGGATATAGTGTATACCACTACTGTAGATGAAAATATGGACAAATTTAGGACACAGATGGCAACGGGTTTAATGACAGGTACGGCTCCCGACATAGTTGACGTTGGGCTTCTGCCGTATGACAGATACAGCGAGAGCGGTTTGCTGTGCAATTTGTATGAGTTAATGAACAGCGATCCGAGTTTTGAATACAACGATTACTACGATAATATATTCGAGGCATTCTCATATAACGATGGGCTTTACGCTGTTCCTCATAACGTCTCTTTCCTTGTTTCGACCATGTATAAAGATTTTGTGAAAGCCACGGGTGTAGATTTCGGGGCAAAAGACACAGTTTCCTTTGTGGAAATGTTCGACATATATGACGCATATGTAAAATCAAATCCTTCCAGTGAGGTTGTATATATGGCCTCAGGTGCGAGCCCTTTTAGTATGGCGAATGAGAATTTCAATTATTTAGCGGATTACAGAAATAAGAAAGCCCGCTTTGATGAGCCGTGGTTCACGGAGTATCAATCGCGCATCAAGGCTATGCCTATCCCGCCATCTATTAAAATTACACCTGACAGGCATATCATGATTGCAAACGCGGATACAATAGCTTTTGAGAAAAACGCAAAAATTATGTTTAATGTAGCAAATATGTTTTTTTCTCCACAAGTTGGCGCAATTAGAAACATAATTGCTTATGACAGCGGCATATTTTCTTATCCAGTCCTACACGTCGAGAAAGACGGGAAAGTTAGAATGTCGGCAGCTTATGACCTTCTTGCTATAACAGAGCAAAGCAATAACAAAGAACTGGCGTGGGAGTTTGTAAAATTCTTTCTCTCGTACTATGACGACGAAATCATAACCAACATCCCAATAAATAAAAGCAACGCCGGATTATACATCGAAAATGCAGTCAAGGAAACCATAGCTTTGCTTGAACAAGAAGGCACACAGATTAACGACAGCTTTGATGAAATAACCATTCGTGTAACGGAGATTGTAGACAAATACCTTTCTCTGTGTAACGCGGTGTGGACTTTCGATACAGAGATGTATTATTCACTTGTCTATCCAGAGCTTTACGATTATGTGTTCGATAAAAAAACGCTGAAAGAGGTCACTACATCTTTACAGTCTAAGGTAACTCTGCACTTGAACGAATAGGAGGAAGCCCTATGAAACGCGTGTTTTCTATATTGGGTGTGTTGTTTTTGGTTTTCGCAACTGTCTGCACTGTCTATGCACGCGACGCTTATCAGAAAAAACTTCCTTATGTTCAAGTTGCAGCCAACGAATCAGGCACGTTTTACTTTGAATTTGAACATGAAGGAACAATTAAAAAGCTGGATTCGAACAGGGAGCTGCCTGATTTTGCGAAGGATTATGTATATGGTGTAACAGTAAGCATCCCTGCGGATGCGACATACATGGAATTGGGCGACAATGTAGAACTCCTTGTTAGCGCCCCTAACCAAGAACAGTTTTATGGGCAAATCATTTCGTTTGTTTACGAATATAGCGGTGACGGGAAGACCTCGGAGAATATCATCGTAGAAATTGGCTTTCTCAATGTGCTTGATGCGATAGATAACAAGACAGTTGCTATAAAAATGAAAAAGGAAACGACATTCATGGACTGCATCCTTCCACAAGAAGCCTTGTTTGAAGATCTGGCAGGCCAGTACATTTATCTTGTAAAAAAGAGGGATGGGGCTTGGGGGTCGGAATATTACCTTGAACGCATGAACGTTAAAATATTAGCATCTACGGAGTCGAAATTTTCAATCGACCGCAACCAGTCGCTAAAATATCCAGTTGTGATACACAGCAATAACCCCATTCAAAATGGTCAGATTGTGAGGCTGTATCCATGAGGAAAATAAAAAATTACACTATATGGTTATTTGCACTGCCAAGCTTCGTCGGAATGTTGGCATTCTACTTTATTCCTTTTGTTTTGTCGTTTTATTACTCAATTGTTGATAATGCCGTGCTTAACAATTTTGTTGGATTTAAGAATTATTTAGATACCCCTAATAGCGTTGCTTTTCGGCAAGCGGCTTCTAATACCGTACTGTTTACTGCCATCTGTGTACCGCTCAATATGGTGATTTCATATTTATTTGCTTCTATATTGAAAAGTGTGCGTAAAGGCGTTCCTATATTAGCGCTTATCTTTATGTTGCCGCTTGTTATACCTTCCGGTGCGGTGGTGTATTTTTGGAAAACAGTATTTTCCGCAAATGGGTTAATCAATAGCTTGTTGTGCTTGGTAGGGACATACCCTGTAAATTTCATGCAAAGCTCACTAAGCATAGGTGTGGTGATGTTCATGTTTTTGTGGAAGAACGTTGGCTTTAATATGGTTCTGTTCTGGGTGGGATTGTCACGCATACCGCCTGAATACTATGAGTACGCTGCTTTAGAGGGTGCTGGCAGAATTAGTACGTTTACTTTGGTAACAGTGCCGTATCTTTTGCCAACGACCTTTCTGGTGATGTTGATGACCTTTATCAACTCATTTAAAGTTTTTCGTGAAATATATTTGTTGTTCGGAGAATACCCGCCACAGTATATATATATGCTCCAACATTACATGAACAATCAGTTTATGGCTGCTAATTTGTCTAAACTCACTTCGGCGTCATATATAATTTCTTTTGTGTTTATCATTATCATGTTAGCATTATTTAAGACGCAAAAAAAGCTGTCAGACAGTTATTAGGAGATGATACGGTGAAAAAAAGAATTAAATCATCAAGGATAATGCTATACATATTTGTCGTGATCGCGGTGGCATTTACATTAACACCCGTGCTGTTTATCGTGTCTAACTCTTTTATGAGCGGTGTAGAGTCGTCAAACCGTTACACCTCCGAGATAACGCCGATAAACATGCAAAACTTGAATAATGGCGAAATACACTTTGTAGAATTTGGCTTTCTGCCAACAGTATTGACATTTGCTTCATATGCCGAGTTGTTGTTAAATAACCCGCTGTATATGCGCTTGTTTTGGAATAGCGTTTTGATAGTTGTTCCTGTAGTCATCGGACAAATACTAATTTCTGTCCCGGCCGCTTTTGCCTTTGAGTATGCAAAATTCAAGTATAAGGAAGTTTTTTATGTATTATATATCATAGTGCTGATGCTTCCAATGCAGGTACTTCTCGTTCCTCATTACATAATAGCGAATCTGATTGGCACAAACAATACATTGTTTGCGATAATTCTTCCTGCGTTGTTCAACCCTTTCGGTGTGTTTCTTATACGCCAACAGTTAAAGGGTTTCCAGTATGAGTGTATAGAAGCCGCAAGGGTAGAAGGCGCAAACAATTGGCATTTATTTATGAAGATTGTGCTGCCAAACCTCGCGCCCATCGTCGCTTCGCTGTCAATACTGACGTTTGCGGAATATTGGAATGTCGTTGATCAAGCCGTGGTATTCCTTAAAAATCCGAATGATGAGCCTTTATCTGCATATCTTTCATACCTTATTCAAGGCGATGGCGGTATGGTTTTTACTACTTCGGCTTTTTATCTTTTTCCTGCGATTATTGTTTTTATGATAGGGCAAGAGTATTTAGCAAAGGGCATATCGCTTTCAGTTGTTGTAAAATGAAGCACAGCGCAGAGGGTAACAATGCCTATAAGCTGTCGCACATTGTAGTCTTATAGAACTTTTTCTGTTTACACAAATGCAATAAAACAAACCGCCCGCTAAGCGGGCGGTGGTGATTTATAATATGCCACTTTATTTAAATATATGTCTTAGCTCAGATAATTTATTAAACGTATTATAGTTATAAGCTGTTATTCCGCTTCTATCAACGGTATAGAACGTATCGCCTATATATACGGCCCGTTGGTTTGCATCGTAGTAATAGCCGTCATCATCCGGTTCAGAGAACTCAAGCTGAGCCTCAGTGTTTATGCCGTCCCTGCTTACTGTCAGCACGTAAATGCCGTTCCAAGCGGAAGCTGAGCTGTCGTACGCATAAGTGTATATTGGCAGCGCTACAAGGCTTTTGTTCAAATCTAACATTAGAGCGTGAGGGTCGTGGGATACGGAGGTTTCCGTACTCCATGACTTGCCGATCACTAATTTGCTGAGCTCCTTCGGGCTTTTAGGGTTGGATACGTCAAAAAGGCTTACCTTTACACCTCTGTCGGTGGCTCCGACTATGTCTTCTGTTCCATCATCATTTTTAACATAGGTAGGGATGGAATTACGGCCTACGCCAAGAAGCAGCCCGTCGCCAAAGTAATGAAGATACTGGCTGAAGCCGGGTATTTTCAATTCACCCACTATTTTGGGGTTGGTTGGGTTTTTAAGATCAATCACGAACAGCGGGTCTGTTTGCTCATATGTTACAACATACCCTGTTTCCCCGGAGAAACGAACGGAGTAAATGATTTCTCCCGGCGCTATATTGGTTATTTCTCCAACAACCTTCATTTTTGAATCAAGAACGAACAGGTTATTGTATTCATCCCAATCCTTTGTATAAGATGTAGTGGCTATTCTTAAATGGCCTTTATATTCATCCATCGAGTATTGATTAAGAGGATGCCCGTCTACAGTTCCTGACGCTTCGAATATGATGTCTTTTTTCGCAATTCTGAAGCGGTAAATCTCGGTAGTATAAATGTTTTCAGATTCGTCTTCATCCGCCATATAATAACGGCTGTTATTTCTTGCAACGTACAGAGAACCCGTGTTCATATAAATGGTGTTTCCAGCGCCTAATATCGTTTGAGGCACGCAAGGCTCTCTTTCTGTAATGTCAAAAGCTCCCATCATCATGTAATTATTTTGAAGCTCTCCGGGCCAATAGCGGATATCCGCAGGATATACCAGCGTTTCATCATTACTTACCGCCGTATCCCTGTATACCGGCAATATATCATATTCCGAGTAATTGCCGTAGTAAACATTATAAATTCTTTTGTTAGTTATGAAATAAAGAGTTGTCCCTACAAGTCTGGTTGAAAGAGCGTACCCTTCAATTTCTACACGGCGGTCTTCCTTAATTTTGGTCTTGTCGGATAAATCATATACAACATATCCTGTATATTGCCTGCTTGGTGCTCTTCTGTATGGGACTCCGTCGACAGCCGGATCAAGCGTCCTGTCAATTGTCTGTACGGTCACAAGCTTATTGCCAATCACATACATCTCCTGCAAATAGCCGTCAAGCTTTATGGTTGATTTAAGCTCCATATTTTTCCCGTCGGCCTTGATAACGGCTATCTTACCGTAATACGTCCAAGTGTCCTCTTCATAAGAATGATATCCATAATAGATATACTGCCCGTCGGTTTTTATGATGTCTCCTTCATCTACGCCTTCTACCTGTACGTTTGTAGTGGAGTAACCGCCGCCGCCTCCGCCGCCGCTTACAGAAGAACCCTCAGATTTGGAACTGACAGCCATGTCATACGCCGCTTCTTCAACGGCAACTTCCATCTGCACATCTTCTGTAGCGGGATAAGCGGTTACCGCAGGGTAAATTCTGTCTTTTTGCACGGCGTCGTATAAAACGCCCATTTCCTTTAAAAGCTTTTCCAGTGTTCCCATGTCGCCTACATAAGGCAGTTTTTCCTCGTCATTTTCGACGGGTTTTGCCGTGGTTGTCACCGACGAAGCCTGGTCTGTTTTCGTTGCTCCTGCAGCCTTAAGCTGCGTTGCTCCCGGCATGAAGATAGTGATAGCAAGAAGCAAAGCCATAACTGCTGTTACTTTACCATGTTTCAATTCTTACACCTCCGTATTCCTTTTGGATTTAATATCTTTACATGACGGCCTTATGTCTATGACATTTGTGTCACCGTCACCGTCACTTATTCAGACGGAGGTAAGGGTAAAAAAGTTTCATCATTTTCCAGGAAATAATTTATTAAAAAGTAAAACTAGTAAATAAATGATTAAAATTACACTAAATATACCGCCCATTCCATAGCCCATGATACTGAGCGTATCTATAAAACCGTCTATATTAAGCATTTTCGCGCTCCTTTCTATGCTATCAGGCTTATTATTAATCCGCCGGCTATAACCGAGGCGATTTGTCCTGAAACGTTCGCGCCAATAGCGTGCATAAGCAGATAGTTTTGCGGATCCTCCATAAGCCCCATTTTGTGGATAACCCGTGCGGACATAGGGAACGCTGATATGCCGGTGGCCCCTATCATGGGGTTTACTTTGTTTTTGACAAAAAGATTCATAAGCTTGGCAAATAAAACCCCGCCTATAGTATCAAAGATAAACGCAGCAAGACCCAGAAGCAAAATCATCAGGGTTTGTAAATTCAAAAAGTATTCGGCCTGCATTTTTGTTGCCACTGTAATACCCAGTAAAAGGGTTATAAGATTCGCCAGGGTTTTCTGAGCCGTCTCAGATAGCGAGGACAGCACTCCGCATTCGCGTATCAGGTTTCCAAACATCAAAAACCCTACAAGTGCCACCGAGCGTGGCGCGATAATACCGGCGATTATCATTACTACTATAGGAAATAGTATTCTGGTGGTTTTAGAAACGGATTTCTGTTCATAATCCATCCGGATCCGGCGTTCATTTTTGGTGGTAAGCAGGCGAATGACAGGCGGCTGGATTATGGGTACCAGCGCCATGTATGAATAAGCGGCTACAATGATAGCTCCAATGTACTTACTGTTAAAATAATTTGCTACGAAAATGGAGGTAGGGCCGTCCGCTGCGCCGATTATTGCGATAGACGCCGCATCCTTTAGGTCAAAGCCTAGAAGTACCGCCAGGGACAGTGTGAAAAAGATTCCGAATTGAGCTGCCGCTCCGAAGAAAAGCATTTTAGGATTGGTGATAAGTGGGCCAAAATCTATCATGGCTCCGATACCGATAAATAAAAGAAGTGGAAATAATTCATTTGCTACACCGGCGTTAAAAAGAGTATCTATAACGCCGATTTCCGTCACCCCATTTATAACCTGGGTGACCGCTCCTGATTCCGGCAAATTCACCAGAATCGCGCCGAACCCCATGGGAAGCAGCAAAGTAGGCTCCATGTCCTTTTTTATTGCCAGATAAATCAGGACGCTTCCGATAACCCACATAAT
>Ga0153946_1001123_pt1 | contig 11696 bp, 16 predicted proteins | sample TSNJ030MetaG_FD_104751 | JGI IMG/M metagenome (GOLD analysis project Ga0153946, IMG submission 104751) | Attine ant fungus gardens microbial communities from New Jersey, USA - TSNJ030 MetaG | ecosystem: Host-associated > Fungi > Mycelium > Unclassified | place: USA: New Jersey, Wharton State... | reverse complement strand
GGGGGGAGGGGTGGGGGGTCTGTGTTGTGGGGGGGTTTTTGGGGGGGGCGTGGTGGGGGGGGGTGGGGTGGGTGAGGGGGGGGGGGGGGGGTGATGAGGGTGGGTGGACAAGAGGTGGACAAGGCGTACCGTGAGTAGAGGCGAGGCGGTGCTTGTTGAGGGCAGGGCGGGGGAGTGAGCAGCGCACGGACCTTACAGCGGCGCGAAGAGACATGGGGGATGGCAACTTGTGTATGTGCGCGTTTTCCACTCGGCAACTCCCGGAGGAAGCTCGGCCGATCTCGGCGGCAAGTTGCGGCATTGGCATGGCTTACCACCACCTGGACTCGCTGCCCTATTACGACTCTGATCTGACTACCTTTCCGTTTCTCAGAGACAGGGCACTTGACGAGATTACTCGGGAGCTGGGCACGGTGCCCACGCAGCTGCACCCCGGTGTGCCCCCCGATGTCGAACTTTTTGAGGTGCGCAGTGTACGCGACTGGGGGAGAGACGCTGACATGAGATTAGGACCATCCAATGCTCAGAGCTGAGATAGCGCGTGTAGAAGCAAAGGAAAAATTTCCTTCGCTGGATACGTTGAGGTACCAGCTGCCGGCGCCGACATCAGGGACTGCCACGGATGAGGACTGGAAGGCAGCGTTGGACAACGCGGGGGCACAGCTGGAGCACCAGAGAATACGGTATGCATGAATGATTTGGGCACTGGGTGAGTATTGACTGGGGGCAAGGCACACGAATATGGCATTGCTGCAAAAGTATGGGGGGAATGCGTGGCGAATCCACAACTATGAGTTGGAGCAGGAGGCCAAGAACATGGAGAAGCGACTGGAGGAGGTCAGGGGGCAGACGGTGGAGGTGAACCGGGAGCGCAAGAACACGCAGGAGGAGATTGGGCGGGAGTTGACGGGGCTCGAGACGCGGTGGACTGAGCTGGTGTCGAATGTGCTGCAGATCAGGATGGCGAACGGGGCGCTGGAGGAGGAGGTGGAGAGACTGAAGAATGTTACGTAACTTATGATTAGCTAATGAGTTAAGGAATGGAATATACAAAGGACAAGACATGGCACCTACAGCGAAACAATTCAAGGCGGTGGACATCAACCGCCGATTTCTCGCGAAAAACACAAGTGGAAACGCGGCGAAACTGAGCGCAGCGACTGCTCCCTGCCAGCCAGCGCACGCGCACTCGCGGCTCGTCTCCACAAAGCTCACCCGCAGCCCTGCCCCTATCCCCCACGGCTGGTCCACCACTCCCTCCTCGCCCCTCCCCTCCGCTCCCCCTCTTCCCCAGCCACCAAAGCCAGCATGGCGTCTTCTCGCTCCAGCCCCTCTCCCTCCCAAACCCCACTCCCACGAGGCAGACACCTTTCGCGGCCTCCATCTCGATCCAAACGCACACCACTGGGATGAGGTACGCTCCCCTTTCTCCCAGTAGCCATTTCCTTCATTTTCTCCACAGATGGAGGAGGACAGCGACGACTTTCTCGGCGGTGTCATCGAATTCGGCGATGGCAAGCAGTACAAAGTAGAAGCCGCCCTCCCCTCCGACCAGCCCGTCGCCAAGCAGGACCGTTTTGTCGACGACTTTGACCGCAGCTGGCCAAAATCCAAACCCTCCCCAACTTCTTCTCCGCCACAGCGCACCAGCCCCGCTCTCTCAACATCCACTCCCCATCCTCAATTGTTCAACGAGCGTTCAAACAAGCTGGAACCCTACAATCACCGTCCCCCTTCTCCACGTCCTCCCAAATCCGTTCAGCTCCTCCACAAGCCTGAATCGTCTTCCAGGACTGGCGCTCCTAGACGCTCTGATATGGGCCCACCACCGCTTCGCCCCTCACGAGATACCCCCAGTCTACGTCCGCCCCCCAGAACACCCACATCTCCCATTCACCCATCCCCTCAGCCGCCACCTCTGCCAGCAGCACCAAGTCAAGCTCCCCCTTCTCCCCCCCTCTCACACACATCCTCTGTCTTGTCACCTCATTCTGCAATAGCGGCCCTACCCGCCACCACAGATCTGAACGAGGTCACAAAAGACTTGATGCAGAGCGCTGCACAGAGAGCAAAGGTAAGGAAGATCGAGGAGGAGAAGGAGAGAGAGGCCCAGAAGGAACGAGCCAGGCGCAAGGCTCTACAGCTGGAAGAGAAGATGAAGGGCGAGAAAGACAGCGACGCAAGACAACTCAAGGTCTGCTTTCTCATTCTAGTTGTCTGCCCCGTCTTGATCTCATTATCAGGACCGGGAGAAAGAAGCCGTCTCTTTTATCGAGGACGTTCTAGATACCACCAATGCTCTATCGCTATCTAAAAATATCCCTCGTCGGCCACCATCCCTTTCTGATCAACAGCAGCGAGTATCACCAGAGGTGTCTCCGATCCAAGGTCCAGGAATGCGACGAACTTCTTTTGGTATCGGCACACGCCCCGAGGTGCCGTCCCTCGCTTCACAAGCGGAATCATGGAGAACAAAAGGGTATCCTTTGCCTGAGAAGCATACGCACTTTCGTCCAGCTCGGCCACCCCAACAGCAGCAACCAGAACCTCAAACAACTCTGGCTACATTGGTTGGAGCTCCTCTGGCATTGGACCATGTCGCCGATATCGTAGAGGGACCCATGACTGATCTTCAAGTCGTAGATTTCTTGAATATGGCTGACTTGGTTCGTGAGGATGACGAGAACAAGGAGAGCGAGTCTCAAAAGCAGCAGATCGACGGCGAAAAACAGGCACTCTTGAGTACGATCAAGATTCGACCCATAGCTAGTGATTTCTTTGACGACAAGTCAAAAACCACTGTATCTCCTGTCCAAGCTGAGAACAATGTGTGGAAGAGAAAGACGAGCGTAAATGTCTCCGTCCAGGCTGATGAAAAAGACAAGGTAGTGCCTGTCAAGGATGAGCAAACGTCAAGTAACTCGCCTGTCGTGTCGACAGTGTCTGCGTCACCCCATCCTCGTTCACGGTCGCATGCAGAGGCGTCAATGTCAGCCCTTGATGATGCTATGTCAAGAATCAAGGGTGCACTTGATGGGATGCAAGCAAATGGAGCTGCAAGCAAAGAGAACAGGCCACACGCAGGTACATCAGAAACAGAGCAACACCATCATCCTCCTGTTCCTCGGACTTCCTGCCCACAACCACTGTCATCGTCATCTGTGGCAGCGAAACATGTTCCCCGAGAACGATGGCAACCTGCACCTTTGGCTCAGCAAGTCAATGAAGAAAAACTCGAAGCGCTTCGAGAATCTCCAAGTACCTCAACGGATCCATTGTGTTCACCACCGCTATCAGATGCATCGTCCACCTCTGTCCCTGCCGTCCACTTGCCAAACATCTCACACAAGATTGTACCTGTATCTCCAAAACAACAAAATGCGTTTTCTCGGGCTCCGCCCCAGCCGAGATATGATTGTCTGTCATTTGATCCTCCTGTGCTTGGCATGAAGAAGAGAGAATTTACCGTGGATTCTGTGTTGCTCAAACCACCTTATGGCAGTGGGTTCAAGTCGAACAGAATCAGGGTATCGTTGCCTGCTGGGACCAAAAATAATGGGTTGCATGTAGGTCCGAGGACGGTCAGTCTTGCGCCGAAGTATACCGGAGGAGGGAATGGGAGTGTAGGTGGAGGGTTCGGGAAGGCGGACGGAGCGATCAGTTGGCGGAAGGGTGGTACCACTCATTCTCCCGCTGGCGCTGTTACAAAGGCGGAGGAGGACAAGAGGAAAAAGAAGAAGGATCCTGTGCCTGTGGGGAGACAGAAGAGTGAAGGAGAAAGTGTGTCGGATGTGAGTGTGGAGAAGGTTGCGATGGAGAAACAGGTCCAAGATGATCTTGTGACGAGCCCGCAAGTGGTGACGCGGATAACAAGACAACGACCCAAGATGCCAGCTGGTTCTGTAGTGGCGTTCATCCGTGATTCGAGGATAGATGCTGTGGAAGCTGATCCTAAACCTCTTGTGAATTTTATCGTGACGAGTGAATTGGATGAGCCAATTGTCGAGGCGTTTTGTGGTGGTTCGACAGAAGTGGAGAAGAAGGGCTTGATCATCAAGGATGAGGATGCGAGTGTGAGTTGTGTGCCTTTCAATAATCTAGTTGGGTCGTCGTCCTCGGCGGATGGGGCGAAGATAGGGACAGAGGCTTCCGGTCTGACGACAACGTCTTTGTCTTCGCCTTCTGCTTCCGCGATCGGTCAGCTCCAGGCACCCGAGACGAAAGCTATGGAAGTATCTGTGAGTGCAACTTGTTGCTGGATAAGAGCTGCAATTGATTTTTTCATACAGGCTACGATAAGTAGTATTTCTTCTGCTTCTTCGCCTGGCTATCCGTCTACGACTTCGTCCTGGGGAAGGTCGTCTTTAAATGTTCCTATCAAAGACGCGGGAAGTGTTCGAGTACCCGATCCAGAACACCTGAAAGCTGTATGGTCGCAGCCCAACAAAGCTGCTGGGAATTCTGTCAATTCTTTACAAGACATTGTGGATGATTTGGCTACGGTGAATTTTTCTATCCAAGATGTTAAATCTGAAGATGGAGAGACGCCTCCCTCTACGCTACCGACGACTGCGTCGCGCATGTCGTTACATGAGGTGACCAAGGCTTTCCAAAAGGTACCTTCGTCTTCTCCTCCCTCCAATTCGTCAACGACTCTGAATAGAAATCCGACTTTGATGTCTCCACCATTGAGCAGTGATACGCCTTGTACACGATCGCCGTATTCTTATTCCCCCATGTCACCTACGAATGCGATGAGAGTGCCGCAGCCTTTGTATGATTATTCTTCCCAGCCGCCTAGCCAGGCTGTGATTTATTCTCATCAAGTCAGTTCTAGTCCTGTTGCGAGTCGTTTGGGGGTGAATGGGCATGGACCGCCTTCGATGCGGGTGTACTCGGGGCCTCCGTTATGGATACCGCCGGGTCCTTCTGGACCTGGGAATCCTGGTGCTGTTATGAGGCCTGTTTTATCGCCTTATCCGACTCATATGGTACCTTTTGCGACGCCGAGTTATGGACATCCTATGGGAGGGATGGGGACGGGACAACCGCAACCTGCGGTTGGGACGAATGGTGGTGGTGGTGGTGGGAGGGGACGAGGTGTGCCTATGCATTTGAGTCCTGCCATGCCTCATGCTCATGCCCAGGCTCATCCTGGAGCGGCAATGTATGTGACTAGTCCTGCGATGATGCCTATGCAGCCTGTACCGCAGCAAAATCATGCTGCTGCTACTGCGTATATGGGTGTTCCTCCGCCTCCAATACCACCTTCTGCTGCTGTTGTTGGGACGCCTGGGAGAGGACAGTCGAGAGTAGATATACCACCTTGTGTGAATGCATTAGAAGGACAATCACTTCAGCTACATCAACATCAACATCAACATCAACATCAGCCACAGCTTCAACTTCAACTTCAACAACATACGACGGTGACGTATAATCCTGCTAGTTATGTTAGGTCACCATGGTGAAACTCTTGTGTTTTTGGGGTTTTTTTTTTCGTTCTTGTGGTTTGTCCTCGTTTTTGGTGCATCGAGTTATTTTATCAGATGTGTGTTTTTGAGTTTTTGTTTTGAGAAGAGAAAAGAAGTTTTTTCTTTTTTTTTTTTGGTCCTATTACTCTTTCTTTCTTTCTTTCTTTCTCCTCCCCTTCTTTTCCTCCTACAATACCCGCCGTTGTCATTGTTTGCTGTTGTATCTATTGCAGTACACAAAAAAAAAGAGAGAGAGAGAAAAGTCCTGTTGTGTGAATTTTGTTGCGTTATAAGAGGAATGAGATGTGGAAGGAAGTTGGGCATGACCGTCTTTCCCCTCCCCTTCTCTCTCTTTCTTCCTATACCAAGACCGAATTGTTCTTGTGAAGGAATGGGAAAAGAAACAATGCGAAGCATTTTTTTAGAACGAAATTAAGTATATTTCATACAAAAGGGGAATATAATAACTGGATGATGTTCAAACGGGAAAAAAATGAAATGATCTATTCGGATGAAAAAAAAAAGGTGCTTCAAGTCAATCTATACGGCGAGTTTGACAGCTTCGGCAGCTGCATCGTCTAAACTGTCAAATGCAACGATCTTGAGACCAGATTCCCTAATCATCCTATTTGAAAGGAATGTAGAACGTCAGGTGCTCCCCTTGTCGTTTCAAAAAAAAGAGACTTACTGTTTCGCTTCCTCCTCTTTTGTACCCTTTAGTCTGACGATGAGAGGGATGTCGAGACCGAGTTCTCTGGTGGCTTTGATGACGCCCTCAGCGATGTAATCACAACGCATGATACCACCGAAAATGTTGATAAAGATGCTCTTGACGCCCGAATCGGCGAGGAGAATTTCGAATGCTTTCTTGACGGTCTCGGGAGTAGCACCTCTTAAAAAATTGAACAATGAGAAACGCGAAATATTTTTTATTTTTTTATTCAAAACTCAAAATCGAGACTGACCCTCCGACATCAAGGAAATTGGCGGGGTTGCCACCGTGCAATGAGAGGACGTCCATCGTAGCCATGGCAAGACCAGCACCGTTTACCAAACAACCAATGCTACCGTCGAGCTTGATGAAATTGAGGTTGGCTCGTTGTGCCTCGACTTCGGATGGTTCCTCTTGTGAGATATCACGGAGTGCGAAAATGTCTTTTTGACGGAACTCTGCGTTGTCGTCAAAACCAAATTTGGCGTCCATGCTGAAAAAAAAAAGGTACTTGGTTAGTGACAAAGGCGTGTTGAGTGAGTTTTTTTTGTGAGCTTCACCAGAGAACTTGGCCGTCTTTGGCAAGAGCCATAGGGTTGATTTCTATCTGCGTGGCGTCCTTGGCCTTGAAGATATTATAAAGCTTGATAAAGATGTCTGCTGCCTGGTTTTGAGTGTCAGTGTCACTGAGGCCGAGCTTCTTGGCAACCTCGATCGCTTTGGGCTTGCTGAGCCCTTTCTCAAAGTCGATGGGAGTGGTGATGATGGCACTAGGGTCCTTGGCGGCGACCTCTTCGATGTTCATACCGCCCTGTGCAGAAGTGACGAGAACGACACCTTGAGACTTGCGATCATTCAAAACCGCGACATAATATTCATGCGCCGGTTCACGACGTTCGGCAAGCATGACCTATAAATTATGAAGATATGAGGTCAGGGCCACAAGAAACTTATTCTTTGAAACCTTGCACACACACCGCATTGCAGATGCGACCTGCAGCTCCCGTTTGTTTTGTGACCAATTTTGACCCGATCATCTGCGCTGCAAGGTCTTTGGCTTGTTGAGGGCTGATTTTTTTAAATCAAAGGCGCATGGAGTTAGCTTGTGATGACGTTCCATGCTGCCCTAGAAAAGAATACCTACTTCTCAACCATCTGGACACCTCCCTGTAAACCAGTGTTGAATTTGCCCTTGCCACGACCACCTGCAAGGACTTGAGCTTTGATAACAAGTTTACTCGTGCCTATTGCAAGGAAAATTAGGAAGAAACCCGATAACAGGTTATGATTCTCCCAAAGCTAACCAAAGTTGTTGGCGACATCGAAAGCCTCTTGGGGTGTTTTAGCAGCAACACTCTTTGGCGTTGGTATTCCAAACTAGATTTTTTCCTGCAAGATCAGGTCTGCGAATTCAGAAAGTGGCGAAGCTGGCTCACGGAATTCAAAAGGTTCATTGATTGGTATTCATGGATGGAGAGGAACCGCCTCTGACCTACACCTGCAGCCTGAAGTTCCGTCAAAAATTGCTGACTTGATAAATATAGAAAATGTACGCGTGAAAGGACACCAGCTGTTCGAAGAGTCGAGAACATATTAACGGAGAGAGAGATTAGTAGGACCAGGCGTAAACGATGGTGGGTAGATACTTCTGTGATGGTCCTTAGTCAGCAGAGAGTTACCCCAGGCAGCACAACTTTTTTTTTTCATCAAGTTCCAAAGTGATGATGACGGTTGCTCCCTGTTTTCGCTTCCTGTCTCTCATTCGACGAACTCTTGCAGATCGCCGCAGGTCAGGCTTTGGAAGAATGAATCCGATTCTCACCTTGAGTTCGGACAAGCTCTTTTGTTTTGTGGGCTGTTCGAAATTTGGTTGAGGAATAGTTGTATACATTGTTTTTAACAAGCGAATGGCAACAATTTTTATCCTGATGTTCTAGACTGGAACAAGAAAGGAAGGAACTTCTATGCGTTGGGGGAGGGTGTCATCTGGCTCCAATGCTTATGCGAAACTAAGTTGCTTCTCTCCCACTCACCCATGCCAGCTTCGAATACTTTTGACTCTTGCCTGAATGACCATGTGGATTCTCTGCAGCAGCAGCTGTCAGTTGCGAGGACCGTTTTACTCCAAGCAGTCCATCTTTTAGATAATTATTTGACCTCCGATGACCAGTTGTCGGTGAGCTCTCAATATCTCTCTGGCTCTACTATCGGTGCGCATCAGCCGAGATGCGTCGAAAATTACCAAATCTCATGTCTGCCAGGTAAACACTTGCGCCATGCCAGGGATCACTTTGTCCTACTGGTGGCTTGTATGTCGCAGCCTCCCCCGCATATTCTATCATATGATACTCGCATCCGGAATACTCCAATGGAAACTAGCCGTGCAAGCGCGAAGGAAGCCCTACTCGACGCAATAAGTCAGCTTGAAGAATTGGTTTTAACCGCAGATATGAAGGCACCCATCACATTACATGCAGTGACACCCTATGCGCAGGAGTTCCAATCTACTTTCGGACGCGAGGTGCGATTCAGGCCCGCGCTTCAAATGATACCACTGATTACTGGCTTGCCTAGCTGTGGTTTGCTAGCCTACATTGTGTGCATCATTGGTCGATGGTAGATAATCAGATATGCCATTATGAATGCAGCTCACACAATTCCAGGTCCGAGTGCTTGCTGGGGAAATGGTGAGAGATCAATACTGCTATCCGAATGCAGACTCACTGGATAGCTGAGATAGAATATCAAGCTCACAGAAGATTTCGGATATGCTCCCTCTACCTTGGTGCATCAGGGTGAATCATCTCCGTTGCTCCTGACCTATGATTTAGCTTAACATCATTCAGATCGCATGGCGCCTTTAGGAAAGGCAAAAATTTGATTCCTCGTGTCTCCTAATATATTTTTAATCTTGTCTGTAATTTCTATTTCTCTTCACGTCAATATCAGTGCGTGGATAGTGTTTGTACTCTTTAAGCCAAGTGTCTCTTGGAGGCACGTGCACATTTGCTGTTTGCGCTAAATTTGTCCAACTGTCCTTTTGGATAGAAATAAATACAGTCATCTAACCTTTCACATCTTCCAATCATGTCAGAGCGTATGATTCCTATTGCGGGAGAGCAAAAGAAACGTGTTGTGAGCCCCGCTCATTTTATGCCCTGCAACGTCAAGCTCATTGACCCGCTCACACCTATCCTAGTGTTACTTTTTCGACTCTGACATCGGTGGTTTTCATTATGGACCAGGGCACCCGTAAGATGTGCTCTGCATCATTTCTAGACGACTTCTATAATTATTTTGGTGGTGATCGCCATAGGATGAAGCCTACGCGCATACGTATGTGCCATTCTCTCGTGATGAACTACGGGCTTTACGAGAAGATGGAAATATTTGTAGGTCATTACTGATCTCATGCATGTCACTCTAACTCACGATAGTATCATCCCTTCACGGATATCTTGATTGATGTTTGAAAAGCGTGCAAAACCTGCAACAAAACGAGAAATGACCCAATTCCACTCAGATGACTACGTTGAATTCCTCAGCAAAATCACACCCTCAAATATGAACTCTTTTGTGAGGGAGCAGCACAAATGTACGCTCATATCTCCATGTTAAGGATTGCGTTGACCATTTCTGCTCTTCCAATTTAGATAATGTTGGAGACGATTGTCCTGTTTTCGATGGCCTCTTTGACTATTGCTCCATCTCAGCTGGTGGGTCTATGGGTGAGCTGGATTTCCAACCTTTCTTTTTCCCTTCTCCAATGCATCCTTTTAGAGGGAGCTGCTAGACTGAGTCGCGACAAATGTGATATTGCGATCAACTGGGCTGGTGGGTTGCATCACGCGAAAAAAAGTGAGGCAAGTGGATTCTGCTATGTGAATGGTAGGTTGCCGTTTTTCTCATCCCTCTACTACGTGCTTGTTCTTGATTCACTCCTCAAACTAGACATTGTATTGGGAATCCTCGAGCTATTACGGTATGTGCGCTAGCCCATCGATGACTCATGAATATTCTCTGAAACAGTTTTGGTTAGGTATCATAACCGTGTCCTGTACATTGACATCGATGTCCATCATGGGGATGGTGTTGAGGAAGCTTTCTATACCACTGACCGCGTAATGACCGTGAGCTTCCATAAGTATGGCGAGTATTTCCCAGGTACAGGTGAACTACGAGTGAGTAATCTTAATAAGGTGTTGTCCCTGATCGACCTTAATTTGCCGTCAGGACGTTGGTGTGATGAAGGGCAAGTACTATGCGTTGAACTTCCCTCTTCGTGATGGTATCTCGGATGAGAACTACAAATCTGTGTTTGAGCCTGTGCGCACTTTCACTGTTCTTCTAATATCACCATTGACCAATCATCAGGTCATCCGACTAGTGATGGAGTCCTACGATCCATCAGCCATCGTCCTACAGTGTGGGACCGACTCGCTTTCCGGAGACAAGCTTGGCTGCCTCAACCTTTCGATGCGAGGTCAAATCGTTTTCCTGAAAAAAAACTTCTCTTCTGATTACAGAGAACAGGTCACGCAAATTGTGTGCGATTTGTGAAATCGTTCAACAAACCATTATTGTTGCTTGGAGGTGGAGGTTATACGATGCGAAATGTAAGCCGTGCTTGGGCTTACGAAACTGGTCTTGCTGCAGGCTTCGAACTCGCACCAGGTGAGATTTAGCTGCCCATACTTATCACCGTATTGAATCATGCCCAATTCCAGACATTCCTGTAAATGAATATTATGAGTACTTTGGTCCAGACTATAAACTAGATGTCAAGTCCTCGAACATGGATGATTTGAACACCCCTCCCTATCTCGAGCGAGTAAAGCGAATTGTGATCGAAAACTTGAGGCATGCTGGTGGTCCTCCGAGTGTACAAATGCAACGTATGGTTCTTATTCTCAGCCTAATATGATTTTGATTACAACCTACAGACCGACCCAACTTGCCCATTGATGATCTTTTGAACGATGAGAATCAAGAAGAGGATGAAGATGATCCAAATGAACGGCGGCCGCGCCGGCTACTTGACTCACGAAGACAAGCTGACGGCGAACTTTCGGATTCAGATGATGAGGGCGGTGGTCGACACGATCATATGAGTCACCGCAGACGTGGCCGTGGCGAGAGCAGTGATAGTGACAGTAAGCTCAAATATGGGATTAACATTGGCATTCTTGCATCAGGTTCAGCACCTACTCATGGTGCAGGTCCCAGTGGTCACACTACCACTGTGCGCATATTCTCATCAAACATTACAGCCGATGAAGAAGCATCGACGGATACTCCAGAAGATATGTATATGGATTTGGATGATACGCCGCCGGTTGAGGAAAATGGCACAAAAACACGTTTGGTGAATGGGGTTTCTCGTATGACATCTACATTCTCTTCACCGAAGGAAGCCAAAGAGTGGGAGGCAGGAATGGGTGATATGAACGTAGATAATATTCTTGCTGATGAGTCGGCTCCCTCAAAATCTTCGCCTATCACAACTTTCG
>Ga0153946_1001121_pt1 | contig 11714 bp, 9 predicted proteins | sample TSNJ030MetaG_FD_104751 | JGI IMG/M metagenome (GOLD analysis project Ga0153946, IMG submission 104751) | Attine ant fungus gardens microbial communities from New Jersey, USA - TSNJ030 MetaG | ecosystem: Host-associated > Fungi > Mycelium > Unclassified | place: USA: New Jersey, Wharton State... | reverse complement strand
TGCTCCGCCGCGCCTGCGCAAATCATGAGAATGAGGAGCAGCCAGAAGATCTTAATGGAGAAAAGCTTTCGCAGGGGAACCGCCTCGTGGCCCTCCGCCAGGGTCCGCAAGGGCACCCTGGAAAACAGGATGGCGTTCACCAAAGGGACAATGGCCCAAAGAACGGGGAGAAAACGCCAGTTCTGCACACCGGCGAGGTTGAAATACAAAGTGGAGAGCAACACGACCCCCACGTGACCCCAGCAGTAGAAGGAGTGCAGCAAGCTCATAGCGGAGGCTTTTTGCTCCCCCGGCAGGGACTCGACAATAGGGCTGATGATCACTTCGATGAGGCCCCCGCCCAGGGCGTTGATAAACACGGCGATGAGCAGCCCCCCAAAGGCGTTGGGGAGGACATTGGGCAGAATTCCCATACAGATAAGCCCCAAGGTGCAGAGGATATGCGCGCCAACAGCGGCAATCCGGTATCCGATTTTATCCACAAACCGGGCCGCCAGTAAATCCACAACGATTTGGATGGCGAAATTCATGGCCACCATAAAGCCGATTTGCTCAATAGAGATGCCGAACTCCCGCTGAAAGGACACGAAGAGGAGCGGCGACAGATTGTTGACGGTTGCCTGGGTGACGTACCCGCAGTAGCTGGCGTAACGGGTGTGCGTATAGGTCAATTTCATGGGTGTTGCCTCCAAAACTTCGATTATTATGGACCATGTTCCAGGCGCTCCAGGGTGAGGGCGATGAGGCCGTTTATATAGTCCTCATAGATATTGGTTTTGACCACCAGCTCCGGCATATGGCGCGGTGGAATATACACAAGGCACTCCCGTTTTACCTCCTGGATAAAGGCGTCCTCCGGGCTGACCACGGTGAGGGCCACGGCGATGGGATTGATAACGGCGGCGATGGAGGCAATGGTTTGTGCCACGGCTTGTATATCCTCCCGTTTTGCCTCCCCGTCTTGCCGATACATCACCCACCCCTTTGCATGGGGCAAACAAGATATTTCCCCGGCGAAATGATTGTCCCCCCTTACAATCCCGCCGTTGACAACAATACCGGCGCCGGGACAGTGGTCCCTCGGGAAAAAAACCGCCGCGACATTCCGCTGGACGGCGTATTGGCGCGCCTTGTAAAAGCCATAGGCCACGGCGTTCATATCGTTTTCCGTCACCGCGCCGATGTTGTACCACCGCTCCAATTGTTCGGTCACGGCGACGCCGGTGAGAGACGCGATGTCGCAGGATTCAACGCGTCCATCAACCACGACCCCCGGCACACCCACGCCTATTCCTTTTATATTGGGATATCTGGATAATAATTCGTCAAAAAGAGATTCCAGCTCCTCATAACTTCCCGTGCTGTCCCCCACATCGCCCTGCTCTGTGATTTCACCCAACAAATTGGCGACGGCATAGCGCAGCAAAACCCCTGCCCCCTCTGCGGCGAAATACGCGCAGGCGGCATACGCATAGCGGGCGTTGTACCGGTAGCACTGGGCCGGGCGGCCACCGCCCTGCCGCGCCGGCGCGATTTCCAAGACTTCACCCTTTCGCAGCAGCTCATTTAATATTGTACCGCAGGTGGCCACACTCAGGCCGGTAGCGCCCGCAATTTCAAGCTTTGTGGCGTTATCCGCCGCCTTCAGCGCCGTTTTTACCTGCGCCACATTCAGCTTTTTCACGCGCGTGGTATCCATTTCCCACCTCGAAAATAAAACATTTTTTAAAAGTATTTTAATAATAACACCCCCTGGGCTTTTTGTCAATCAAATGAATGAATAATGAATAATGAATAATTTTGGAATCCGCTGCGCAGATAAATCAAAATAAAACACAAGCCCCCCATTTGTCTTTCAGTTTATCGCCGGATGGCGATACCATAATCATTCATCATTCATCTTTTTTGTTCAATTTTCACGGGTTTGTCGTGTCAACTTCCCCATTGTGGCTTGTTTTACAGTGGAACATTTGTTATAATTTAGCTTAATACTAAACACTGACTAAAAAGGAGTCCGTCTCATGCGCCAGCAATCTTTTTTCGACAACCGGGAGCAAACCAACCCCCTGGCCAGCCGCTTGCGGCCCGAGACGCTGGAGGACTACGTGGGCCAGGAGCACCTCTTGGGCCCGGGAAAAATCCTGCGTCAAATCATCGATATGGACCAGGTGAGCTCCATGATCTTCTGGGGTCCTCCGGGTGTGGGCAAAACCACGCTGGCGCGGATCATCGCCGGGCAGACCAAGGCGAATTTTATTGATTTCAGCGCCGTCACCAGCGGCATCAAGGAGATTAAGACAGTGATGGAGCAGGCGGAGCGCAACCGGCAGATGGGGGAGCGCACCATCCTTTTTGTGGACGAGATCCACCGCTTCAACAAGGCCCAGCAGGACGCCTTCTTGCCCTATGTGGAGCGGGGCAGCATCGTGCTCATCGGCGCCACCACCGAAAACCCCTCCTTTGAGATAAACTCCGCACTGCTTTCCCGGTGCAAGGTATTTGTGCTCCAGGCGCTGTCCGCCGAGGACCTCACCCGGCTGTTGCGCCACGCCCTGGACAGCCCCCGTGGATTTGGCGGGCAGCACCTTCAAATCGACGACGATATACTGACCATTTTGGCGGGATTTGCCAACGGGGACGCCAGAGTTGCACTGAACACGCTGGAGATGGTGGTGCTTAACGGCCGCTATGAGGACGGCGTGACCACCGTTACCAAGGAAGTTGTGGAGCAATGCATCTCACAGAAGTCTCTGCTCTACGACAAAAACGGCGAGGAGCACTACAACCTCATCTCCGCGCTGCACAAATCCATGCGCAACAGCGACGTGGACGCCGCTGTCTACTGGCTGGCCCGCATGCTGGAGGCCGGGGAGGATCCGCTGTACGTGGCCCGGCGCGTCGTGCGGTTTGCCAGCGAGGACGTGGGCATGGCGGACAGCCGGGGGCTGGAAATCGCGGTGGCTGCCTACCAGGCCTGCCACTTTCTGGGCATGCCGGAGTGTAACGTCCACCTGACCCACGCCGTGACCTATCTCTCCCTGGCGCCCAAATCCAACGCCTTGGACGTCGCCTACCATGCCGCGAAGCAGGACGCCATGGGGATGCTGGCCGAGCCGGTGCCGCTGCAAATCCGCAACGCGCCCACAAGGCTCATGAAGGAGCTGCACTACGGCGAGGGGTACCAGTACGCCCACGACACCGAGGAAAAGCTCACCGCCATGCGCTGCCTGCCCGATTCCCTGGAGGGCCGCGAGTACTACCGGCCCACCACCCAGGGCAAGGAGGCCCGGGTGAAGGAGTGGCTGGAGAAGATCAAGGCGTGGCGGAGGGAACACTAGTACTTCACCACGGCTAAATTATGATGAAGTACTGGATGTGTCTCCGCGGAAGGGAACGAACCTAAGCAATGCAAAACACATTCGAGGGCTGTTGCACAAACAGCAGCAACAAACAAACGAGGATTGGCGGGCAGCCAATCCTCGTTTGTTTGTTGCTGTAGAATTGGAGCGAGCGTAATTCTGCGATTAAAATATTGCATATTTTAGTCCGGCAATCTACGATTGCTGCCGCACCTATGGCGCGGGCAGTAGTATTTGACAACATCTGCATGTGCTTCGCCCACCGCCGGTTATTCAGGCTCCGGCGCAACAACAACTGTATATCCCCGGTATTCCAGCTTTTGCAGTTCACTGTCGGATATCTTCCAATCGGTGATAATTACAGAAACATTGACTACCGAAAACAGGTAATGCATGGAGCGTTTGCCAAATTTGGAGCTGTCACACAGCACGAAGCTCTGGTCGGCGCGTTCTATAAATTTTGTTTTCAGGTTCAGCTCCTCAGACACATCGCCAAAGCCAAGATTGGCGTCCAACGCGCTGGTGGATAAAAACACCTTATCGTAATGGAACATGGAAATGGTGGATAGCGTAATTGGCCCCACGTAGGACGCATGTCCCCGGAGCGCAACGCCGCCTGTTGACATCATGGTGATATTATTATAGTTTTCCAGCATAATCGGGAGAATCTGACTTGTCGTTACCACCGATAGGTTTTGCATATGGGTGAACATCTTACAGAGAATAAGGGTTGTGGAGCTGGAATCCACACCCAGGAAATCCCCCTCCTTCACAAATTCCAAGGCCTTGTTCGCAATAGCGGTTTTTTCCCGCAGGTTGGTGCGCATACGCTGGTCATAGCCGATAATCAACGCCACATCCTCGTAAGCGATATATTGGTTGTATTCGTTTTTTTTGACCAGATGCTGTTCCTCCAGATAAAGCAAATCCCTGCGGATAGTCATTACGGAAACGCCGAATTTTTCCGAAAGGCTATCCATGGAGACCTGCCCCACCTCAAGGATATAATCAACTATATTTTCGCGGCGCATGCGTATCGCCTCGTTGGAACTTTTCATGACGGCTCGTCCTTTCCGCAACGGTGCTTATCCCAGAATTCAACAATTTCTTATTTATCATACCATATTAAGTGAGAATAACAAAGGTCAATGGTAAAAATATCAAATAATTTATTTTTACTTGACTTTTATGATAATTTAAAGTAAAATAATATCATATATAAAATATTTGCAAGTAAATCATTAATTTGTGAATATTTTATGTTTAAAAATACGAAACCCACCGACGCAAAAACAAAGGAGGAAAGAAATGAAAAAAGCAATTAGTATGTTTGTCACCCTTCTGCTTCTGGTTGCGACTGCGGGCTGCGGCACAAGCGCGCCAACCCCGGATCCGGCGGAAAACACACAGGCAAATCCTATACAAACTTCTGAACCCACAGAAAATAGCGGCGACAAAATTTTGATCGGCTATTCCCCCATGACGCTGATTAACCCTTACTTTTCAGCAGTGGGCAGCGCTATCCAGGAGGTTGTGGAAGCAAACGGGGCCGAACTGGTTCAATTTGACCCCCAACAGGACTCCTCCCTCCAGGCGTCGCAAATTGACGACATGATCAGCATGGGCGTCAAGGCCATCTTGATTATTCCCGTCGATTCAGCCGGTAGCCGGACCATGCTCCAGGCGTGTCAGGAAGCGGGGGTATTTGTAATTAACATCGACAACGTCATCAACGAAGCGGATTACGATGTTGTTGACGCCATCGTCGCTTCGGACAACTACGGGCTGGGTTATCTCTCTGGAAAGGACGTTGTGGAGCGGTTTCCCGACGGCGCGAAAATAGGCATTATGCACTCGCCCACCTCTGAAGCGTGTATCCTCACCGTCGGCGCCTTTTGGGATGCCATTGAAGAATTCGCAAGTGATTCATCCTTGTATCAGAATGTGGCCGAAGCCGACGGTATGGGCAACATGGAGCTCTCCTTTGCCCAGGCCACGGACATCCTGCAGGCCAATGACGACATTGACCTCTTCTACTGTGTGAACGACCAATCCGCCTTTGGCGTGCTCCAAGCGATTCGTGAGGCGGGAAAAACCGGGGAAATAGCGGTTTACGGCAAAGACGGTTCACCGGACGGCAAAGCCATGCTGGGCAAGGATGGGTTTGTGCAGACCTCGGGACAGTCTCCCCTTGGTATCGGGCGCATCGGGACCGAGATCGCTTTCAAGCTGTTGAGCGGGGAAACGGTGGAATTTAACACTGCTATTGAAGCGTTTAGTATCACCGCGGAAAATGTAGAAGAATATGGCATCGAGAACTGGCAGTAAATGAATTCGGTTTCCGGCAAAGAGGATTGGGTGATATAAATTGGGAAGCGATATGCTTTTGGAAATGGTCGGTATCTCCAAATCTTTTCCAGGTGTGAAGGCGCTGCAAAATGTAAATTTTAGTCTTCGCGCCGGAGAAGTGCACGCCTTACTAGGTGAAAACGGCGCCGGAAAGTCAACGCTGATTCGCGTCCTTGGCGGAATTTACGCCGCCGACAGCGGGGAAATTCGTATCAAAGGTCAGCGTGTCAGTATTTCTTCCGTCACGGACGCCCATAAAAACGCCATTCGCATTATCCATCAGGAGATTATGCTTGTCCCCTACCGCACCGTAGCGGAAAATATCTTCCTGGGGCAGGAGCTGCGCGACCGGTTCGGATTTTTGGACAAAAAAGCCATGCTTCGGGAAACCTGGCGGATTCTGAAGGAATTCGGTGTGGATTTGAAGCCCCAGCAAATGGTGGCAGAGCTGTCTATCGGCATGCAACAGCTGGTGGAGATTATGAAGGCTGTCTTCTTTGACGCCCAAATTATCGTTATGGATGAGCCGACCTCCTCTCTTTCAGAAAAGGAGACCAAGATCTTATTCAGCACTATCCGCTTGCTGCAACAAAAGGGTGTGGGAATTATCTATATTTCCCACAAGCTGTCGGAGCTGTTCACCATTGCCCACCGGGTGACGATCCTGCGGGATGGCGCGTACATTGACACGCTGAACATCGACAAGGTCTCCAACGAAAATTTAATTGAGAAGATGGTTGGCCGTGAATTGACGAAATATTACATCAAAACAGATCACAGCATTGGAAATGAGTCCCTCCGGGTGGAGGGACTCAGCAAAAACGGCATGTTCTCCAATATCTCCTTTCGGGCGCGCTACGGCGAAATTGTCGGCTTTTCCGGCCTTGTGGGCGCCGGACGCACCGAGGTGATGAAATCCTTGTTTGGCGTTTATCCCCCGGACAACGGAAAAATTTTTCTGGAGGGCAGGCAAATCCGCATTCACAGCCCCCGGGGCGCCATCGCTGCGGGAATCGCCTATATCCCCGAAAACCGCAAGGACGAGGGCTTGGTGCTTATGAACACCGTTGCTTTCAACATGATCCTCGTGACCCTGCGCCAAATTATTCGCTTCATTTGCGTAGACAAAAAAATGAGGGATGAAACGGTACAACGGTATATCCGTTCGCTGAATATTAAGGTGTCCTCCACACAACAGACCATGAGTAAACTCAGCGGTGGCAATCAGCAAAAAGTAGTTCTTGGCAAATGGCTGGCCAACAATCCCAAGGTACTGATACTGGACGAGCCCACCCGGGGAATCGACGTCGGCGCAAAATCTGAAATTTATGGGATTATGAACCAGCTCACCCAGCGAGGGGTTTCCATCATCATGGTATCCTCCGAGCTCCCCGAAATTATCAATATGTGCGACCGGGTCTATGTTATGGGAGAAGGAAAAATCCGCGCTATGCTCCACCGCGAGGAGCTTTCCTAGGAAAAAATTATGGCGTTTTCCGCCGGAGGTGTTGAGCATGCATGAGAAACAGGGTACCCACCCCGTTTTGGCAGGCAGAATACGGAGCTTTGGTGCCAATCCGGTGATAACCTGGTTCCGGGCCCATCTCGGCCCCCTGGTCGGCCTGTTGATTCTGTGTATTATTGTAAGCCTGATTTCGGATAAGTTCCTCACCAGAGACAATTTCCTGAACATCCTGAAATCAATATCCACCAACGCGATACTCAGCTGTGCATTGACAATGGTCATCGTCATGGGCCTCATTGACATTTCTGTCGGCTCAATTACCGGTCTTTCCGGCATTGTCTGCGCCACACTTATTAGCCTATACGGCTTTCCGGTTTGGCTGTCTGTGTCGGTGTGTCTGGTTATCGGTGTGACTCTGGGATTATTCAACGGTTTTTTTATCGCGAACATTAAGGTTCCGGCTTTCATTGCCACACTGGCCACCCAAAATATCGCCCGCGGTATGTGCCAGGTAATCTGCAACGGCAGTCCGGTTCGCGTTTCGGTGGGACAATTTACCGTTATTGGCACCGCGACCTTTATGGGCGGTGTGTCTATCGTGGTTTTGTACGCGGTGGTCTGCGTTGCCATCACCTGTGTGCTTATGTATAAAACCCGTCTTGGGCCCTCTCTTTTCGCCATTGGAGGGAATCAAGTGGCGGCCGATTATTCGGGTATCAATATAAAAAGAATGATTAAGCTCCCCTATATTATTGGCGGACTGCTGGCGGCTGTCTGTGGCATTGTCTGGACCGCGCGGCTGGGTTCCGGCACACCAACGCTGGGGACGAATTTCGAGCTGGATGCCATCGCGGCCACAGCGCTTGGCGGGACCAGTATGTCCGGTGGCCGCGGTTCCATTGGCGGTACCATGATTGGCGTATTTATCATAGGGATCATTACCAACGGACTCAATCTCATTAACGTCAATTCGTTCTACCAGCTGGTAGTGAAGGGCATGGTGATCCTGATTGCGGTTGTCATCGATATCTTCCAGAAAAACCGGCTGGAAAAAGCGGTATGATCTTGTCCGGACAGAAGGCGGCCCGGCTTGGCTTTTGCTGGATTGGACATCGGCACCATTTCTGTATTTTATTTAGGAAGGACTATGGCTTATGTTGGTAAATTTACAGGAAGTGACAAAGGAAGCCAGGCGCAAAGGCTGCGCTGTCCCCGGCTTTACGGCATTTAATATTGAATCCGCCCAGGCAATTATCGAAGCCGCGGAGGAGGTGGACGCCCCGGTGATCTTAGGGCAGGCGCAGCTGTTTCACGAATATGGAGACATTGAAATATGCGGGCCTGTCATGGCGGAGATGGCACGTCGGGCTAAGGTTCCCGTCTGCCTGCACCTGGATCACGGCACTACCCTGGAGTACATACTGAAAGCGGTAAAAGCGGGATATACTTCCGTTATGGCCGATTTCTCCGAACTGCCCTTTGAGGAAAACGCCCGACTGGTCAAAATGTGTGTGGATATGCTGAAGGACGGTGGTATTTCTGTGGAAGGGCTTATGGGCAGAATGCCCAATTTGGGTGAAGTAAGGCGGTCGGGGCTGGAGAAATTGCCCCTGGAAAGCTACTTCACCGTGCCGGAGGAAGCTGCGCGATTTGTGGAGATAACCGGTGTGAATGCACTGACTGTGTCTTTCGGCACCGTTCACGGAATGATGCTTGCCCAGCCACATCTTGATTTTGACCGTCTGGCAGATCTGCATGCCATGGTGGGTTGCATTCTGGTCATGCATGGGTCCTCCGGCGTGCGCCCGGATGAGATAAAAAAAGCCATACAAATGGGTCTGCGAAAAATCAACGTGTACACCAAGCTGTCCACTAGCGCCCAGCCGGCGATTTTAAAGCTTGTGAAACAATCACAGGATCCCCTGTATTATCATGAGATTGTCGCGGCGGCCAAAACCGCCATGCGTGAAGCGGCCAAGGAACAGATTTTGCTGTTTAGAGACTGAACGGTATTTTTTAAGAGAAGAGGAGTGCTGTAATGGCATTGGCCGGACTGGATGTTGGTACAAGCGGAGTGAAATGCGGAGTTTTTACCGAAGGTGGGCGGCAAATAGGATTCTCTAAAATAGAATACGCGGTTCTGGCCGAGGCAGGCAGATATGAATTGAATGCCGAAATGGTTTGGAATAAAGCTAGGCTGGTTCTGCAAAAGGCAGCTCGCGAAGCAGGCGAACCCATTGACGGGTTAGCAATCTCCGCGCTGGGCGAAGCCGGCGTGCCGCTGGACGACGGGGATCGGCCCCTAGCCAATGCCATTCTTTTCAACGATGAGCGGGGAAAGGAGGAAAGTCTTCTACTGGCTGAAAGACTTGGCCGGGAACGAATATTCGAAATAACCGGGGTGGTTTCCAACGGAACCTACTCCATTGAAAAGCTGATGTGGATTCGCCGCCACGCCCCTTATTACAAAAAAATCCATAAATTCCTGCTCTTTGAAGATTATCTGATTTATCAGCTGACAGGTTCTGCCGTCATCAGCCATTCGCTGGCGGCCCGCACTATGGCGTTGGAGGTGGTCAACAAGCGCTGGAGCAAAGAAATTTTCTCCGCTGCTGGGGTGGATTCCTCCTTGATGTCCACAACCCGGCCATCGGGCACAGTGGTTGGTCAGATCCGTCCGGCACTTGCCGCCGAGCTGGGGATCCATCCGTCTATGAGGGTGGTTACCGGCGGACACGACGGCTGGTGCTGCGCCGCCGGCGCTGGGCTACTCGACAGTTCGGTGAGCGTCAACGTATCGGGGACCTGCGAAACGTTGAGCTTTCTTATGGAATCGCCGCGCCGGGAACCGTTTATGTACCAGGGAAATTACAACTGTACGCCATATGTGCTGGGAGATGGATACGGCACTTCTGCGCTGGGACTTACCAGCGGTTCCCTCGTCCGGTGGTTTCGGGACTGCTTTTATAAAGGGTCCCCCCTCCTCGACAGAAATTTCTATCAGGCTATGGATGCAGATGTTCCCCCCAGGCCTTCCGGTATCTTGGTCGTCCCCAGCTTTTCCGTATCCGGAACACCCGATTTTTCGTTGGACGCGAAGGGCCTTATCGAAGGACTTACCCTAACCACCAGCCAACATGATATTTATAAAGCGCTGATGGAAGGAACCGCCTACCACATGCGTTTGAATAGGGAGCTTCTGCAAAAACATGGCATATGCGCAAACACTGTCAAAACAGTAGGAGGAGCCTCCGTTTCGCCGGTGTGGATGCAGATCAAGGCAGATATCCTGGGTCTGGACATAGAGACCGTACAGGGGAACGAAACCGGTGTGATTGGCTGCGCTATGCTGGCGGGGCTCGCCTTGAAAAAATACCGATCCCCACGGGAGGCGGTCGCCGTCTTTGTAAAAAAGGGAGCGGTGTATTCCCCTAATTCACAGTACCAAGAAAGCTATAATCAATTGTACAGGCGATATCAACAACTATTGGAATACAATAAAGACCTGAACCCGAAGGAATAACGAAGCCAAAAAACCAGGAGGAACGGACGATGCTTGTCAACACGAAGGAGCTGCTTCAAACAGCGGAAAAGGGAAATTACGCCGTAGCGGGAATTAACGCCACCAGCCTTATTATGCTGCGGGCTGTAATGGAGGCCGCCGAAGAGTTGAGCATGCCGGTTATACTCAGCCACGCACAGCTCCATGAACCCTATGCGCCCATTGAAATTATGGCGCCGATTATGCGCAATTTTGCAGAAAAATCCAAGGTCCCATGCGCGCTTCATTTAGATCACGGGACGACCGAGAGCTATATTTATAAAGCCCTCAGCCTTGGCTTCACCTCCATTATGGCAGATTTTGCGCGGTATTCCTTTGAGGAAAATGTGGAGCGCACAAAAAAAATAACCGATATCTGCCACAGTCTTAATATCTCCACAGAAGGTGAATTTGGCGAAATGCCCAGCAATGTCCGGGGACAGGGCCGACCATTGCCGGAAGGCAAAGGCCTGGAATACTTCTACACCAAACCGGATATGGCGGCCCGCTTTGTGGAAGAGACAGGAGTTGACAGCCTGGTTGTATCTTTTGGAACGGTACATGGGGTATACATAGAAAAACCGATATTGGATTTTGAGAGACTAAAATCCATCAAGGAGTGCTTGCCCCATTGTCCTCTGGTTATACACGGAGGTTCCGGCCTGAGCGCAGCCGATACCCAAAAATGTATTGACGGCGGCGTGCGCAAGATCAATTACTATACCTATATGGCCTGTGAGCCCGCCAAACAGCTGCCTGCATTCATACAGGAGACAGAAGGCGCTCTGTATTTCCATGAAATCGGAGAATTTTCGAGAAAATTAATGAAAGAAAAGGCGCGGTACGCAATTTCTTTATTTAAGAACAACCCGTAATAATACTACTTCACGATTAAAAAAACGATATCTTTGCGGTCTGTTTTCCGCCGACCTGCGTTCTCCTCCTTGACGGGCGCCAGCCCGCCTGCGTCGTCGGCCTTGTTCGACGAAAAACATCCTCG
>Ga0153946_1001119_pt1 | contig 11726 bp, 11 predicted proteins | sample TSNJ030MetaG_FD_104751 | JGI IMG/M metagenome (GOLD analysis project Ga0153946, IMG submission 104751) | Attine ant fungus gardens microbial communities from New Jersey, USA - TSNJ030 MetaG | ecosystem: Host-associated > Fungi > Mycelium > Unclassified | place: USA: New Jersey, Wharton State... | reverse complement strand
CGATATCGGACACGCCGATGGTCGAGATCAAATAAATGGCAATACCCACACCCAAGAGCATCTGTGCCGCAAACATGGTCAATAATGAGAGCAGAATCCCCCATCCGGACCGGAGCTCGCCGTATTTGTTTTTAAACATTGTATTCCTCCAGACATTTCAATCATCAGCCTTATCTTACTACATTGCGGGCTTCCTGTAAACAAGATATCGCGAATGAAAAAATGAATGATGAAGGATTTTCGATTTCCATGCCTTTGTCGTGTCGTATAAGACCCGGGGAATTGTCAGGGGGCGTGCCTTTGTGGTATGATAGACTAAAAAACAAAACGCGGGCGGCGGCGCGCCCCTTTCCGCCCGGATCTTGTGTTGGAAATTTGTATAAGGCAAAAAAGGGAGACGAAATTATGAAAACGGTTTGTGTTGTATTTGGGGGATTGAGCAGCGAGCACGAGGTATCTCTGCGCTCCGCCGCCTCGGTTCTGGAAAATATAGACCGCGCCAACTACCAGGTGGAGATGCTGGGGATCGCCAAGGATGGCCGCTGGCTCCGCTACCAGGGGCCGGTGGAATACATAGCGCAGGGCAGCTGGTTTGCCCGGGGCCGGGTGTGTCCCGCCATTCTCTCCCCCGACCGCTCCCACCGCGGCATTGTGGAGTTTGGCCCCGAGGGGAACCGGGTGATCCCCGTGGATGTGGTGTTCCCCGTTCTCCACGGGAAATACGGGGAGGACGGCACAATACAGGGGCTGCTGGAGCTGGCGGGCATTCCCTGTGTGGGCTGCGGGGTGCTTGCCAGCGCCGTGTGCATGGACAAGGAGGTGAGCCACCAGCTGCTGGTGGCGGCGGGCGTGCCCAAAACGGCGCTGGTGGCGTTGTGCCGGGGGGATTTACAGGATATGGATGTGCTGCGCGCCCGGCTGGAGGCGGAGCTTGGCTATCCCATGTTTGTAAAGCCCGCCAACGCCGGATCCTCGGTGGGGGTGTCCAAGGTGAAGGCAGCCGGTGAGCTGCGGGAGGCACTGGACGCCGCCTTTGCACACGACGGCAAGGTGGTTGTGGAAAAGGAGATAAAGGGCCGGGAGGTGGAGTGCTCCGTGCTGGGCAACCAGGCCCCCCAAGCCGCGGACGTTGTGGGGGAAATAGCCCCCGACCATGAATTTTACGACTACGACGGCAAGTATCTGGATGATTCCACCACGCTGCACATCCCCGCCCGCATCGGCGAGGCGGCGGCGCAAGCGGTGCGGGAATACGCCGTAAAGGCGTACTCCGCCCTGGGCTGCCGGGGCTTTGCCCGCGTGGACTTTTTTGTGCGGGAGGACGGCGGCGTGGTGCTCAATGAGATCAACACCATCCCCGGCTTCACCTCCATCAGCATGTATCCAAAGCTCTTCGCCGCCTCGGGCCTTCCGTACTCCAAGCTGCTGGATAGGCTCATCCAATGCGCGCTGGAGGAATCCGGGCAGGTTTGACGGGCGACAAAAACGGCGCGCCGCTCGCCGGAAAAGCGGCCCATGTTTTTTGGACGAACGGAGACGATATGAACAACAAACCCATCGGCGTGTTTGATTCCGGCGTGGGTGGCCTCACGGCGGTTAAGGAGCTGCACAAAATTCTGCCCCACGAGGATATCCTGTACTTTGGCGACACTGGCCGCGTCCCCTATGGCACCCGCTCCCGGGAGACCATACTCAAATACGCCGCCCAGGATATCCAGTACCTGCTCACCAACAGGGTAAAGGCGGTGGTCATCGCCTGCGGCACCGTTTCCGCCAACGTAAACGACGAGCTGTTGCGCCGGATGGGGGTGAATGTTCCTTGCACCGGCGTGGTCCTCCCCGCCACCCGCGCCGCCTGCGCCCTCAGCGCAACCGGGCGCATCGGGGTCATCGCCACCACCGCCGCCATCCGATCCGGCGCCTATGGCCGCGCCATGCGTTCTATCCGGCCGTCGGCCAAGGTCTTTGGAAACGCCGCCCCGCTCTTTGTGCCGCTGGTGGAAAACGGTCTGACCGACTACCACAATCAAATCACCCGGCTCACGGCGCAGATGTATCTGGAGCCGCTGGTGCGGGAAAAAATCGACACGCTGATCCTGGGGTGTACCCATTTCCCCTTGCTTTATGATATAATTAATGATATTTTAGACTACCGGGTCGCTCTCATCGACTCGGGGGCACAGGCGGCCCAGTATATCAAAAGCCTGCTTTGCGAACAGACGCTGCTCAGCGACCGCACCACCCCCGGCAGCACCCTATACCGCGTCACCGACACTGTGGAAAGCTTTGTCGGCGTGGCGGGGATGTTTTTGGGGGAGGATGTAAAGGGCTTGGTGGAGCATGTGGAGCTGGAGGCTATCGGAGGATAATAAAGCATATGAAAAAAGACGTGCTCATCAATATCAAGGGGATTTACCGCGCCGATGAGGACCAGGACGTGGTGGAGATCTTCACCACCGGTGAATACTATAAAAAGGACGGCGACTACTACATCTGCTACGAGGAGAGCGAGGCCACGGGCTTTGAGGGCTCCCACACCACGCTGCGGGTGGAGCGGGAGGGCCGCGTTACCATGCAGCGCGCGGGCAGCACCCAAAGCCACCTGGTGGTGGAGCAGGGGGTGCGCCACCATTGCCAGTACGACATCGGCTACGGGGACATGATGATCGGCGTCTGCGGAAGCGGCGTCAAGTCCACGCTGGACGACACGGGGGGCAAGCTGTGGATCAAATACTCCCTGGACATCAACTCCATCCTGGCCAGTGAGAACGAAATGTATGTGAGCGTTAAGGAGAGTGCGAATTAAATGACGGAAAATCCGAGAGCGAATATGACCTGGGCGGCACAGGCAGAGGCGCGCCGCCTGGTGCAAAGGGCCGCCGCCGCCGCCATGGAAAAGGGGACGCTGCCCCAAGGGGAGCTCCCCCCCTTTGTGGTGGAGATCCCCGCCGACACCTCCCACGGCGACTTTGCGGTAAACGCGGCCATGGTATCGGCCAAGGTGTTCCGCATGGGCCCTCCCAAAATTGCGGCGGCGCTGCTGGAGGAGATGGATTTTACCGGTACCTGCTTTCACCGCGCCGAGAGCGCGGGACCCGGCTTTTTGAATTTTTTCCTGACCCCGGACTGGTTTTCCGATGTGCTGTTGGGCATCGGCGAGCTGGGAGAGGACTACGGGCGCACGGATTATGGGAAGGGCCAGCGGGTGTTGGTGGAGTTTGTGTCCGCCAATCCCACCGGGCCCATGCACATGGGCAACGCCCGGGGCGGCGCCATCGGCGACACGCTGGCGGCGGCGCTGGACGCGGCGGGCTACAGCGCCAGCCGGGAGTTTTACATCAACGACGCCGGCAATCAAATCGATAAATTCGGCCTTTCCCTGGAGGCGCGCTACCTCCAGCTCCACAAGGGGGAGGACGCCGTGCCCTTCCCCGAGGACGGGTACCACGGCGAGGACATCGCGGAGCGGGCCGGGGAGTTTGCCGAAATACACGGGGACGCCTATGTGGAATGCGACAGCGCGCAGCGCCAAAAGGCGCTGGTGGACTATGCGCTGCCCCGCAACATCCAGAAGCTCAAGGACGATTTGGCGGTTTACCGCATCTCCTTTGACACCTGGTACCCGGAGAGCCTGCTGCACCGGCAAGGCGTGGTGGACATGGTGGTGGACAAGCTCACAAAAAACGGGCTGACCTATGAGCAGGACGGCGCGCTGTGGTACCGGGCCACCGCCTACGGAGCCGAAAAGGACGAGGTGCTCATCCGGCAAAACGGAAACGCAACCTACTTTGCGGCGGACATCGCCTACCACTACGACAAGCTGTGCACACGGGGCTTCTCCCAGGCCATCAACATTTGGGGCGCCGACCACCACGGTCACGTGGCGCGGCTCAAGGGAGCCATGGACGCCGTGGGGCTCAGCGGGGACCGGCTGGAGATTGTGCTCATGCAGCTGGTTCGCCTGATGAAGAACGGCGAGCCCTACCGCATGAGCAAGCGCAGCGGCAAAAGCATCAGCTTATCGGACCTGCTGGAGCTGGTGCCGGTGGACGCGGCCCGCTTTTTGTTCAACATGCGGGAACCGGGATCGGCCATGGATTTCGATTTGGATTTGGCCGTGGCTCAAGACTCCCAAAATCCGGTGTATTATGTGCAGTACGCCCACGCCCGGGTGTGCAGCATCTTTAAAAACCTTCGGGAGGAGGGCGTTTCTCCCAGGGCATGCGGGAGCCGGGAGCTGCAGCTGCTGAACCGGCCCGAGGAGCGGGAACTCACCCGGCAGCTGGCCCGGTACCCCGGGGAGATCATCGGCGCCGCCACCCGCCGGGACCCCGCCTGCCTCACCCGGTACGCCGTGGATGTGGCGGGGCTGTTCCACAAATTCTACAGCGTTTGCCGCGTCAAAGTGGAGGACGAGGCGCTGATGCAGGCGCGGATGCACCTGTGCACATGCGTGGGGGTTACGCTGCGCAACCTGCTGGCGCTGATGAAAATCGACGCGCCGGAATCCATGTAATGGCAGACAATAAGGAGCGAAATATGGCATTTCAAGTGAGTATGGTGAGCCAGCCACCGGTGTTTGATTCGCTGCCGGTGGCAAAAATACTGCGATATCCCCTGGAAAAGCGGGACTACAAGCCTTACGCCCAAAGCTGTGTCTGTGTCAGCGCCCAAAGCCTGTATCTGCGCATGTGGGCCTTTGAGGTATCCCCCATGCCGGGCAGCTCGCTGCGCTGCGTGCTCTACCTGTACCCCAACACCCCGGACCGCGCGTTGGGGGTGGATTTGCGCTGCGACGGCGCCGCCTCCTGCTCCATCCTGGAGGACGGGGAGCCGGTGAAGGTCTGCGCGCCCGGCGGCGCTGTGCGCCTAACCCCCTTTGGGGGGGAGGACCTGCAGGGTGTGTACTGGGGCGGCGCGCTGCAAATAGACGTCGATGTGCTGGAGCGGTGGGGCGGCGCCACCCGCCTTGTGGTGGGGGAAAGCTTTTGGGGGAACCTGTACAAGCTCGGCGATTACCCCGGCTTTGCCCACAAGGGCAGCTTTTACCCCGCGGACTTTGCGGGCCGCCCCTATGCCCGGGAGAGCATGGGGGAATTTCAGATTGTTGCGTATTGAATTTTCATGAAACGGCTGCGGCCTTGGGAAAGGAGTTTTGTAAAATATGAAACTGGCAGGCAGAATTGTGGCGATCCTCATCACCGCCGCCATCAGTGTGCTGGCGGTGCAGCATCTCATCAAACGGTTGTATTACCGGTATGGCAAGCGGTACATCAGCCTGGAGCAAAGCGAGTCGGCCCCCATTACCGGCGAGGACGGGGCCGCTCAGATTCCCCATCCCCGCTGGCGTTCGCGGTGACGGGGCGGTAGTATAGCGATTTACAATAAAAAGCACCGGAGCTTGCTCCGGTGAGTGTCATTCAAAAGCTGCCGGCCTCAAGACCTTGGAGAAACTTTTTCGAGAAAAAGCTTTCTCCAAACCTCTTCAAAAAGCTTTACATTAAATATATATCTTAATTGGGCGGTGGCCGCACAGCTTCGCTATGGTGCCCTTTTGCGCCTCGCTCGCTAATTGCCGGGGTAAAGCCCGGCAAACCGCTCGCTGTTCCAGCGAAGCGACGGCCAAGCACGCAGCAAAAGACACCTAAAATTTGAAAAGGTCTTTTTGCTACTTTTTCTCCTCAAGAAAAAGTAGGTTTAGCTAGTACTTCACCAACACTATATAAAAAATACAAGAACACCAGATTTAGCACTCTCGGCACGAGAGTGCTAAAAAATATGTTAATTTTTTGTAAAGCTCTTGACAGATGCCGTTTTTCATGATAAATTTATATTAGCACTCAACCCAATAGAGTGCTAAATTTCCAGAAAAATGTGAAAACGCCCTTTGATTGTCGCGTTTCTGTGTTATTCGCAAAAGTGGCCGCGCGCGGCATGCCTTTGGCAAACCCACCGGCCTTTCCATACAGGCGGGGGCTGTTGCAAAATGGAAAATTCGGAACGGCTTGGAACCGTTTCCTACGATAAATTGTGTTTATTATACATTAAAACACAATATGTAGGGTCTGGTTCGAAACCAGACCGCATTTTGCAACAGCCTCTTTGCCGCACAGAGCGATTTTCTGCAGAGGAGGTGTCCGCATGAAACTGAGTGAACGCAGAAAAAGGATTCTGACGGCAATCGTCGAAACCTTTATTCAAACCGGTGAGCCCGTGGGCTCCAAGATGCTGAGCAGCCGGCTGGATTTCCAGGTGTCCTCCGCAACCATTCGCGGCGATATGGCCTGGCTGTTTGAAATGGGCTATCTGGAGCAGCCCCACACCTCCGCCGGGCGTGTGCCCAGCCACCTGGGGTATCGGGTTTACATCGATTCCCTCATGCAGTGCCAGCCGCTAACCCAGGAGGAACGGGACGAAATTGACTCCCTGTTCAATGTAAAAAACCCCGACCCAGACAAGCTGCTGGAGGACGCCGCCGAGGCGCTGTCCAACTACACCCAGTGCGCCACCGTCACCTCCTCCATCACCCCCAAGACCGTGCGGGTGAGGCGGGTGGAAATAATCGGCGCGGGCCACGGCACCGTGGTTATCCTCATCATCGCCACCAACGGCGTCATCAAAAACAAGGTGTGCCGGGTGGATTTTGTGGTGACCAGCGAGCTGCTGGATTTCTTTAACAAATTCGCCAACGCCCGTCTGGTGGGCAAGAGCTTGGATTCCATCACCTCCAAGTACATCGGTTCGGTGTCCATCACCCTGGGCGAGTACTCCCGGATTTTCACCCCGCTGCTGGCGGCGATTTTCGAGCTGTGCAAGGAGATCAACGACGGCCAATACTACCTCAGCGGCGGCACGAAGCTGCTGGAGTACAGCGAGCTCAGCCAGCTGGTGCGCGATATGCTGCTGTTGTTGGAACGGCGCGACCAGCTGCAAAGCCTGTTTTATCCCGACGCCCGGAACTTTAAAATTTTAATTGGCAAGGAAAACAACTCCATGGAGCTCTCCAACGCCTCGGTGGTATCCACCCATTACGACATACAAAATCAGCCCGCGGGCATGGTGGGGATTATCGGTCCCGTGCGCATGGAGTACGCAAAAATCATCCCTCATTTAGAATATTTTGCCAAGACCCTAGGCGAATTGCTCTCGGAGACCTTTGAGGTGGAGGAATAGCCCACACCCGATTAAGACGACGAAAGGGGAAGCATACGTGCAAACTGAAAAAGAAAACAACCCGACCCAGGAAGAGGAGACCACCCGGCTATCCCAGAAGCAGGACGCCCCGGAGGAGGAGCGGGAAAAGGACGACAGCGCCCCCGGGGAGGAGGCCCAGCCCGACCAGTTGGAGCTTTTGCAGCAGAAATATGACGAACAGAGCGACCGGCTTCTACGGCTGATGGCGGAGTATGACAACTTCCGCAAACGCAGTCAAAAGGAAAAGGACGAGATGTACCAAAACGCCCTGGTGGCGTCGGTTTCGAAATTTTTGCCCGTTTTGGATAATCTGGAGCGCGCGGAGCAATACCCCAGGGACAGCGAGGATTTCAAAGAGGGGCTGGATTTAATATTTCAGGAACTAAAAGAGACAATGACCAATATGGGCCTTGTGCCCTTCGGCGAGGTGGGCGAGGCCTTTGATGTGGAAAAACACCACGCCGTGCTGCACATCGAGGACGAGGCCCTGGGAGAAAATGTGGTGTCCCAGGTGCTGCAAAAGGGGTATAAGCTGGGTGAGCGCATCGTGCGCTACGCTATGGTGCAGACAGCCAATTAATTAAAAACACCGACACAAATTTACAAAAAAACATATGCCAACGTGCATACAATGGGAGGAAATAATCATGGGAAAAATTATAGGCATTGACCTTGGTACAACCAATTCCTGCGTCTCCGTCATGGAGGGCGGAGAGACAGTTGTCATCACAAACGCCGAGGGCGCCCGCACCACTCCTTCGGTGGTGGCCTTCTCCAAGGATGGCGAGCGCATGGTGGGCCAGGTGGCAAAGCGCCAGGCCATTACCAACCCCGACCGCACCATCATGAGCATTAAACGCCACATGGGGACCGATTTCAAAACCACCATAGACGGCAAGGAGTACACACCCCAGCAAATATCCGCCATGATTCTGCAAAAGCTGAAGAGCGACGCGGAGGCGTATCTGGGCACCACCGTCACCGAGGCGGTTATCACCGTGCCCGCCTATTTCACCGACGCCCAGCGCCAGGCCACCAAGGACGCCGGAAAAATTGCGGGTTTGGATGTTAAGCGCATCATCAACGAGCCCACCGCCGCAGCGCTGGCCTACGGCATGGACAAAGAAAACGACCAGAAGGTTGTTGTGTATGACCTGGGCGGCGGCACCTTCGACGTCTCCATTATCGAAATGGGTGACGGCGTGCAGGAAGTTTTGGCCACGGCGGGCAACAACAAGCTGGGCGGCGACGATTTCGACGAACGCCTCATACAGTACCTGGCCGACGAGTTTAAAAAGGACAGCGGCATTGACCTCAAAAATGATAAAATGGCCATGCAGCGCCTGAAGGAAGCCGCGGAAAAGGCGAAAGTCGAGCTTTCCGGTATGACCAGCGCCAACGTCAACCTGCCCTTTATCACGGCGGACGCTTCCGGTCCCAAGCATCTGGACGTCACCATCACCCGGGCCAAGCTAAACGACCTCACCTCGGATCTGGTGGAGGCCACCATGGGCCCTATGCGCCAGGCCATGAGCGACGCGGGCCTGAGCCCCGCCGACATCAACAAGGTGCTGTTGGTAGGCGGTTCCACTCGTATCCCCGCTGTGCAGGACGCCGTAAAGGGCTTTATGGGCAAGGAGCCCTTCAAGGGCATCAACCCCGATGAGTGCGTCGCTGTGGGCGCGGCTATCCAGGGCGGCGTGCTGGGCGGCGACGTAAAGGGGCTTCTGCTTCTGGACGTCACCCCGCTGAGTCTGGGGCTTGAGACCCTGGGCGGCGTGTTTACCAAAATTATCGACCGCAACACCACCATTCCCACCAAAAAATCCCAGGTATTTTCCACCGCCGCCGACGGGCAGACCTCCGTTGAGGTCCACGTGCTCCAGGGCGAGCGGGAGATGGCCAGCGGCAACAAAACACTGGGCCGTTTCCACCTGGACAACATTGCCCCCGCGCCCCGCGGCGTGCCCCAGATTGAGGTCACCTTCGATTTGGACGCCAACGGCATAGTTAATGTCAGCGCCAAGGATTTGGGCACCGGCAAGGAGCAGCACATCACCATCACTTCCTCCACCAACATGAACAAGGATGAAATCGACAAGGCGGTGAAGGAAGCCGAGCAGTTTGCCGCCGAGGACAAGAAAAAGCGCGAGGAGGCCGAGACACGCAACAACGCCGACCAAATGGTGTTCCAGAGCGAGAAAACCATCACCGACATGGGTGAGAAGATGTCCGACGACGAGAAGAATTCCCTGCGGGAGAAAATCGACGCCGTGAAGGAGGCGCTGAAGGGCACCGACGTGGAGGTCATCAAGGCAAAGCAGGAGGAGCTGCAAAAGGTTCTGTTTGAGGTGAGCTCAAAGATCTACGAGCAAACCGCCAAGGATCAGCAGGCCGCCGACCCGGCACAAGGCGGCGCGGCCCCCGACGACGGCTTTGTGGACGCGGATTACAAAGAAGTGCAGGAAGACGAGAACAAATAACGGACAACAACGCTTAAACGCGGATTCGTATTACAGCAGTTTTCTGGAATACTTGGAAAGCTGCTGTAATTGGCGGTTCATAGCGCTATAGAATACAAACGCAAGGCGGCTTTCCGCCTTGCTGTGCGAGGTGGTAAAACTTGGCTGATAAAAGAGATTATTATGAGGTATTGGGCGTAAGCAAGGGATGCCCGGAGGACGAGATCAAAAAGGCTTACCGCAAGCTGGCAAAACAATACCACCCCGACCTGAACCCCGACAACAAGGACGCGGAGGCAAGGTTTAAAGAGGTTAACGAGGCCTATGAAGTACTCAGCGACCCCCAGAAAAAGGCGAAGTACGACCAATTTGGCCACGCGGGGGTGGACCCCTCCTACGGCGCCGCCGGCGGGGCGGGGGTGGGCTTTGACGACCTGGGCGACATTTTCGAGTCCTTTTTCGGCAGCGGCTTCGGGTTTGGGGGCTCCACACGCACCCGCAACCCCAACGCCCCCATCAAGGGCGCCGACATCCGCGTCTCCATACCCCTGGACTTTATGGAGGCCGTAAAGGGCGCCAAAAAGGCCATCAACATATCCCACCTGCAAAGCTGCTCCGCCTGCGCCGGCACAGGGGCGGCAACCGGCACCCAGCCCGAAACCTGTGCGGAATGCGGCGGTACCGGCAGCGTGCGCGTATCCCAGCGATCCCCCTTTGGCGTGGTGCAAACCACCCGGGCCTGCTCCCGCTGCGGCGGCAAGGGTTCGATTATCAAGGAGACCTGTAAGACCTGCGCCGGCAAGGGGCGGGTGCGGATCAGCAAGACGCTGGAGGTGTCCGTACCCGCGGGCATTGACGACGGGCAGAGCTTTATTCTGCGCGGCGAGGGCGATCACGGCCAAAACCATGGCCCCGCGGGGGACTGCGTGGTCACGGTAAACGTGCGTCCCGATCCGCTCTTTGAACGGGACGGCTTCGACATATGGTGCGAGATCCCCGTCACTTACGCACAGGCTGTATTGGGCGACGAGATCATCGTGCCCACGGTGGACGGCAAGGTGAGCTACAACATCCCCGCCGGTACCCAGCCGGGCACTGTGTTCCGCCTGCGCAACAAGGGCGTGCCCTATGTCAACGGCAACGGGCGCGGCGAGCAGTATGTGCGCGCGGTGCTGGAGGTCCCCAAAAACCTGACGACCAAGCAAAAGGAAGCCCTGCGCAGCTTGGACGAGCTGATGACCGACAAGCAATACGAAAAACGGCGCACCTTCTTCGACCGGATCAAGGATAAAATGAACGGGAAATAACAATAAAAGCAAAGGCGGCGCAGCGAAAAATGCTGTGCCGCCTTTGCTTTGCCGCAGCCCGGTACATCTTGTCCACGCAAAATTTGTTTTGGAGTCTCCGACGGACTTTGATTTGGGGCGCCGCCCCAAGCCCCGCCAAAGGGACGCGTCCCTTTGGAATCCCATCGCTTGAAAAGTGTTTTCTTGGGCGGCTGCCGCATTACTTCGCGGTGGCCGCCCTTCTGCGTCCGCTCGCTAATTTTCCGGGTAAAGCCGGAAAAACCGCTCGTTGCTCCGGTGGGAAATGGCAGGCGCCCATCCCCGGGCGGTGCGCACCAGTGGCCCGGGCCTGCCACAACAAAATTTTCCAAAATTCGGGCAAAAGTATTGTAAATAGAACAGATAAAGGCTATAATATCATTGAGAGAACAAAAAAGCAAGGCAGGAACAAGGTGTCTCACCACCTTGTCCCCTGACACGGAAGATCAAACCTTCCATACCAACGGCTTTACAGCCGCACGCTTGCAGTTGTTATTATACCCCGTTTTTCGCCGCTTGGCAAGTGCCCGGGGGACAGTTTTTGCATTGCAGCAGTGTAGGTATGGGATCTAGTATTCCCATAGCTGCGCTGTTTTTTGTTGCTCTCGCGGAATGGGACGCGCGGGAGAGGGGGGAATACGAATCTCTCATTGAAACCTTAAATGGAGATTTGTATAATACTAAACACTGACTAAAAAGCGACATAACTTGCGGTCTATTTTCCGCCCAGCGTTGTCATCCTCCT
>Ga0153946_1001107_pt1 | contig 11788 bp, 9 predicted proteins | sample TSNJ030MetaG_FD_104751 | JGI IMG/M metagenome (GOLD analysis project Ga0153946, IMG submission 104751) | Attine ant fungus gardens microbial communities from New Jersey, USA - TSNJ030 MetaG | ecosystem: Host-associated > Fungi > Mycelium > Unclassified | place: USA: New Jersey, Wharton State... | reverse complement strand
ACCAGCCGCTCGCCGGACTTGGTAAAGGCCACAATCGATGGTGTTGTTCGAAAACCCTCTGCATTCGCAATCACGGTTGGCTGTCCGCCTTCCATTACAGCAACACAAGAGTTCGTAGTTCCCAGGTCAATTCCAATAATTTTACTCATACCGATCCTCCGATGGTTCATCTGGTCCTCCGGTGGCTTCTCTCTTTATATTGTAGCATCTGTCAAACCAGGTTATGTATAGTAGGCTACCCTTTTTTGGGGAACAAATCAATAGATTAATCCTTAAATTGTATAAAAATAAGATAAAGTTCTGTTATCCTTCCTCAATTATCCGCCATTCCCGGATCAATCTCGCTAAGCTATACACCGCATTAGCCGGGCTGGTGGAGGGCAGGCAGATTTTTTGATCTGCTTGTTTTCTATGCCTCCCCTCTGATTTCTCCGCAGAAAAGCACGTGAACATTCTCGTTCCCGTGCTTTTCCTTTCGTCAGCGCTGTGTCTGATTCTTTACGTTTACCCTATCTCTATGGCAGGTACGGCAATTTTTTGCAGCTTTAAATTCTTACTTTTCCGGTTTCCGCAAGAGATATGTAAATAACACTGATTAAAATAACGATGCATCCGCCCCATTTTGCATAGGTCAATGTTTCACCTAGCACCAGTATACTGATGACAACGCTGGTAATAGGCTCAAGTGTGGAAAGAATGGAAGCGGTAAGACTGCCTAAGGAACGTACTCCTAGCTGAAACAGTGTAGTTCCTAATAATGACACCATTATTCCGCCAAGAATCAAAAGCAGCCATGTACCCATTGAAAGCCGAAAATTTATCGTTCCGGAAACTCCCGCCGCCACACCGGACACCAGAGTACTCATACAATTTGTATAAAACGTCAATCGAAACAAATTCATTTCTTTTAATTTCGTTTTACTAAGTGACTGCACATAATACGCAAAGGTACATCCTGATAGAAGGGCTAATATAATCCCACGAATATCCAAATTTCCTGCCGGCTCAAAAAACAATCCGATTCCGATAATGCATAAAACCAAGGCGATAACCTTACTTGGATTCAATTTTTCTTTATATAATGTCCAACCCAATAATGCAACCACCGCAGGATAAGCAAAATGCAATACGGTTGCAATACCGACGGGGATAAATATGTAAGAAGCACTTAATAAAATCCCGGTCACACCCAAGCCCAATCCTGCTTTGGATACAATCAGCTTTAGTTCTTCTCGCGCTGGGATTATCTGCAGTTTTTTGTAATGTAGGGGTGCAAATAAAAAAGGCAATACAACTAGGGAGCGAAGAAATACAGCATTTAAACTACTGTTATTATTATTATAAGTAAGTTTAAGTATTGTCGGTGCAATACCAAAAAGAATTGCAGAAAGCACAGTGATTGCCATTCCTGTTTCCTTTCTCATTCTTTTTTTCTCCTTTTCGCAATTACATCACCATGCCGCAAGGGATGAGCATCAAAATCTCCATAGACATTTACAGCCGTAATGCGGACACCGTCCATCTCAAAGATAAATGCTGCCGAAATGGAAAAACTGGTCTGTATCCATCGGGCATTCACTTGAAACACATTCTCATTTGTCCAAGCCCCGTCAAAAACAGCACGGTCTACATATTCCATGTTCTGACACCCATATGTATTCTCCCGACGGCAGCCATCCAATCCGATAATAATCCGCCTCTCTCGCCCTCGCTCCTGTAACGTCATAATACAAGTATCAACATTATCGAACTGAAATGAAAATTGGCTAATACCCACAATTTTCTCAATATTGACACAGTCAGCAATATGATTCCACAAATTTTTAGGGAACGTAAAGCATCCTTCTTCTATTATATAAGTTTGACCATTAACCTCCTCAGCAACTTTACTATATGGCTGAGAACATGGCCTTCCAAGCGATAATCTGGCTAGGCGCTCAGCCAGCTTGCTGCTGAGATTCAGATCATCCGGTAAGGGGGCAGATTGTGCCGTATGTTTCAATAAAGAAGTAATCATCGATATCGAACGATTCGTTCCCATACCTTCGCTGCTTTCATGAAGTGAAATCACGATATCCTTTTCTGGTATTCCTACACCATATTGACCAATGGCACCGCAAAAAGCAAACGTCCCTTCAATTTTAGTTAAATTCGTCCAGATCTGATAACCATATCCGGGAAGAACTCCCTCCTCAGAAAATTCTGTATTATGCTTTTCTTCCGGCGGCTGCAAGATTTGTGTATGAGTTGCCAATTCCACATAATCGCGTGCCAATAATCGCTCTCCGTCCCATACCCCATCCTCTAAATACAATTTTACCAATCGCGCAGAATCTTCCGTCGTAGCCAAAAGACCTCCACAGCCAATCACACTGCCGTCCGGCAAATAGGCCCATTTTAAACGGTTGCTGTCTATTCCCAGTTTATCAAAGAGCTTTTCCTTCAGATATTCTTCCATGCTTCTGCCGGTCACCCGTTGTACCAATGCTTCTACACAATGGGTATCCTCACAGCTGTATGCATATACGCTCCCCGGTTCATATTCCGATTTCATTTTAAAGAAATGCCGTATCCAGTCTGTGGAAGAACATCGCACCTCCGGCTTTCCCGATGACATTGTCAGCACATCCTTCACTCGTATTCGCTGCGCCTTGGGGTCGGTATTGCATTCCCGATACTCCGGATAATAGTCCAGCACCGGTGCATTTAAGTCAATAAGACCTTCTGTATATGCAATACCAAGAGCCGTGGCGGTGTAAGATTTTGTCATTGAAAACAGCTCATGGGGAACATTTTTACCATACGGATTCCACCATCCCTCTGCCAGGATTTTACCATGCCGCATAATAACAAGTCCATGTGGCTCACAATAATCCGCATCTTCCAAGCGGTCTAAAATATCCATAATAGTCCCGCTCGGTATACCGGCTGCTTCTGGTGTGACTCTCTCAAACTCCTTCCTTTTCATCACCTCACTTCCTTTCTGTATACTTGAAATTAATAATTCCCAATATTAATAATAAAAAAATCTCTATTCCCCATAGCGCAACATACCATCTTGTGCTTTCATCAATTACATGACATACAATCAATCCATTATTCAATATCGTTATCATACCCGCTGCCAAACCGGCAATGCGAACATATTTATTGTATTTTTGTCTGGAACAATTAATATGAGCGTTTTCAAACAGCATTCCTTTTCCAAGAATCGCAGAGACAAAAAGATAAACGCCTAATAACAACATCATTACATCAAAGTTGAGTATTTTCATAGGTTTTTCCTCTTTTATGTTTAATTACAACTTTTTAGACTGAGTTTTACTTCGCAAAATCTCAACGATTACAGCTAATAATATTACTGTTCCTTGTACCAATTTCGTGGCATATGCCGATATTCCCAACAAATTAATGGCATTATTAATAATCGCTACTAATAAAACACCAATCCAGGTACCGATATGAGTCCCTCTGCCACCGGCCATCGATGTACCCCCGATAACAATGCCGGCAATTACATCCAGTTCGCAGCCTTCTGCCGCCGTCGGATATGCGGCCCCTACACGTCCGGTCAAGACTACACCTGCTATACTATAACAGAACCCTGCAATAATATAAACGGACATTACCACCCGCTTCACACCAATACCTGCCAGTCTGGCTGCTTCACTGTTCCCACCCACCGCGCTCACTTTATGACCAAAGACCGTTTTTGACAAAACAAAAAAACCAATAGCATATAGTACTAGTGAAATAAGAATGCCCGATGGAATTAACCCGAAAACTTTCGTGGAACCCCATACCGTATAGCCGTCCGGAATTGAATGAATGGTAAGTGATTTCGAATAAATGAGAGATATTCCTTTAAATACATTCATTGTACCCATCGTTGCAATAAACGGAATCAGGCCCACATATGCAACCAGAAATCCATTTAAGCAGCCCGCAGCAACACCAATTAGAATTGCAATTAGAATTGCAACAAATGGACTAACACCTTTATTTGCACAAAAATCAGCACTTATGAGTGCACTTAGACAAACAATGGATGCACTGGAAAGGTCAAATTTACCAGATGTGATAATAAAGGTCACACCTACACCCATGATACCCGTTGTTGTTGCCTGATTGATAACATTAAACAAGTTTGCAGATGTCAGAAAAGTATTCGAAAAAAACGATGTCAAAAGACTCACTGCCAATAAAGTAACGAGGGCCGGCAAGAACATCTTAACTGTATTCATTCCATCCAGTTTAATCCTTACACTTTTTATGCTTTTCATACCAAACTACCTCCTGTCGCATAACTCATTATTATTTCCTGGGAGATCTGATTTCCCGTTAATTCTGCTTCAATCGTATGATTCCTCATAACAAGGACACGATCGGACAATCCGATAATTTCCGGCAGCTCCGATGTCACAAGTACAACTGCACTTCCATTTTCTGCCATACTGATGATTTCTTTATAAATTTCCTGTTTAACACTGACGTCAATTCCACGAGTTGGTTCGTCCAAAAAATATATATCAGGTTTTCCGTATGTAACACGTGCAATTAGTACTTTTTGCTGATTGCCGCCACTTAACTGTATGATCATTTGCTCCATAGAGGGAGTCTTAATCTCATATCTTTCAATGGCAAGCTTAGTTGCTTTGTCTATTTTTCTTTTACTCACAATAAAGCGTCGGGAAAATGCATGAAAATATGGAAGAACATAATTGATTCGCACAGAATCCATCAGACAAAGCATGTCATGTTTTCTATCCTCCGATAAAAATCCAATTCCTCGTTTTAATGCATCTTTCGGATGACGAATTTTTGCATTCTTTCCGTTAATTTTAATTTCTCCTTTGTTCACGTAGTAAGCTCCGAATACGGACTTAAGAACTTCGCTGCGACCGGCCCCGACGATTCCTGCCAATCCGACAATCTCTCCTTTTCTTATTGAAAAACTGATATCATGTACATAGCGATTAGTAAGTCCTTTCACTTCCAATGCCGGGCAGTCATCTCTGTTAATACTGTCAAAACTTTTTTTAGGATATTGGCTATTCACATCCCTGTTTACCATTGCGTGTACAATACTGCTGACATCCCAATCTTCAACTCTGCGAGTTGCGATTCCTTTCCCATCCCTTAACACAAATACTCGATTGGTAATCCGAAATATTTCCTCCATATGATGAGAAATGTATATAATTCCATACCCCTCTGAACGCAGTTTTTCAATTAAGCGAAATAATCGATCGATATCGTCAGTACCAAGAGAAGAAGTCGGTTCATCCATAATTAGTACTTTCGGATTCCTCGATATTGCCTTTCCGATTTCGACCATCTGTTGGGCGCTAATACTGATATCCTCCACTTGCGTTTTAATATTAAAATTTAATCCGATATGATCCATTATTTCTTTCGCATCATAATTTAACTTTTTAAAATCAATCCAACCGCTTTTATGGTGTGGTAAACGTCCCAGAAATACATTTTGTGCAATATCCAGTTCTTTAATGACACTCAGTTCCTGATAAATAACGGAAATGCCCAGTGCAATTCCATCTTCTTCATTTCCTATCGATACTTCTTTTCCCTGGAATTTTATTGTTCCGCCGGACGGCTGATAGACTCCGCTCAAACATTTTATCAGTGTCGATTTTCCTGCACCATTTTCACCGCAAATGCCTAGAACTTCACCCTTATATAGATCGAAATCAATTTGATCCAATGCCAGAACGCCGGGAAAACGTTTGGAAAGATTCCGAACCTCCAATAACTTTTCTTCCATCTATCTTCCTCCTCATCCGCACTGTTTTTATTACGGATCCGCTATGCTCCATAACGGATCCGTACATTGTTTACAGATCAATATCTACACTTTCAACTTCGATTGCCCAGAAAAACTCTTGCGCTTCCGGTGTCTCGATATTCTTATAATCAATAGCAAAGTGTGGGACTTCTACCAATCCATCTGCATCTGTACTGGGCGTGCTACCGTTAACTATGTATTCATATAGAGCAATAGCTGCCATCTGCCCCATAAGAATGGGATTTTGAGCAACTGTGGCATCCTGACGTCCAGCCCGAATATTATTAATACCGTTAATTTCAGCATCAAAGCCAACAACAATTATATGATCGGGATCTCCGATTTCTTTAAATAGTCCCGAACTATCAATTGCCTGACAGGCCATATCTGCCGCTGTATCTCCGGTTGCAAATACAGCATCAATTTCATTTCCAAACATTGCCAGTGCATTTTCTATGATTTTGACATTTTCTTCACTGTTATCCGCAAACTGTTCGAAGATGATTTCAATATCCGGATATTTTTCAGCCATAGTATCTTTAAATCCCTGACAGCGTGCAATATGAGAGCTAATATTTGCCTTCCCCATATTCATAACCACTTTTCCTTTATATGCACCATTCTTTTCATTAATTAACTCAGCCATTTTCTCAGCATTTGTGCATCCGGCATTATAGTTGTATGTACAGTATCCTGCCAAAAGTACATCTGTATTCGCAGAGAGATCTACCGTAACCATGGGAACCCCTTCTTCAAATGCCTTTTTAATGGCATTGACTGTACCATTGGCATCAACCGGAGCAATTACCATACCATCAAACTTCAGCGCAAGTGCATCTTCAATATTCTTTAGCTGTGACTCTAGCTCGAAATTTCCGGGATCGAAAAATTGATATTCCACAATCGTACTTCCCGCTTCAGCATTAATTTCATCCATTGCTTTTTGTACACCGTATCCTACCGCTGTCCAATAAGGTGCCGCTGCTACCGGAATGCTTAACGCCAATTTAACTACTTTCTCCTCGCTGGTTGAAGAACTTGATTCTGCCTGACTCCCCCCCGCAGTTGTTGTTGTATCCGGATCTTTTGAGCATCCAGAAAACCCGAATAGCATAACCGTGACCAGTAAAAATGCAATCAATCTTTTCATCTTTCTTCCTCCTTTTGAGTGACTAATTCGTTTTTTCTTTCTTTAAGTCCAAAAACATCCTGCGTTTATATTATATCGCAGAATGTTTAGGGGGTAAATGTGGCGTTTTTTCGTATATGTGTGGTATTCTTTCTTTTTAAATGAAAATTCAATTTATTATGTCAGCATATGCTGCATAAAAAGGCCGTTATCTATTTCCTGGCGATTGTATTCATGGCACAGATCATTATTCTCCATAAGATAGATCCGATCACAGATATCTTGGGCATTAGAAGCCCGGGTAGTAAAAAACAGAATTGTAGTTCCCTTTTTTGCCATCGCATCCATCAAAGAATAGACATATTTTCGTGATATAAAATCCAAGGTTTCACCGGAACGAATCATCAGTAATACCTTTGGATTTATCAGCGACCACCTTCCCATATACAGCCATAGGCGTTCTTCGATATTAAGTCTGTTGACATCTTCCGTTTCCGATATATTCTCCCTTCCAAACGCAGCCGCACATTTTGAAAAAGAATAGCGCACTAAAGATCCTTTTACATATTTCCATGAACTTCGCATCTTTTTTAAAACTAATAGATTAAGATTTAAACCGACTGATAAATTAGGAAATAAATTATTTCCGTCAGATAAACTGTACAATATTCCAATTCCATGTTTCTGGGCTTGCTTTGAATGATTGATTTTTACTTTATTTCCGTTTAAATAGAGCTGAAGCTGTGCATTGGCCTTCATCCCTGAAATTGCCTCTGCTATATAGTCTGAAGTATTTCCTTGCGGTTCTACTATTCCGACGATCTCACCTTTACATGCCTTAATTGAAATCTCCCGTTTTCCGTTCGGTGCCGGTGGAAGCAACGCCCTCAATTGATATTGGGAATGAGAAACTTCTTGTTTGGCAAATTCTTTTTCAAAACCCTTATCTGCTAACAAAATTTCAAATCTATTTTTCGAAAATTCTTCTTTAAAGAAATTCCCTACATTTTTACCGTTTTTTAAAACTGTAATACGATCGCAAAAGCTTGTCATCGGAAGAAGCTTTGAATTGATAAATATAACGGAAATCTTTCGCTTTACTAATTGTTCAATATATTGGCTCAGCGTTTCATCATTTCTCTCACTATAATAATTTGTAATTTCATGTAAAATTATTATTTTGGCACCTGACAGAACCGCTTTCACAATTTCCAGTAAATATTGCTCCATTCTGGATAAGCTTTCTACAGACTGTTTGGCGCTAATCGGAAGATTCCATTCGGCTAATAATTCGTTTACAAATTTCTCGGTATTTTTTCTATTACTCAGAAAACCTGCGGAGAAATCAGTCTTCTCTCTGTCTAAAAATATTGGTTTTTGAAAATTTTTCTGCATTTTTCTTCGCACGGCTCTAAGTTTTCTGGCCGTGGGCTGTACAGATAGCAAATTTTGTGTGATCGAAAGTGTAGGAATTAGCCCCAGGTTTTGATCAATACAGTATATACCCAGTGCTTTTGCATCGTATAGCGAGCGTATTTCCACCGGATTTTCATAATAATATATCTGTCCGGTATAGTCATAACACTCTCCCGACAAAATATTGCACAACGTAGTTTTACCCGCAGCGGCACGGCCTAAAATGCCTAAGACCTCGCCTTCAAACAGATCAAATTGAAGAGAGTCCAAGATGGAATGATTATTCGTTTGCTGTGAAAGTCTGTGAGCCCTTAATATGGTTCTATACATACTCACTCACCTCCGTCGAACGATTAATATCGTACTGCAGCGGCAGGGTTATTTCGGTTATAGTCCCAACCCCCAGAGAACTGGAGACTCGGAGACCATAATCCTCCCCAAAATACAGTTTTATTCTCTGATTAATATTAATTAAGGCAATATGTGCTTTTCCTTTATGGCTTTCCGGCATATTATAGGCCAATCCAAGCTCTAGATTTTTATTGATTTCCGAAAGTCGCTGATCTGCGATTCCTACACCGTCATCAGAGATTCGAATCACTAATCGGTTTTGTGTTGCATAGATGCGCAGTACTATTGTTCCGGGACCCATCTTCTTCTCTAAACCGTGAAACATCGCATTTTCCACAATTGGCTGAATCGATAGACGGGGGATGATACATTCCATAAGCTGCTGATCGTTTTCGTCGAACAAATACTCGATCGAAAAACGATCGTTATAGCGGTAATGCTGAATGATAAAATAATTGGATGTATTTTCTAGTTCTTCCGCAACGGTACAGATATCTCCCGGTTTACTGATGCTGTAACGAAACATGGTAGATAAGGCCTCTGCCATTTCTGCCACTTGTTTGACATTAGAAACAATCGCATAGCTACGCATTACCTCCAAGGCATTGTATAAAAAATGTGGATTAATTTGACTCTGTAATGTACTGATTTGTGCTCTTATTTGAAACAACTTCTTAGAGACATCATTGTCCGTGGATTCTTCTAATATGGATTTCATCCATCGCAAATAATTATCAAATTCTCCTTGTTCTGTTTCATAAATTAAATAAGATAAGCCCTCTGACTTTGTATCTTCATAACGTGATGCCAGACCTCCTGATAAAACATGAACACAGGATATGCTTCTTTCAAGAAATGGATACGTAATGGTATAATATAAGTAATTTTTAATTATAAACAGAATAACAGATAAAATAAGGACAATTATATACCCCCCTTTCTCAAATCTCCATGCCACTAGTCCTATCATCATTAATAAAGCAGCCATGATTTCTATGGCTCTGCTCCATTTTAAAATGTGACTCAGTTTCTTCACATCTAGACCATTAATTAATTTTTTTCGTAAAGAGTGTCTCCGCATAATCACTTTCTCCTATTGTTACGTATGCAGTTTCCGATATTCCTTTGGTCGGATTCCCTCCTTCTTAATAAACAACTTGCTAAAATGCCGTGAGTCAGTATAGCCGACTTGATATGCTATATCTGCAATTCCCAGAGATGTAGTCTCTAATAAGTGCTTCGCGGCCTCTAATCGAACATTGAGCACATATTCCCCAAAATTCACCCCCGTCTCCCTTTTAAATACTGTCGAAAAATACGCCGACGCCAAATATACTTGTTCGGCAACTTCTTCTAACGAAATCGATTTTCCAAAATTTTTAGATATATATTCTTTGGCAATACGAATAGGTTTCGATTCTATACTATGCTTGTATTCTAATATCTGGTCTACCCGTTGACTTAATGTGTCTGACAATACTTGCTTAATTTCTTCTAAGGATAATGCATCTTCTATCCGTCGGGTAAATTTTTCCCTGGAGAACCCTTCCGGAATCCCTAACGGCAGACCCATACCTGCAATAACATTACTTGCTACACGTTCAATATCTAATGCGACATCCAGCATTTCCAGATTACCACCATATCCAAACGCATAATTCTCGGATACGGAAGAAACCCATTCGTTTATCGCTTCAGCATTCAGGTTATTTATGATGCGAAACAGGCTTTTGCGATCCTCATCCTTAAGAAATGCCTTCTCTCTAAAACGGGGGGCTCCGATTTTATCCATAGTTAATATCGTGTCTACACCGTTCCATATTCTGGAACGAATTAAATTCTTCGCCTCCTGCATTGCCGTTCCTATTGCCTTTCCACCCGTTACTTCACAGCTTAGCGCAATTGTCAAATATAGTTCGCCGTATTTTAAAGATTGATATTTCAGTACATCTGCAAGGATTTTTTTGCTGTTATTAAAACTTTCTTTCAATTTCCCCGAATGCCTGCAGATAAAATATACCTGATTAACATCACAATATGTTTCAATCTGGTCACATACAACAACTAAACTGTTGGTTATAATTTCCATGATGTGTTCCATTATGGATTGCAATGCTTCTTCTGTAAGTGCTACCTTCTTTTTTATATCCCCTTTTAAAATTCCCACAAAATATTGTCCTTGTGGTTCTGCAAAATAAAGATTTCCACAGACATCAGAAAAAAAATCCGTCCAGGACATTTTAGGATATTCCAACATCCGCTGCAGTCCGTATTTCCATTTATCATGAATATCCGTAACCCGTTTTGATTCCCATTCATTTTCTTTGTCCTGCTGCAATGTCCTATCTAACAGTTTCTTTTCTAATTTAGATAAAATTTGATTCAACTCGACTTCTTTTATCGGTTTTAAAAGATACTCTTCAACTTTGAATTCCAAAGCCTTTTTCGCATATTCAAATTCTCGATATCCACTAATTATGACAAAAAAAGTCTCAATTCCACTTGCTTTTACTCTTTCAATCATCTCCAGACCATCATATCCGGGCATTTGGATATCTGTGATTACAATATCCGGCTTCTGTTTCAAAATTAAATCATAGGCCTCTATCCCACTACAGGCAACTCCGACCAGCTTAATCTGTAATGTGTCCCAGTTGACAAGGGATTGTATCAATGTGCAAATTGCCGGTTCATCATCTACGATAATCATTGAAAACATCTGCTCACCTCTGTCCTTTTCCTCTGTCTTTACAATCAATTCTATTCTTTTAATATAGCATGGGTAATTGTAATCTTCAATATAATACTCATTTGTAAAATTGACAACTTTTGTAAATACTATGATCGAGGTAATTAAGTATATGGAATCAATATAGATGAAAAAACAACCCTTTCAGAAAACAATCTCTTGTCGGACCGGATTCTCATTAATTATCATTTGCATAACATGAAAATCCACAGTAAAAAGGCCTACCGCGAAGTAAGCCTGCCGACGTTATGGATTATGACGGATACGGCGCCATCTTCATTCGTCATAAATTCCACGCAGCCCGGATGCTGGTACTGCTCCATGGGAATCCGGATTT
>Ga0153946_1001102_pt1 | contig 11808 bp, 10 predicted proteins | sample TSNJ030MetaG_FD_104751 | JGI IMG/M metagenome (GOLD analysis project Ga0153946, IMG submission 104751) | Attine ant fungus gardens microbial communities from New Jersey, USA - TSNJ030 MetaG | ecosystem: Host-associated > Fungi > Mycelium > Unclassified | place: USA: New Jersey, Wharton State... | reverse complement strand
TTCCTCCATCTGTTAACATTTTATCGAAGTAGCATTAAAACAACCATCGATTTATATTAAAATAATCTTACATTTTTGTAAGATTACTTCATTGTATAAGAATTCTTAGGGAAGATAATGGTCACAATTGTTTTTTTGCCATCAATTGAATTAACCATGATTTCATGACCAAGTTTTGTTATTAACTTTTTACATAGATATAAACCCATACCGGTTGAGTTATATTGTTTACGACCATTTTGCCCAGTAAATCCTTTTTCAAATACTTTTGGTAAATCATTTTTATTGATTCCAATTCCATGATCTTCAATTCTTAAAATAACATTATCATGATTCTTTTCTGAAGAAATTATAATCTTATCTTCATATCCTTTTGCATATTTAATACTATTTTGAATGATTTGATTTAAAATAAATTCAAGCCACTTGCTATCAGTGATAACGATATCTTTTAATGAAGCTAATTCCAAACTGATTTTTTTGTGAATAAAATCTTTTTTATTTTTAGCTATAACTGGTTTTACGATTTTATCAATGGTTATTTCTTTAATAATATAATCTTTTTCTACACTATCACTTCGGGCATAATAAAGAATTTGTTCTAGTAAAGAATCAATTTTATCGATTTCTTCATTGATACTATTTGTTACTTTATTTGCATTGTTCTCAATGACTAATTTACTAGAGGAAATTGGAGTTTTTACTTCATGAATCCACATTTCGATATATTCTTTAAAGTCTTCTTGTTTGAATTTATACTTGTTGATATGTTCAATCATCGATTTATCTATTTCACTTAACATCTGATATAAAATTTTTCCTTCTAAGAAGTCTGGTTTTTCAAGAAGTTCTAAAGCTAAATATTTTTGATCAAGATGATCTACCGTGGCAATTAAATGTTTGTAAAAATGTTTTTTTCTTAAATAAGGACCAAATAGTAAAATAAAACCAGTTACAATTAATAAGAAATGAAAGTAAATTAAAAGAAAAGAATTTACTTGAAAGACAAAAAGAAAATAAATAGTAATGATGGCAAAAATGAAATAAATGGAAATGAAAAAAAATTGATCTTTTAAATAATTTTTGAATGTCATTTGATAATGTATCCCAATCCACGTTTTGTTTCAATAATGTCTGTCATGCCTATTTCCTCTAATTTCTTTCGCAAGCGATTCATATTCACGGTTAAAGTATTATCATCAATATAAAATTCACTATCCCATAATTTAATCATGATTTCTTCTCTTGTTACGATATTTCCTTTTTTTTCTAATAAACAATGCAAAATTTTCATTTCATTTTTGCTAATCTCTAATTTTTTATCATTATATTCAATTTCACAAGTTCCCATCTTTAGTGTTGCATTCGCAAAATGGATTATGTTTGTATTGATGTTATTAGTTCTTTTTAAAATTCGTTCTATTCGTGCTAATAAAATTTGTAAATTGTATGGTTTTGTTATAAAATCATCCGCTCCATAGTTCATACTTAATAATTCATCTAATTCAGTATTTTTACTAGTTACAATAATTACAGGAATATCAGAAGTTTTTCGAATTTCTTTACAAAGATATTGACCATCCAAACTAGGAATATTAATATCTAATAGAATCAAATTTCCAGTAAAACTCAAGATTCTATCTAATGAAGATTCGAAATCAGTTAAGATTTCAACTTGATAATTATTTTTTTCTAAGAAAGTTTTTAGTTCTTCTCTTATTTTTACTTCATCTTCAACTATTAGAATCCTATGCATATATCTCACCTAAGAATTATTATATCATAAGGCATGAAAAAAACACTATTGCTAATGTTTCAATGCAGTTTTATTAATAAATAATTTTATCATTCTTCGTCAATAAAAAGTTCACATCCTGTTTTCCAATTATATTTAGTTTCCACGATATATGATTTATTTATTAAATCTTGATCAATATAAATCTCATTACCAAAGACAACACCATTAGATGTAAATGAAACTATATATATTGGTGTCTTTTGATTATTTATATCTATACTTTTCGTTTCTCCATTTTTTAGGAGAACAATTTTAACTGTCTCTCCTAAATTAATATTATCGAGATAGGCCTTGAAATTTTCAATATTAAATTTTCTAGGCATATTTTTAAAAAGTTTTAAAGATAATGGATTATAATTTATGTTTTTCATAGCATCTTCGTTTAATGCATAACCTTCTTGATTTATATACTTTTTAAAATTCTTTAATTCATAATTGATAATACAGTAATAAGGGATAATTCTGGCAACAAGCTTTTTTTTCTTTCTTGTAATTTTAATTTTCATTTAATTTTCACCTCTTATTATGTTTTTTAACATTTTCTCAGATTATAGAATAGATTTTTATATTTTTTAAAGTTATGGCTATAAAATAAATGATTTCCTCATAATATTCTATTCAATAATTATATTCGTATTTAAATTGTTACTGTAGTTTTAAACTAAAAAAATTGTCTCTTCAAAGCAGAAAACAATTTTTTCTAAACTTTTTAAATACGATTTAACACCATCTCTTATAAATACAAAAGAATAAAAAAATGAGATAGTAATTTTTTCGAAATTGGTGACCCGTGTTCGGTACGAAGTCTTTATAATCTCTCGCAAGCCCTTATAAATAAATGGTTGTTGTGTTTTAGATTTTTACTTGTACAGTTGTAGTACAGTTACGCGATATTATTTATTCAATACAAGATTATAGTGTTTTAGATTTGCGAATTGTATCAAAACCCAAACTACCTTTTACTTTACCATCTTGAATAGTTCCTAAAACATAATATTTAATTATCATAGTATCTCCAATATTATACTCGCTTACTTCATATGTAGGCTTGCTAACAGTTAAATTGAGATTTGTTGAACTATCTAAAACGGACAAATTAGTATTTCCATTTCCTAAATGGTTAATATCTGTTATTGTTCCTTCTGACTCATTTAAATTAAATCTTTCCATAAATTCACTCCTTTGATATTTACATTATAGCATATTTCATACGCTCTTTGATATACTTTATAAATTTATTATTGCAGTCCCACAGTTCCTTATGGTGATAGTAATAGGATTCGAACTATTAAATATAATAGGAATATTGAGGGAAAATACTATCAATTTAAAAATGTACAGTTGTAGGTACAGTTACTGGGAATAAATTTAAGCTATTTTTAATGTTTTTCAATATAAAAAGACAAAATAAGTGTTTTAGCTAAATCGGTATAAAGCATTATAAACAAAGACTTTGCAAAGAAAAACGACACTCTGCGAAGAATGTCGAAGTTTGTCTTATGGTGACCCGTACGGGTTTCGAACCCGTGAATACCACCTTGAGAGGGTGGCGTGTTAAACCCCTTCACCAACGGGTCATAAAGTTATTGTATCATAAAAAAACTAGAATAATCTAGTTTATTTGATAGGAATTATAATTTCAGTTTCATATTTATCAGGATTGCCCTTTAAAAGCATTCCTGGACCCTTATGATAGACAAGACGACTTGGAGTAGTAACTTCGATATTATTTTCACTGGCATAGTCTAATAAGGCTTTATAAGCTAAGTTGATTGTATCATAAGTTCCAATGTGCATGGTTGAGATAGCTTTGATTGCTGGAAGTTCTTTTTTTGAACATTCTCTTAATTCAACTAGTCCACTGATAGGCACACATACATCTAGAGATGTATTTTCTAAATATTCTTCATCATAACAATAATGAATTGGAGCCCCACAGGCTTTATTCTTTACTTCTTTATAAATTTTTCCAAAATAATCACCACATTCAGAATAGTTTCCTTGATAATGAATATAAGCTACTAGCATTGCTGGTAATTCTTTTTCTGTTATTTCATATTTCATAATTTTTCTTTCCTCCTCTTTTTGTTTTAATAAATGTTGATCTAATTTTTTTATCAAAGCTTTCTCTTGCTCGATATGTTTTAAAATTAGATCTTTCTTTTCTTCTAAATAGTAAGGCAAATCTTCTTTTTGAAAATCCTTCATTATTTCTTTTATTTCAGCAATACCAAAGTTTAAGGTTCTTAATAGTTTTAGTATTTGAGCTCGTTTAAAATCTAAGTCGCTATATAATCTATAACCACTTTCACTTCGATTTGATGGACAAAGTAATTTTTCTTCATCATAGTAATGTAATGTTTTAATGGACAGATTTGTTATTTTTGAAAATTCACCTATTTTGTACACTTCTCTTCACCTCCAAGAATATTATAAGTTCTCCGCCACACAGGAGAGTCAAGCATAAATTGATATATTTTAAAAAAAGAGATTACTCTCTATTTCTTAACAGGAATATAACCTGCATTTTTAGTAATTAATTGACCTCTTTCTGATAATATTTCATCAACAATTTGGCGAATTATACTATCATTTTTTTCACTTTTTCTAATTACAATATAATAAGCACTTATAAACGGATATGTTTCATTTCTAATTGTTTCATAAGTTGGTTCAATTCCATTAATTTTCATAAGTTTAATATTTTGATAGATTGTATTTGCATAGTAATAATAAGCATAGCCAATTGACGAAATTCCATTGTCATAATCGGCTATCGCTTCAATCGTTCCAGCCTTTGCTTCAATAAACTCTTCTTTGATTGGTTGCCGTATATCAACATCTTTCATAACAAACGATAACATGCCTTCTTGAGATATAGAGTTAGTTGGGCTTTGATAAGCTTTAATTATTTCATCATTTCCACCTAGCACACTCCAATTTGTGGTTTTCCCAGAATAGATGTCTTGAATTTGACTTATGGTTAAATTAGTAATTGGATTGTTTTTATTTACAAAGAAAACAAAGGCTTCATTTACGACTTTAGTTATTTCTAAGTCAACTCCCTGTTCTTGGGCATAAGCTATTTCTTCTTCACTAGGTTCGCTAGCAATAATTAAATCTATTTCATTGTCTATTAACTTTGTATATGCCGAACGAGTATCGGTATACTCAATATTTACTTCGTTCTTTTTAGTAAATTCTTTTATTAAGGTCGTCACAAGTGGCTGTGTTGCTAAAGATGCATCAACTCTTGGCATTTCCGCTATTTTATATGTCTTATATTCTATTTCATCTTCTTTGGTGAAATAAGTATAGGCAAAATAAGATCCAACTGAGAAGACAGCAATTAGTATTACAACGATTGTAATTTTTAACACCAGCTCTTTATTCATATTTTTTTCTTCTTTCTATTTTAATCTATTTAAGTTAAATGAATCATAAGACATAGCTAAATTACTAAAAGCACCAGATTTACTGTTAATAATAATTCCTTCTTTACTAATACTTATGATCCAATCCGATTCATATTTTTCTTGCAATTCTTTTGAAGTTAATGATCCAGAGTAAATAGCTGAATTTACTTTATTATAAATATCGTATTTATAACTATAATTAAAAATCTGATCTAAATTAGTTGCAAGAGTATTATTATAAAAATAATAAGTTTCAGATACATTTTCTCTTTGAATACTATCTAATCCTTTATAAATTCCATATTCGGTAATGTAAGTTTGATATTCTCTTTGATTTTTTAAATAGTTATTATACCAATTTGTTTTTAAAGTATCTCTATTAAAAATGAATGTTTTTGATGATGCATTTACCATTTTCAATTTTTCAATACTTGTATCATAAGCTATAATTTCTGCTTGAGATATTAAGTCTTTATTAGAAAATTTATTTTCTTGCAAAGTTTTAAATTCTGTTGCAGCTAAATTGGCAATTGTAATACCACTTAAATTTGAAGTTGTATCAGTTATAGTTAAATCCCATACAAAATTATTTGTATTATATTCAAATTTAATATTATCAACAACACTTACTTTAATCCCTGGAACAATTACACTGTTTTTTCCAGAAACATAAGGATTCCCTTGGTTTAAGTACTTAGAAAAAATATTAATATTATATTCTTCTTTGTAAGGACTTTTAACTGATGCTTTATTCTCTTTGTCAAGAGGATTTAAAATAAATGTAATCGTATTAGCGGAAAGAATGAAAGAATAGTTTTGTTCCCTTATTGCTTTAATTCTATCTTCTAAAACATTAGAATAATCTGGACTTTCTATTTTGATTTTGCCATTGTAGGTTGTATTATAAGCATATTTTTTAATGATACTTTCATTGATTAATTTTTGAGAAGCATTCATCATCGAATCATAATCACCAAATAAGTCTTTAAATTCTATTGTTTCTTTAGTTACCAAATTATAATTTAAACCAAATTCATAATTTGTATAATCACTGGAATTATTAACTGGAAAATAAGCTCCTGAGATTTCAATACTTAAAATATTGGAAGCACTATAACGCATTATAGCTGTTACCGTTTTTGATATATTTGACATTCCACTGGTTTCTTGATTGATTAAATTCACTAGTTTCGTTACTTCTGATTTGATTTCACTATTGATTTTACTTAAAAAATCGGAATCCGTTAAACCCATAATTGTTGCTATATGACATTCTATTCCGTTTATACTTTCTATTTTTGATTCCGAAGTCAAGACTCTACTTTGATATGTTTTAGTATAATCGGTTTTTTCTGAACTTGTAAATGTTGGACTAGCTTGACTGGCAGGAGCTGTTTCTAAATCGATTCCTGGTTTTTCTTGATTATTTTTAGTGACAATCATTACGGTTGTTACTATTATGATGATGATTGTGATACAGACACAAGTGATGATAAACTTTCCGTAGTATCTGAAAAACTCTTCCACACTATCACTCCTATTCTTTTATATAATATCAAACAAAAGAAAAAAACTCAATCTAAGATTTGAGTTTAAGATTACGCTTAATAAGAGCATCAATCTAGAAGTAATAAATTAAAGCATTGATTCATATTCATCTAAGAGATTTGAAAAATAAGTCATTGCTTCATTAAAAACAGTTATATTGCTAAAATCTACATTAGTAGCTTTTAAACTTTCTAAAGTAGGTTTGCTTCCACCTATTGTTAGAAATTCTAAATATTGGTTTAACATATTATTTTTAGAGTTAGTAATATCATTTGCTATTTTTAAAGCACTTATGAAACCAGTTGCGTATTGAAAGTTATAATATCTATATTGTCCATAGAATAAATGCAGTCTTGTTTGCCATAGGTATTTTACTTTTTCATTTACTTTCTCAGAACTAAAATATTTTCTATATATATTATAAAAAGTGTTATTTATAATCTCTGCATTTAATGATTTCTCACTTTCAATAAATTTGCATAATTCCAATTCAAATTCTAAATACATTGTTTGAAAAAATATTGAATCCACAAAATTTGATAATTTTTGTTCTAATAAACACTTTTTTTCTTCACTTGTAGAGGCTTTTTTTATTAGGTAGTCATCCAAAATATTTTCATTTACTTTAGAAGCAATTTCTGATAAAAAGACTGAGAAATGAAAATCTTGAAAGCTTCGTTTGTTTTTTATCATTAAGCCATTTACTGCATGACCTAGTTCATGAGTTATTATATACGCATTTAAAAAATCATCATTGCAATTCATTAATATCATGGGTTTGGTATAATTTCGCCAATGATAACCTCCTAAAAACTTATTTTGCTTAGAATAAACATCTAAACAACCATTTTGTAAAACTTCTTCTAAAACTAAATTATAATCTTTTCCCATTATTAATAGAGATTGTTTTATTATTTCTAGACTTTCTTCAAATGAACAATTTTTAGTAAAGGAAGCGCTACTTAATTTTAAATCATAGGGATTTAAAACACTTAATCCTAAACTTCGTTTTTTTAATAAAAAATATCGTTCTAAAAGAACAAAATTATCATTGACAGACTTGATTAAATTATTTATAATTTCAATATTTAAACCATCTTCATTTAAAGCTTGTTCTATAATAGTATTATAATTTTTTAATGTTGCTACATCATAACACGATTTTAATCTAGCATTTAATAAGCCTGAAACACTTTTATTAACCTTTGCTAAGCTATTCGTAAAACCATTAAATATTTTTCTTCTATTACTTTGATTAGAATCTAATAAATATTTGCTATAATTTTTTTTATTTGCTATTACACTTACTCTATCAATTTTAATTTTCTTATATTCTAATTCAACGTTTTGAATGGTGTTATACAAATCATTCATCTTAAGAATCATTGTTGTTGCATTTTGAATTCCTTTATCTTTTTTGTTGTGTTCTTTTAATCTCAATACTTCGTATAAGTGCATTTTATATTCTTTTAATTCAGGATATTTTTGTAAATATTCATCCAATGTTTCATCAATTAAAAGAATCTTTTGATTGATAATATCTTTAATTGAATCTAAAACAATTTTCTTATTATAAACTAAACTTTTAAAATTTAGATACTTTTGATTAGACATATCTAAATCAGAATTTAATTCTGCATAAGTCAACAATTTTTCACATTGCAAGCTCAAATTATAATATTTTTTTAATAAATCATATAAAGATAGTTTTTCTAGTTCTTTATTGAAAGTTTCAATTTCTAATTCTAATTTTTCTAATTCTAGTTGAAAATCATCATCAGACTTGAAAAAATCTTTGAAATTCCAATTATATTTATTCATAATTTTTTGCCACTCCCAACTATCAAATTGTCTTTTTTAAATAATTTCTTCAAATTTTAATTCTTTATAGTCATCTATATTGATATTATAAATTTCTTCATATATTAAATGTACATCCAGTTCAGTTTTTTTTGAATTATCTAATTGTAATTTTGCTATTAATTTATTAATATCTTCTACATTGTTTCCCTTTAACTTCACAAATGTAGGAATCTGTGGCCAAGAATCTATATCTATTTCAATATTGTCCATAAAGTATGAAATTCTTTTATTTTCTTGATATGCCCGGTGATGATATCCAAGTTGTTTTAAAATTTCATTTGTATCATCAAAATTTGAAACTCTAATTTCAAGTTCTTTTGTACCATCGATTGGTTTTTCTTTTGCTTCTTTAATAGCTAACTTGGTATCTCGTCCACTACTTCTAAGTCTTAGCCACTTATTTGGAACTTTAGGATTAAAATCATATATATATATTCTTTGTAGATATTCCCCAATTTTATATGCTTCAAATGATTCTAATTTTTCAATTAAATCTTCTTGATTGATTTCTAAAATTCTTACTTCATATTCATTATTCATTGTATCACCCAATTGTATTATAGATTTATAATATCTGTTATCGTCTTTCTTAATTAATTTTATTTCACCATTTTCTATTAGTTTATCTATTCTAGTTACAAAGAATGTTTCTCCAATATTAAATTTTAACATTAATAATCCTAGTAATTGTACAATTGTATAGTTAGGTCGATAATCCTTTTTCATATAATAAATAATTATATCATCAAAATAATTCTGTTCCACTGAAACCAATTTTTTATCTTTAATGATTCTCATATACTTATTTTCGCTTTTTAGCGTATTCCATAAATAAAGATATTCTTTTATTTTTTCTGGTTCTAGCTTCTCTTCTTTATTAATTAATTCTTTAACTTCTTCTTCGCTTCTTTGACTAATTGTTTGAATTTCGTCTAAATTACCATTTTTATCAACTTTTTGTTCATAACCATCAATAACATTTATTTCAACATTTACATTTGCAGAATTTAATATTTCAAGTGTGTAAAGAAAATTACAATAATCTTCAGCATCGCCTGTTGAATTCCATATTCTAATTTTAGAATAATTATTAATCAATTTTAGTAATTCATCTCTTTTTGCTTTTACTGGTATATCATCATAAATTAAAGCTGATCTAAAAATTTCAGAATTTAAATTTGATATATCTCCAAATGAAAGAAATAAACCCATATCAATAATATTTGAATCATTTATATCTTCAAAAGTTCTCTGTAAAATTCTCTGGTCAGATTTGCCATAACATATATTTAACATACGCTTCCTTCTTTCAACTGTTTCTATTGTACTATATTTTCAAAAATAATGAAATAAACTCAATACACCAAGTTTTTATCTGTTTTAAAGGCCATATATAAGGATAACATTCATCTTATTCCGTTTGTTTTTTTTTAATTTTTTATTAGAAAAAAAAATACCAACTTTATTATTTTTAGTTAGTATTCATTCCTTAATACTCAGTATCCGAGTTTGAACTTTTTAAAGTAGTGAGACTTAAATCTCAACTCTGTAATTATTATAATATAATTCCTAAAATTCTTCAACTCCATACTCGGTATTATCATCAATAATATATTTAGGAATATCTCTAGGTTTTCCATAAAGATTTTCAGTGAAATCCTTTGGTAAATACATATTTGTATATTCACTATATGAATCAGCTATTTTTTTAACAATATATGTAGATGACTTTAAATTAGATGTTCCGCCAAAATCATAATCGTGAATATTTATTTTTTTATCTACTATTTCAAAGTTTTACACTTTAAAAATTCTTCAATATATTTCATATTATCAATAGACCATTGAAAATTTATATCATAAGGTATCACAATACAACCCATACTATTTTGATTACACAAATCTAAACATCTATGTAACCACGCAATAATGCTTTTCCCATTATTAAATGCTCCATAAGGTGGATTGATATAAAAGAAGTCAAATTTTTCTTTTAGTTCAGCAGGTATTGGATTTATTACATTATATTTAACTAAATTTAATTCATATAAATCCGATAAATTATTATTATCATATAGCTTTTTATGATAATTTAAAATTCTTTCATCAAAATCTAAAACTGTAATTTGTTTTATACTCTCTACTAACTTATTTTTTAATAATAGTCCATAATGTATTGAAGCTCCGTCTCCATCACCAAGAAAAACTACATTTTTATCCGATAAATACTTATAAAACATTTGGGCTTGATATACCATAGATTCATTATTCATAAATACTTGATCGTATCTCCATCTTGCCTTTGGTCTTGATAATACCACTTGATTAGCTAAATTATATAATAATACGTCTTCCTTTTTTAACTTTAAAATATCAAATACTGAATCTTTTATTAAATTCCCAATATCTTCATCTTTACTATTTTCTACACTTCCATCGGGATAAATATTAAAATAAGAAGTCGCAAAATCAGAAGTACTATTATAATAAACGCTTATATCCGTATCTTTTCGAATCTCATCAACTATATTTTTAACCTTTAATTGCTCTTCATTACTTAGTAAAAATAATTCTTGATTTTCTCTTCCAATTCTTAAAGGATAAAAATTAAATATCTTCCAACGGCTTATATTGTAATATTTAATTAAATCAAATATTTTATCTAATTCATCAATATTTGTTTTATTAGCAACTGTATTTATTTTAATATCTATCTTACCATTAATTTTATTTAGAACTTTAATGCAGTTATCTAAATGATTATAACCTCTACCGATATTTTCTAATTTATCTCTATCAGCACTATCAATTGAAAGACTTATGTTGTCAAACATATCATAAATTAATTTTAAATTTTCATCATTAAGTAAGATTCCATTAGTTGTAATAGAGAGTTTTGTATTGGGGCTTTTTTCTTTAATGTATTTTGCCAATTCAAAAAGAGATTCATACAATAAAGGTTCTCCACCACTAAAAGTTATTTTATCAATTCCAATTTGTAAAATATTATCTGCAATTTTTTTATTTTGCTCTAATGAATTATCGTTACATAACTTTCTAAAACAAAATTTGCAGTTCTCATTACATTTGTTTGTAACAGCCCAGCACATTGAACGAATTTTTTCCATAGTTATCAACTTTCTTTTTATTTTTGAACTTCTGTTTTCTATTGTACTATATTTT
>Ga0153946_1001099_pt1 | contig 11825 bp, 10 predicted proteins | sample TSNJ030MetaG_FD_104751 | JGI IMG/M metagenome (GOLD analysis project Ga0153946, IMG submission 104751) | Attine ant fungus gardens microbial communities from New Jersey, USA - TSNJ030 MetaG | ecosystem: Host-associated > Fungi > Mycelium > Unclassified | place: USA: New Jersey, Wharton State... | reverse complement strand
GATTCCGTAATCCGTTCATCGCGTTTTTCTTTCAGCTTCTCACCATTTTCCAGACGATCGAGAGCATAGGATACCCGGTTGATTACATATTCTAAATAATCGTAGTTGAGCTGTTTCAGCTGATCCTGCATCTCGATGAGAGCAGCGGAAGATTTATAGAGTTCTTCGGTGAATTGCTGTATGGTTTTCTGACCGTCATTCCAAGCGGAAGAACCTTTGGCAATATAACCTTTATTGACCAGACGGTTAAACTCTTTTACATAATCATTTAGCTGTTTCTGGATATTGGTGTTGTTTTTCTTTTCTTTGGCGATGTTGTCATTTATGGTATTACTGAAGCCGGAGGAACGAATGGAAGTGCCCATTGCCTCGTACAATTTGATCTTGGCATCATTGGTTTTCTGAATAGCTGAGTTGACATCGATGATCGCGTCATAGTATTTTTCGATATTCTCAAGTCTTCGTAAAGCGAGTTCTTCTTCCTGCTTTTTCAGTTCATTGATGGTATCCAGACAATCCTGTGCTTTTTCGTACCATTCCTGATATTCTTTGATCTTAGTCTTGGTCTTGTCGCTGTAATTGCTGATATCAATCGTACCGTTCTGGACTTTCTTCTGCAGACCGGCAGACAGACCTGATTTCCTGGCAAAGCTGGATGCGTGGGCCATATATTCGTTATAGGCCTGACGCGTCGTTTTCATCTCGGATTGGGTCTTGCTCAGAGCCGTAGAGGTCTGTTTCTGCTTTTTGGAAAGGGAAACTGCCGAGTCGATTGCATCGATGGCCTGTTTGGTCCGACGGTTGACGTTGTCCAGCCGGATTTTTAACCAGTCGAAATAGTCGGTCAGTTTCTTAAGGGAATCCTCGCTTACTTTTGCCGCTGTAGAGACTGTTTTTGCAGCTGAATTCTTCGCAGAAACGTTAGATTTCTTTGATACGGAAGAAGAGTAGGAGATGCTTTTCCCGGAGGTACTTGGAAGGGAGCCATTGGCATAAGCGGTTCCGCCGGCATAAGCCATCCCTACGACGGAAGCCCGGCTGTTGACGTAGCCTTTGGTGAAGAGGTCGCGGGTCTGCAGATGATTGAAGACGATATCGCCTTTGCGGAGTCCGACAAATTCGGCACCGTTGTCTCCGACGGTGAAATATCTGCCGCCGCGGACGACGGTTTCCTGTCCCAGTTCACCGACCAGAGAGGTTTCGTTTTGCTTGACGGACCAGTCGCCGGAGGCGAAGGCATGGCCGTAAGCATGGGCGGTACCGGAGGCATAGGCGGTGCCGTTGAAGTTAGCAGTGCCATTGAATGCTGGAAGACCGCTGTTCTGAGGAATATACTTTACATAACGGGTAATTGCAGGAAAGGAATTACGTAGTTGAGTAAGGTTGGGAAGATAGAGAACAGTTCTGTTTGTGCCGCTGGTGACAGCATTAACAGCATCAAGCTGAGCAGTATTAGCAGCAAAGGTGATATTTTTTGTGCTACCGTCAGTATTGGAAGTGACAGTATCTATTGCAGAGGTGTTAGCCTGAAAGTCAATGATTCCTTTTCCACCATAGGTTTGGTTGGCAGCTTGATCTACACTTCCGGTATTCGGTGTAAAAGGAACTACACGAGTTCCACCGTTTTTATCGGCGATTACGGCTTCCAGCTGCTGAGTCTGAGGATTCACTCGAATAGCAACAGCGAGATCTCCACTGGCAATTTGTGCCTGAATTTCAGAAGCATCTAATCCTTCAATGCCTAGTTCTATCTTGGTTTGATCATTTAATGAAGATAATGATTCAGAAATGTCTTCGACGATCCCAAGATTGTTTTCGTTCACCTCAAAAGGAGCAAATTCAGTACCAGAAAGTTCTTCTTGTTTTAAAGAGAGATAATCAAGGATTTCTTGGGCAGCCTCTAGTTTCTCTGTTTCCATTTTAAGGGAAAGATCAGGATCCTCGGAGACGGCATCCATATATTCTTTTACTCTTTCAATCTCGTCAGTAACAGAAGAAAAGTTATCAGCATCAAGATTAACGCTATCCAGAGAATAGTCGTTCAGTCCCTGTAATAGCTCGCGGGCAGATTCGGCTTTGGAGTACATTGCATCCATATCGGGATCAGACTGAGTGAGTTCAGTCTCCCATCCGTAATCGTTCATCTTCATTTTCATGGATTCAATCATTTCTTCGCTGAGTTTTAATTCCTCGGACAGTTTTTCATTATCCATGCTAAACTCATATTCACCAGTTTCTTCATTTAGTGTGGAAAAGGCATCACGGAAAGCTTCGACACCTTCTTTACCGCTGTTAAAGTATTTATCCATAGCAAGCAGAGCTGCATCATATGCGGCAACCACGTCTTCCGTGGAAGCATTAGAGACATCTTGATTAGAGATAAGGTTTGTATAACTGCGAAACTCTTCAGTGCCAACCAATCCTTCATTATAAAGGCTTTCTGCAGATGAGAAACCACTGATGACCGTATCAAACATATCTCCTTCTTCACCGCCGGATAGAGAAGCTTGCCATTGATTATAGGCAGAAGAAGTTCGTTCATATTCATACTGCAGGCTCTGAAGTGTATCGATATTCTCAAGAATACCATTTCTCTCAGCTTCATAGAGAGAGGTGTCACCACCAGTGCGCTCCATAGCAGCTATTTGACCATTGATTGTTTCTAGCTGCTCACGCTGTGAACTTAGTTCGGCAATATAATCGCTTTTAGTCATTGCCTGTTGCTGGGCATCCAATTCTCGCAGAGCTTCCTGATTAATGTGATAGCCGTTGGCAGTCTTTATAAGAGCTTGTTCGGCATCAGAGCCGTAGATAGAATTAAAGGCATCCAGACTGTCAGAGGATAGGCCAGTACCGGAAGTAGATTCATTCAGTATGTTTTGCATTGTTTCCAGACTTTGAGTCGCGTCTTGAATACCGGCAGCAGTATCAATGAAATTCTGCTCCAGAGTGGTAGTAAATCCTTCTTGTGATCCGAGATCATTAAGATGGCTGCAGAGTTCCATAACACTGATATCGGCCTGCTCGCAGGCACTTACAAGCTCTGGGAATTGATTGATTATGGAATCCTCTGTGATGCTGCCGTTCATTCTGATAGAATCAATTAATTGTTGCTGAGCTGAATTGAATTCCTCTTGCTGAAGGATACTATCTGCCTTAGCAGCGTTCTTATCAGAAATACTTTTCAGTGATTCCGTATAATCATCAGAAAGATTTTCAATTGAAGAAACAAGTGCTTGGTCCTCTTTAGCAACATTTCCCGCAGAGTCGTATAACCCTTCTTTCATGCCATTAATTGCTGTCAGGTTTTCGGTTACGGATTGTTTATATTTATCAATATCTTGTTTTAAACTTGTGATTTCCGTATCAATTTCAGCTTTTCGGGTGTCAGTTGTATTAGAGTTCGATTTTTCGAGTGATAGTTTGTTTAGTTCTTCTTTGAGTTTTGATAATTGTTTTATCTCATTTTCAGTAGCACTGATAATATCAGTTGAAGAATATGTAGTTGTCACATCTCCTGAGCGTTGGCTGGTGTGCGACTTTTCAGTAGTTAAATCCTCCGTACGCTTCATTGTAAGAGCTTTTCGGGTATCTTTAGCAGCTTGTTCATATTGAGTATCAGCACTGTATTTGGTTTGATAAGTTTGCTGCTCTAATGTTTTACTTTGAGATTTGAGTTCTGACAATTGAGTTTGTTCAGTTACATTTAGTGATCCTTTTGATTCTAATTGATTAATTTGATTTTGAGTGTTTTGTAAAGCAGAACTTAATGATTCAATTTCTGAAACAGTGCTTTTGTATGCAGACACAGACTCGATAGCTTTATCTTTAGCGCGGTCGAATGCTGTAGAGTACATGTATGCTGCACCGGCAACGGCAGTTAATCCGGCAATAGTCAAAGTCATTGGATTAACTAAAGATGTAAGAGTCGCTCCTAATCCGCTCATTATCGAACCGGCTTCTTTAGTAGTTGTAGTTATATTCTTTGTTACGAAACCCATTTCATTTGAGTTAAGTGAGCTAGATGCTAAAACAATTTTTTGTATTGATGAGGGTAGTTCTTCTAGTTCATTACGAAATTGATAAATACTACTGACTTTAGAATCAAAATTTACCATCTTACCAATTTGATTAAGTGACTTGTAGTACAATAAAATATTTCTATTATTTTATTATATTTTATATTATAATATTAAAAAAGGAGGATAAATATGGGTAAAAATAAATATTATTGTAAAATTGATGGGAAGGTATATAATTTTCAAAAATTTTTAGAATTAGTGAAAGAAAATCGTGAATGGGATGCTGTAGAGTTTGTTGTTAAGGAAACTGGATACGATTACGGTGTTTCCGGGGATATTGTCATGTATATAAGAGCACTTGATTTTGAAATACCAGCTTTTATCGAGACCAGCAAATTACCAGCAGAACTTAAGAGACTAAAAGCTCTACAACCGCCTCAATGTCCAAGGTGTAGTTCGACAGCGATAACGGCTGGACCAGTAGGATATTATGGGTTAGCAGCAATAAGCAACCGAACGCGTAATAGATGTGCTAAGTGTGGGTACTCATGGTTACCAGGTTTTTAAATAATGAACGGTGAACATGGGTGATAATAAATATCACTGTAAATCATTTTTATTGTTTAATAAAGTATGGAGGTAAAGGCATGGCTCGTTATGTAAATAGCGGAGCTTCATAGATACCGAGGTAATAAATATGGGTAAAAATAAATATTATTGTAAAATCGATGGGAAGGTGTATAATTTTCAGAAATATGTAGAACTAATGAAAGAAAATCGTGAATGGGATGCTGTAGAATTTGTTGTTAAGGAAACTGGATACGATTATGGTGTTTCCGGGAATATTTCCATGTATATAAGAGCTCTTGATTTTGAGATACCAGCTTTTATCGAGACCAGCAAATTACCAGCAGAACTTAAGAGACTAGAAGCTCAAGAACCGCCTCAATGTCCGAGATGTAGTTCTACATATATAACTGTAGCAACTGAAGGTTCCTGGGGGATTAATAATCCAGTTAATTACTGCATCAAGTGTGGTCATAGATGGAATCCGAGGTATGGTTTCAAATAAGCGAATCGAAAGGTTCGCTTTATTCTATCCTGATATTCATACCAAACAGCATCAGGCATTACTGCTAGAAACATACTTATTTGTATGATTGGTTCACGACATGAACTTGCCGGATGGTTTACCATCATCTTTATATAATTACCTTGGAACATGCATTCAAAGCACATACAAGTAAGCTGTATATACTCTGGAGGAAGGGTGCTCTCTCTACGCTTCCCTGCGATTAGTATTTTTATCCCATCACCACGATTGAACGTAGCTGCTGCTAATGGATTATCTAATACGACTGATTCGTAGCAGGGTTGGCTCGTACGTTACCACGGCACGCATAATTACGCTTTTATTTCAGCCTTTTTATTCACGATTGTGAATTAGTGGTTTCAACGAATTATTCCTCTCTTTATTTTAGAACCCGCATCTCACCATATTGTTCATTACATTTGATCGTAATGTCCTTTAGGATAATAGACTCACTTAATTATAATTATATAAGAGCAGGCAGGATTTTGCCTAATCCAGGTTCAGGGAAGCAGATTGCTTAAACTGAGAAAGGCCTCCACCTATACTTGCAATGTTAGCGGCATTTTCCAAATAATCTTTCCCAGCACTATTCGCTCCTTTTAATGAATTTGAATTCAATCCGGAATCTAAATTAAGATTTGGATCTATTTTTTGATTTAGAGTATTTGACAGATTCTGATAATCAGCCTCTATTTGCCGCAGCTGACCTTGAATTCCGGCTATGCCCCCGGAATCCGAACCAGATATCTGTATTTTAGTATTCCCAATCTGATTAGTCAGATTCTGAATTTGCCGTAACTCCTTTGTAACAGCGGCAGCCGCATTACTGATGCTGCCGGTATCAACTTTAGCTTTTACGGAAATGTTTTGATTTAATAATGCACGGATCTGCTGTTGTGCTTTTGTGATCGAAGAAGTATCAACGTTTATTTTAGTATCATGCCTGGTATCCAGAAATTGTTTCATCTGCCTTTTCGCTTGAGTCAAATCAAGCTCAGCAGTGATTTTTGTTTTAGGGTCACTCATGATGATACCTCCTTTCGTAGAATGGGTATTTTTATGATTTGAGTTATAAAAGATGAATGCGCGGCGGCCCGTCAACAGATAAATCATATTGTCGACGAGCCATGCAGCTTGACTGATGCAGAATCAGCCCGGCAGCTATTTGCAGATGGGCATCGGATAGATAATCCAGGTGCGGTCTGCTGATAATAATTCCGGATGTTTTGACATATAGTCATGTACATCATCAAGACTTCTTAGATTCACGTCAATGTCCACTGTCTTTTCCAGCGGGGTTACGGTTTCACATACCAATTTAAAATAAATATTTCTCTCCATATGCACTCCTTTGTTCTGATTTATTTAAGAATCAGCTTGATCCTGCTGTTTTGCATATTCATTCTGCAGGCTGTCAATCTCAGCGTTTTGTTTTGCAATTGTCTGCCGGGCCTCAGCAAGCTGTTCACTTTGCTTTTGCAGTTCACTGGAAAAGTATTTATCAGCAAGCATGTTGGTGATCATATCGGGATCAAATTTCATGTCAGACATATCCCGGGTCAGTGCGGCATATTCTTCGGGGGTGAATTGTTCGGCCACTTTATTCTGATAATCCAGCCAGTCGGCGTATTTCTGTGATACCTGCCGGCCAAGCGTCTGGTTCTCGGTCTGAACCTCCAGATTTGCCGCTTCTTTTTCCAGAACATCCAGAAGCTTATTGCTTAAGAGGGTCAGCTGCTGATTCTGAAGTTTTGCCACTTCCTGTTCCTTGCGGAACGACACCTTTTCAGCGGCACAGGAAAGAACAAACCGGAAGAGGTTCTGATACAGGGAATGTTCCTGATTGAAGGATTCATCACCGGGATAGAAGCAATTGATCAGTCCGGTCACCTCTTTATCAGCCAGAATGCTTTCATATATGTTTTCATCTTTTTCGAAAGTAACACCGTCGAGAAAATAGGCTGCAATGGCTTCAATCTGAGCGATTTCTGTGAGATAAGGGGTATATAGGACCTGCTCCCTATCGTCAGCAGTAAAGTAGGAATCGGCGATGAGTTCAATGGCATTTACTTTATCCTGAAATGTGATGTTATCCTTTATCATTAATTGGGTTTTCTGCATGGTTAAAATCTCCTTTATTTAATTGTTTACGATAATAGCAGGGTGAGAGGTAAATTCGATTACATGCTCTCCCCAGTGCAGCTGATAGTTTCGAAATCTTGACAGCAGCTCTTCATTGCGGCAGTTCTTTTCGAAGACATATACGAGATTATGTTCGTCCCGGGCTTTATCATAAGAGACATAGCACCCGATCATCGGAACGCCGTGAGATAAGAAGAGCATCGCCTGATAGCGGTTCAGAAACCGGTAATTGGATCTGGCATATTCTTCAATGGTCAAAAGAAACACTCCTTTCGCATTAATAGTAAAAAAATAGGCATATATGAATATTCCGGATTTGAATATTGATATATACCTGATCTTTATCAATATTCAAATCGTGAGGAGAACGCGCAAAAAGCGCCCTCCTCACAAAAACAAAAAAGAATTATTCAGCCATCTTGCTCCATCTCATCATGTTGCCGTCAGAGTCGGACATGATATCCCATGTAACTTCCAGACTGCAGGCATTATCAACGTCCATTGCCAGTGTCACATTAGACTGCGGTTTTACGTTCAGCAATTCGAACTGAACGAATTCATCGTGCTGTTCGGTATTACGCAGAGCGGTATCTCCGTATACGACATATCCGCCCGGGAAGGCAACGTCATCAACAGTAAATGTCTGAGCTTCTGCATCGACCATGTAATAGCATGCAACGTATTCCGAATCATCCGGGAAGGTGGTTGTACTCAGGGTCAGATTTTTACCGGAAATACTGTAGGTATTTTCTTCGGTGCTTGGATTGCCGGCTTTCTGTTCGTCCAGATTTGTTTTCATATCGCTGGCATCCAGCTTATATACGGCCAGAGAGCCTTCTTTGATATCGGTATCGGTTTCGATGATTGCCTGTCCGGCTTTAACCGGGCAAACCGATCTCTTCATGAATGGCACGGCTTTGGTTTCCAGTTCGCTTCCGAACAGCATTGCGATTATATCCATATTGAAGATTTCCATTGTCGTTTTGAAGGTACCTTCGCGGCTCTTGTCCCAGCGTACCGCTTTGGTGTTCTTATTGTATGCGTAGATAGACTCAGAGGTAAATTCGATCGTCGAAGTCTTCGCATAATCAGCGTATAATACGATTTTGTCGCTTTCTTTGGATTTTACAGTAAGGTTTGCACAGTCTTTTAAACCATATAACATATTGTTTTTCCTCCTTGAGATTGATCCATATTAATTACGGACCTTGAATTTTTCCAGCCAATGGCGGTTTTTGGTGAAACCGGAAGTGTCACCGGCCATTGGATGATACAGGGAAATGCTGTCGTCATATTCATTTTTGGAAACGATGTTGGTAAAGCATCGCTTGATTTTCCACGGGCTCCATGCCTCTAAAGTTTCAATCGGAATGTGGAACCTGCCGCCGAACTCACAGATATTGAGCTGGTCGGCGATGGTAACTTCATTTTTCTTGCGGTCGCGTTCCCGGCCGGCTTTTAGCTTCTGCCAGACGTCGAGCTGGCGTTCGGACAGAGAGGGGTCAGGTTTTTCTATTTTGATTCTTTCAACACCGGCAATGGCAAGAATGATTTCACCGATTTCGTCGAAGATCTCAGCGGTAATATGAAAAATATCTTCTTCAGCTCTGACGATGGCAAAAGAGTCGTCGGTAACGCCGCAGGTATCAAGATTCTCATCCGGACAAAAGAGCTTTAAGCATTCATACAAAAGATAGGTCAGTGACTGATCTTTCAGAATTTTATCGCAGAAGAGAGAGAAAGGCCCGTCCGGTGGGATATCGAAGCAGTCTGGTGTCAGACGGAAGGGCAGCAGCATCTGATAAAAGGTATCTTCGCCGATATCATCATAGATATGACCGAAGGAGACCGGATAAATCAGCAGGCCGTCATAATTGACCGGTTTGCTGCGCGTAAGGTTAATCAGATATTCGCGTTTCAGCATCAGAACACCTTGCGGAAATCATTCATAAAGTCGGTGCACGTATAGGAGAGGAGTTTTCCGCAGTATTCATTGTCTTCGGTATCGGGAATGAAAGATACTGCCGGATTCTCCGGAATGGGGGTCAGACTTCCGATCCCGAAATCTTTGCTGCCGTTCAAAAGACGGCCGACTGCCTGGACGGCAATATCCAGTGAATTACCACAGAATCCCTGGCTCTGAAAAGTTTCCCGTTCTTCGGCGGATAAATTTAGATTATCCCTGTGGAACATAAGCCAGATATTTACACCGACTTCCTTTCGGGCTTTACTGCCGGCTTTGGCAATAAAAGAGTCGATGCAGATAAAATTTTCGCCTGTGGGTGCCAGCCCGTTCATATAAGGAAGATCAAAACAATATGCGGGAGACACCAGAGAGGTGATTTCACTGCATCCGGCCATCGCCTGGATGATTTTTTCTTTGTAGCTGCCTAATTCATAGAATTCCATCATTTACACCTGCTTTCTTTCATAATAATTTAGCTGTTCAGTTTCCGATTGAAATATCTCGTCAATCTGGGCTTGGCCCAGAGGCGGGAAGTGCATGTAATCGTTTCATATCGCTGAAGCGTCCGCTCCGGGACATAATTACATTCAATAGTCAGCCCGCTCAGTATCTTTACCAGAATACTTTCGGATGGAGTAGCGGAAGAAAGATATTCAAATAATGTGCAGTCCAGTGTGCGGAAGATGTTCCGCATTGTGGCAGTATCAATATCTTCTTTCCTGGCAATTTCTTTGATTAACATATCTTGTGTTATCGTCAAGTTTATTCATCCTCCAAATATAATATTGTGACATGCTTTTTCCGTATGTACACAATATAAAGTCCATGCACAATGGGCTTTTTAGTTAACCGGCTGGTCATAAAAGTCCATTGGTCATGGGCGGAATTTACAGGTTTCAGATAAGCGGAAATGATTGTTTCTGCTTTCGCAGCCGGTCGCTTTGGCGGCGATGTTCAGTCTGGCAGGAGGTACAGCGGATGCTGCGGGAGCGGATCGGTACCTCCTGCCATTCTCCGCAATCGATACATTGTATATATTTGGCGGAAGCCGGTGCCAGATTATGCTGCAGATTTTCAGTGAGATATTCACCGAAGCAGAACCAGAGTACTTCTTTATAACGTTTCTCATTTCCATACAAATACTGGATGAGCATATCTGCACAAAGCTGTTCAGAATATCCGGAAGCGGTAAATTGTCTGCGAAGCTCGCTTGCGACATAAGAGAGATTCTGTTCACGGCTGCCGGTCAGATTTATTTTGTAGCGGTACCGGCGATTCAGACGATCGTACAGCTGCTGAATCTCATTGGCACAGCGAATCTTCGGATCATGCATTAACTTTCGGTAATCTATTGGTTCCAGCTTCAAACTGCGTGTATTGATGGCCTTATTTGGAATAAAGTCATAGAGTCGGTTGACGAAGCTCTGATTTCTCGGAGCAACCTGATCCGGCTCTTTGTCTTTGGCAAAGGTAAAGAATGCCGGCAGTTTAGCATTGGTGTATTTCGAGACCAGCTTACGGATATGGGCCGGGCGTTCTGGTTTATACAGAGTTTTGGCATAATCGATAACGAAATTATTCTCGCAGCAGAGCAGCTTGATAACATCAACAGCCTCCTGCTTTTCCGGCGCTGTCCCGGTAATAAATACTTCGCTGTTCCAGATCTTTGCAATGTCGTTACTATATACTCCGATATTTCCTCCGGTAAAAGCCGAAATAAGACCTTCGTACATACTTTTACTGTTCAGTGGAACCGGTTTGGCCTTGCGCATATTATAGTAAAGCGGTACGATATCCGTCATGTTGCGTTCGGCGATGCTGATGAAGTCCGGTTCGGCAACCACCAGTGCTTTGTCACCATCTACATCGAACTGAAGCATTTTGCTGATCAGATCATGGGAACTGGTATAAAGGGCCGGAGTGGTGAACCACTGCCTTATGACAGCACTGCGCCCGCCGGCGTCAGGACCGGCAGCGTTGGAACGAATGGCATGTTCCTTATACAGATGCGGACTGCGCAGGCAGTCAAGCTTGTCATGGCGGCGGAACAGGTTACAGTAGACTTCTTGATCAGCCAGTAATCCCCGGGGCTGCGGATCGTGCTGAAACCAGTACTGACAGGCTGCATAGAAGTCCGGCAGGATGAAGGTGTATTTTCCATAGAGTTCAAGTTTGCCGCTGCGGTATTTCTTCAGCAGGCTGTTTTTGATATCGCGCAGTGTATCTTTGGCATAAGTATCGTTCAGTAAAGAAGGATATAGCTTCACGGCCTTTTGAAAGGGGGTCATGTTCGTGTTATAAGGGGTGATGCCTAAGGCCTCTTTCATAGCTTCTTCCGAAGAACAAAGGCTGCTGATCTTCCGGATTGATTTATCGGTCAGGATTTTTATTTCATCTTCGTTCAGATCGGTCAGCGTCTGAAGCATCTGGTAATTGATCCGGGCATTTTTAATCCGTGCCTCTTCGATATTGCATAAGCCTGCGGAGCAATGATATTGTTTATAACAGTTCTTGTATTCCTCCCAGGAGTCATAATACCGGTGCATCTTGAACTGGCTTTTGGTAAAAATAATCTGAATATCGTCTTTTACCACATCATATT
>Ga0153946_1001098_pt1 | contig 11828 bp, 10 predicted proteins | sample TSNJ030MetaG_FD_104751 | JGI IMG/M metagenome (GOLD analysis project Ga0153946, IMG submission 104751) | Attine ant fungus gardens microbial communities from New Jersey, USA - TSNJ030 MetaG | ecosystem: Host-associated > Fungi > Mycelium > Unclassified | place: USA: New Jersey, Wharton State... | reverse complement strand
AAGTAGTTTAAATTCTCCAGGCAGGTATTGCAGGGACAACTGTTCAAGGACTATTTGCAAGGTATTTCTTCGAAGTCACTTTTGATTCTTCTATGATCTGTCTCATTTCCTAGGCGAAATGCCTGTGGAGTTGATTCCTGGAGTGCTGCACGCCAGCGACGAAGACATCGAGGGTACGCCAATTCTTGGTAATTGCTGAGTTTACGGAGACCCAAGGGTCGCAATAGAGTATCTCAAGAAATATGCTGGAACCGTTTTTCGTAAGTTGGCAAGCCGATGCCTTTGGTGCTCCGATGTTGACCCGATTTAGACACGGTCGGTTCTGGTGCAATGCTACCTCGGGAGAAAGACGGGGTCGTTGACACGAAACTCAAGGTGAGACATGATTTATCCATCGATGATCTATGGCTCCTGAATCGTGTCTTAAGGTTTATGGGACAAAGAATCTCCGTATTGCTGACCTTTCTGTTGTTCCACTTCAAGTTGGATCAGACACTCAAAGCAAGTGTTGAATCTATTTTTTAGCTGTGATTCTAATGGTGGATCTTGGCAGGTGTCGCGTATGGGATTGGTGAAATTGATGAGGATTTGTGTGTTTTGGTAAAATGCTGGTTTTTTGACCAACTCCTCCAGCCGCCGATATTATCAAAGGTATCTTCTAGGCTCGCGGCGGTCCAGAGAATCACTTCATCGTTCCATTTTTATCTTTGTGTAAGATATACGTCAAGATTTGAGGATTCCGATAACAGTAGAGTTTGAGATAAGGAGGGCATATCTGGACGCTTCTAGCTGCAAATTGAATTAAACCATGATTTGTGTATTCTGGAATGCCTATCTACTACAACTGACGTTTGGGTACTGGAATGGCACAAGTGATCGGGTGAAAAAAGATGCAGGTAGTCGGTGGTTAGCTAATCTAATCAATTAAGTAATCACAATGTTACGCAAAGTACCACCATGGCATCGGCGCCTGCTTCATTCTCGAGCCTTTAATCCATCCACCGTTGAACGTGTTGAAGATGAAGTGGATGTTTGTATCGTGGGCGGAGGACCAGCAGGACTCAGTGCCGCTATCCGATTAAAACAGCTCGAAAAGGAGAAAGGCAAAGAAATACGTGTTGTTGTTCTCGAAAAAGGTTCAGAAATAGGTGAGTGCGATTCTCCCTTTTTTTCTTACAGTTTTCAAATAACTGGAAACGAATGTAGGGTCACATATTCTTTCGGGGGCTGTAATTGAACCTCGAGCGTTGAACGAGCTACTCCCTCATTGGCAAACGCTTCGCAACCATCCCTTGACTCAACCCGCGACGTCTTCTCATATGCGCTTCTTGACCCGTAACAGGGCCATTCCACTACCTCATCCACCTCAAATGAACAACAAAGGTAACTACATCGTATCTCTTTCCCAATTTACCCGGTGGCTGGGGACCCTGGCTGAAGAAGACTACGGTGTCGAAATCTATCCGGGGTTTGCGGGATCTCAGTTACTTTTGAGTCCGACGCCCGACGCTTGTGATGCGTGGGGTGATCCCGTTCGGCGTGTGCAAGGGGTGATTACGAATGAAGTGGGATTATCACGGCGGTTTACGATGAAATCGACGTTTGAACCTGGGATGGTGTTTCGTGCCAAGGTCACGCTTCTAGCTGAAGGTGCTCATGGGTCGTTGTCGAAACAAGCGATGCAGATGTATCGGCTTGGGAAAGAAGCGCAACCTCAGACGTATGGGATCGGATTGAAAGAAGTATGGCGAGTGGACCCGAGCGAGTACGAACCAGGCAAGGTGGTTCATTCCTTGGGTTGGCCGTTGCCGTATGATGTTTATGGAGGAGGTTGGGAGTATCACATGGATGGAGGTCTTGTCAGCATTGGGTTAGTTATCGGTCTGGACTATAAGAATCCGTATCTCAGTCCATACCGGGAGTTCCAGGTACGCTAATAATATTCCTCGTATCACCTTTTTTTTTTGAAATACTGGCACAGCGCATGAAACATCATCCTCATTTCCGGAGATTGTTATCTGGAAAAAGCTCGGAACGACTCGCTTATGGTGCTCGCGTGTTGAACGAAGGCGGACTTCAATCGGTGCCTCGCCTTTCTTTCCCTGGTGGTGCTCTGATGGGGTGTTCGGCTGGATTTGTGAATGTAGCGAAAATCAAGGGTACGCATAATGCGATGAAGACGGGAATGCTTGCAGCGGAAAGCGCATACGAGGCCGTTCATGGCAAGGAAGGGGCGGGAGATTTGTCGTCGTACGAAAGGGCGTTTAAAACGTCATGGGTATATCAAGACCTTAAGGAGGTGCGGAATCTGAGGCCTTCATTCAATACGGCGCTGGGGATCTGGGGTGGGATTGTGTATTCTGGGATCGATTCGTTGTTGTTGAAGGGCAGGACGCCTTGGACGTTCCGACACGGGGATCATGGCGTGGGTTCGCTAGATTCGAGACATACGGAAGCGGCGTCACGGCATAAACCTATCGAGTACCCTGGGTTTGAACCTCCATTGTCGACGGATCTGATGACGAGTGTATCACTGACGGGGACGAATCATGCAGAAGATCAGCCTGTGCACCTGCGTGTGGCGACGACGGCAAAGTATATGAACAAAAAAAGCCCTGCATGTGGTGCAGGCAGTGAGGCGGTGGAAACATGTGCCGAGGGAAAAGAAGTGGAGGAGGAGGAGCAAAGAAGAAGAGAGCATGTGCGAATTAATGTGGAGGAATATGGAGGATTGCTTGGGCGAGCGTGTCCTGCTGGAGTCTATGAGTATGTTGAGAGTGGCTTGGTGATCAATTCTCAGGTGCGAGTTATAGTGGCCATTGCGCCTATTTATTTATCTAGTTTACATACAGAATTGTATCCACTGCAAGCTGTGCGACGTCAAGGTACCGACGCAGGACAGTACGCCACTTTTGTAACCTTTTTGTGACTGACACAACCTAGCGATTACGTAGCAATACATAGCAGTAGTGTTGTAATCCAATTAGTCAGCGAGTGGTTTTGTGTGATCGTGAGAATATGAATTCTAGTAGTGGCCCTCATGTTGGACGGGGCAGTCTTGTCGGCGTTTCCGGCGCCGCCGACGCACATTCCGCTTGGTCCGAATCTGCTGTCGCTGTCCCCGAACCCTCCCCCATCAAGGCCGCCATCTCAGCCTCTCCCACCCATCCCCGTACCGCATAACCGGGGTCTGGCAGGGCGCGGTGGACGTCAGCGGCGGTCATCGAGCCCGGACATCGCATCAATGTTGGAGGACAGCGGTGAAGATCCAGGCCTCGACCTGCACACGCCCCTGCCAAGTCTGATGCTCAAACACGGCCTGCTCTCGCCACACTCGAGGCTGCTACGAGGAGAAGGGAGGGATGAGCGGGACAGTCGAGTACGGAAGGAACGGCACCGGGACGGGGAGACGCTGCGGGAAGGCGTCGGGCTGACGACAGGTCTGGGCTGGAGCGATAGCGAGGACGAGGACGCGCCGTCGCCCCTGACCCGCCGACTTTCCTCTTTGAATCTTTCCCGCCGACATCGCGTCTCCGCTGCAACAAATTCAGACGACACTCTTTCCTCTCCTTCAAGCTCTTTCAGCGATCCCCGTCTTCAGCCTTCCATCTCAAGAATCCGTCCCATGTATTTGACTCGCCGCCATGTCTCTGCCACAGCAGACCGTCCACCCGTTCCCATTCCTTCACCCGCTTCTTTGCTCCCCTATAAATCCCTTCCTTCCAGCCCCATCATTGACCACACTCCTAGGCCAAAGCCAAGAACAGGCACTGGTATGCTCTACAGACGAAGTACTAGCCATCAACCAAGACAAGATCACCTCCTCACTCCAAGGGCCGTCAGTGCTGGTCTGGCTATCCGACCCAAGCTCAAGGCTCCTCCCAGTCTAGTCATCAACCCTGTCACAGACCATTCCACTCACACTTCACCCTCGACTACCCCGATTGGTCGCGCTTTTTGAGTCCTTTTATCCTATATTTCTTCTAAATCTAAGCGCCTATCAGTTGTTTTTTACATGTAATGGAATGTGACTATTAGTGTACATGCATCAAACTGGTCACTTGACTTGGACTGTAGATATGCTTTGGATCCAATACATCATCGCCCGCATTATTCTTAAAGAACGGAAAATAATATTTTATTGACACTAGGTAGGATATAAATAGGTGTGTGATCAAGAGTTATTAATAGAAATTCAGGAGGTGTCTATCAGCTTCTCTTCTTTCAATACCGATCTTATGATTGGAGGTGCATCTATAATATGTACCGCAGGGTCCGCTACTGTGCCCCCCAAGTGATGCAGTGATGACGAGTTAAAGAATAGATCAATGCTTTGATACAATTCCATTCTATAGCTCTTCACATAGATGATCACAATGTATTGAGAGTAAGCTTGTCAGTGCTATACTTGCTATAGTCTTCCTTCCAAAAGTATTTGGGACAGCTCTCAGTATGCTTTTTTTTCGAGTCCTTCATTAACATTATTTGTTTTGACAAGTAAGAATTCCAATTCTGAAAAGCCTCATTACTTCTTCTCCTTTAACCATTACCATTCCTCCGAAGGTGGAGTCTCCTTTTGGAAGACCTATCCCTTAGAAGTGTCTATTATACCAAACATCAGCTAATTCATGCTCCATACCATCTTGCAGGGAACATTGTGAGCATTGTGTCGTATGTTCTCCTGCACCTGCACTGTCTGAGGGCTAGAGGCTCATAGTGACTTATTCCTTGAATATGCTGCGCACCATTAAGGGTCCCTGTTAATCTGAATCAAATTTGGTAGCTTTTCTGGAATGTGTTGCACAACATCAGGGGTTAGGTGGGTTAGTTGGGGACAGCATAAAATGAGGTGAAAAAACAGAGTTATTTGGGACTGAATGAATCGAGAAGCACAAAAGTCAGATACTTGGAGAACAAGGCCACTTTCTTAGATAGTCTTCTTTCTTTCTCTTCCAGCATTTCTTGGTATTACATGAGGTGATTGGAGGTACTACTTACAACCTGTACCGCAGGGACTATATTTAAGCACCCTTTTCCATATAGATTTATTTGATAATACATAAAGTTATAATAGAAAATCGTCCTTGTGTACAGATGCATACGCAAGCATATAGAATCCTCAGATGATCTGCGTACTTTTTTTGCGAACAAGCATTTGGCGGGCAATAATCAATCCAATTGTTGCTATCAAGACTGGTATCTATACTGGCATGAGTATACAGTTCCTCGATATGAAGAAAGGAGAGTAAACCTACACCACTGAATGTGATGGGCTTTATCCAAGAAAAGTTTTTTCCAAGGAGCCTTCCATCCACCGGATAACCTATCAGAACACCAAAAGAAGCAACGGCAAAAGCGAGCCCAACTCGAATTCTAACAGGCACCACATTAAAATTTGAAATACCCAGCAAAATGAGACCAGTTTACCCCACTTCACTTGTGTCTCTGGCCATGGTGGCAAATACAGGACTAGTCAGTGCAAACACTATCATTTACATCCAGTTAAAGGGTTGTCTATGAGACATGAAACATACCAGCACCAGACACTAATCCATAGAGGATAGCGAGAATAATCATGCCAGCAACAGTCTTTGCGGCGGTCATTGCGAAAATGAGGACTGCGGTAAATAAGATGCAGGGAATTCCAACATTAAGGGCACCGTAACGATCAGCCAAGCATGGTCGGAATGATTCGTCCAGGAAGTGCAGATGCATTCAGAATCGCGACCTATAAGCCAGCAATAAGAGATTGAACTGACGATGAAGAAGGGTGACTAACACAGTAGAATGCAATTTGGGAGTCTATGCCATGAAGTATAGAGAACAATTGCAAGTAAAAATCTATGAAAGAATTCGTTTTCCAGATATGTCCATATTCAAGTAGGGCAAATACGCACATGGGAAGAAGACACCCCAGTTTGCTAAAAATAATCTGATATGGTATGAGTGAAGTGATCACGATAATATCCTGAGATCTCACTCACGAAAAGACGGTAATCAGGTAGGGTATGTCGGTCATTATTTCTCTGATATTAACCTTGGGGCGTTCAGTCGTCGAAGCATGTGGATTGGGTTTCATCAGCAGGTTGGCGAATAGCAATATGCCAAGGACCATAAAGGAAGAATAGCGGATTCCCCATTGGAAGCCAGTAGAGCTCTTGAATAGGCGATTGAGCATGATTGGGAAGATGATGCCGCCGATGGAAGAACCTGAATTAATAAGAGCATAAATAAAAACATGCGTATTAAGATGACGGGATAATGAAGAAGACAGACCAGTGGCAACGATGCCCATGGCAAGACTTCTACGGGAATGCCAATGATGTGATTGAATGATGACGGAGGGGACATAGAGGAGACCAGAACCAATGCCCATACCCAAGCCCTGCGCAAGATACAATTGGTAGAATTTGTTGACGTCACATATGGATAACATAAACAATCTAGAATAATGAGAGAGGGAGGAGAGGATGAATGAAAGAGAAAAGGCTCACGAAAAGACATAAATAAGGGATCCAACGATGGTAGTGAGGCGAAAGTAGCCCATATCAAGAAATTTGCCAGCCGGAAGTGCCATAAAAAACATGAAGAAAATTTGTGTGGCGCCTATCCAGCTGACGGCGGATGCAGATGCAGTATTGGAACGGGTATAGAGATCCTGATATACGCCGAAACTATTGCTGTAGCCGAATGTAGTTGTCACGGTCAAGAGACTGGTGATGGTCAGAGAAAATGGATGAGGCTAGTAAACAAGCTCACCCTCCGGCGATGGTAGCCCAGGCGGTAAAACCACCATCCAGAGGCTTTTCTTCCTTCATGATGATATTGATGAAGAGATAAGTATGCACAGGATAGAGTAGAACTACCAGACAATAGATGACTTGCTGTAGGAAGTCTAGGGAAACCTGTGTACACAGATTCTCTCAGAATTTAACACTATTCTATATGTTTCACAGCACCTATTTATGATATGCACTAGTTCAGGAGTCGATATTCATTCTCGTCAAACAACGATATATTTGACTAGATCATAAATCTTGAGCTTCCAACCGGGTGCGATGTGGATCATATCCTTGTATGGTATACAGCTGTGATACATCTAACTCAAAAACGAGAACAGGTGTCTAGGGAAGTTCTCGTGTTTTGCTAGATCGTATCAGGGAATAAGCCTATTGCTGCTACAGATACTGTTGGTCCCCCACCACTGGACCCAATAACACGCAATGTACCAGGGTTGGCAAGAAGAAGATATTCATCGGCAAAACCTTCGGCAGGCAAAGGTTCTGCACTACATCGACCGCATTTCCCACGCTGTATGCGCCATGATGCACCATGCTGTCTCGGCCCAGGGAGTATAGGAGTAGAGATCCTCTAAGTCTTGAATGACATATCATGGCTAATCCTCATGCTTACTCCTCTAGCAAAATGCCACTGCGAGGGTCATACTAGACGGAGACAGGCTTTGAGCACATACCACGTAGCGTATTTGAATTTACAACTCATCCAAGATCATTATATGCCAATTCATCTCCATCCCACAGTAAATGACAAAAAAATTCCAGATATAATTTGTTCATAAAAGGGTATGTCTCAGAGATCCCCAAAACTCGGTACAGATCATTGAAAACCTGTGTGCACAGGTTTCCCTAGTTCGCCTACGGGAAGCTCTGAATTGTCTGGCAACAGACCTCATCTATCCTGTGTGTACTGATTTCGCAGACATGGAATGTCCGGTGTACATGCAGCCCGAAATCGCCTGAATCATTCGTTTCCATCATAGAGACCAGGCTATTCTAGGAAGCCAAGATTCCAAGCTTACTACTTCCATTGCATCAATAAATAGTAGCTGTTATACGACCCTTATATAATTGGAACCCGCTGTAGATTCGAGATTTATACATCTGTAGACAAGGGTAGCTCACAAGTGGCTGCTAGTTGCTGGCATCATCCAAGTTTACCTTTAGTCGTGACATCACCTACGTCGTTCCCGCCTTCGTTCCCACTTCCCAGACAATGAATATGCCCATGTGTCGCCCTCCAGGTACATTGAGGTGTAGGTCTCTGTTCAACGAAGATCTTATGAAACGGGTAAGAATGGTTCGCTGTAGGTTGATCGCAGTGATGAGCAAGGTGCCTCTTATTTCACTCTTGTTTCAGTGGCTCCTCCACTATGTAAAAACGTATCCTAGAGCTCAGCTGTTCGAGGAGGATGGCGAAGCAAAGGTTGCCACAGGTTATTCCTCGGGCACGGGGAGAGAGTGGAGGACTGGTAGAGGAGTTTTCTTGGTTCCATCCAGCGAGAACGAAATGCGTGACGTGTTTGAACATAGATTGAACATAAAGTGTGAGTGTTGGTTGTCTACCGCTTCTGCGTAGGGTCAAAGTAGAAGAATGGTGCTTCGAGTGGATGTGTATGTTGAGACGAGAGCTGAGATTGAATTTAGTCACAAATGTCTAGATAAAAGATATATTCAGCCTCCCACAATTTGATACAGAAGGCTGGGGTGCAACAGACCGTTGGTGGTATGCGCAGGAAAGGACACAGCCGAGGCCATCCACGATCGTGTTCCTGCAGTCAAAATCAGGCATCATGTATCCAAAAAAAGATGGTATTACGTGATCTTAAGACATGAAGCATTGGATGACTTCCCATAAGGATCTGAGAAAATCTGGGATGAATTTGGAGAGGATACCTATATATGGTATAGTTCTCTGATATCTCTAACTAAAAAAGGAAAATTGGTATCTGGGGAAGTCTGAGAGAGGGTTTTGCAACCTTCTTGGCAACATCTAGAAAAGTCTGGAACACCTTGAATGCTTGGCATCTTGGCATGGAGCAGTCTGAGAAAATCTGAGGTCACAGATTTTCTCAGACTGCTTACAGGAAGTTATCTATTAATTGATGCACTTGTGACCACCACTGCTGTAGCACAGATTGAGAGAGAGTCCTGTATTTATATACCACAACAAGCAAGCAGGTGCTAAGATGTAGTGGGTGAGATACATAGCAGTACACTACTGATTACATCCAAGTTTCAAGGAAGATCAGCTGCAACTGTTTCAAGTTGTGTGTAAATGTTAGTAGTTGGACTGTTATGAGTTGGCTCCAAAGAAGGAAAACATCTCTTATGCATTTATCAACTTGATAGGGAATCTCCAGAAATATAACACAGGAAAGATATAAATAGCATGGAACAATATTATGTAAGAACTATATAGTTATTAGTCATAGCCTTATGACCATGGAAAGTAGGTGTATAGACCATGGAATATTTGTATAAGTACTAGTAGAAATCTAACAGGGGACTCTATTAAGTTCTTTTCTTTCAATCATCACTGGTTGGGGTCAGAGCTTCAGTCCTAAGTCCATACCCTTAACATGGGTCCTTTGTGGAATGCTGTAGGTTGGGGATGGATAAATGTACTAGTATATGGTCATAAGTGGTTCAAGAATGTTTATTAGTGAAATGAAATGATTTTTGAGGCTTGTGTAAGAGGACCCTACCAACACCACCCCTGGAATACTAGACTAATCTCCCAGAGCAACCCTATGCCTTATCAAATATTACTATGTAATATTTAATTGCTTCTAGCTTGACTTGGCAACTCCTGACCCTGACTGGTAGGACTGTAGAATCAGGGACAGACAAACTGTAGTAATATATATAGTGTAGAGTACATCTCTAGGAGCCTTATCCTAAACTCTAAGGATTCTCCTGGAGGTGAGTTGTAACATAACTTAGGAGTCTAATATCACTAAGGATTCTCCTGGAGTCTACTCTGCTCCAGTTGTCCTTATAGCTTGTTTCAACTGGGGGTTTGAGGTTTGGTCTCTATAAAGTCCTGTCTATAATGTAGAGTATGGATTGTGTTGGAGGTGAGGTAGCATAGATAGAGAAAACACACAAAAGCAATTTATTACTTACTTGGATTTTGAAAAACTCCTTTTATATATGACCAAGGTATGTTGTGAGATTTTGTGTTATATCTCACTATACAGTTTGATCTGGGAAGCATGACTACACAGGCTTTGTCAATTTTGAGACATTTTAAGATAGGATGTTCTGAATTGATTCATGTATCTCTATGGTTTATATCTACATCACAGGTGCTTTCAGCTTTGTTGATGACATTCTTGACTTTACAATGGCTAATCCAAGAAAGGTTAAGTAGGAGAGATAGCTGGCAATATATGTGTTTCAAATGGTCAAAACCTTGCCACTGTGAGAGTGACCAGAGTGGAGTGACTTCCAGAAGAATCCTCAGTTCTATAAATATGCTCCAGAGTATGTTATAACTCACCTTCCAGGAGAATCTTTAGAGAATAGGATAAGGCTCCTAAAAGGGTACTCTACACTATATATACAAGTCCCTTTAACTACAAAATGTTCTAAGGGTCAGGGTCAGGAATGCAGGAGTAGGCAACTAATTAAATGTTATGTAATTATTATTTAATTAGTACAGGGTCACTCTGGTGGACTACCACTAGTACGTCAGGAGTGTAACTTAGTGTAGTCCTCTTACAGTCAGTCTTCAAACAGTAGTTCTGGGCTCAGTTATTTCCAGTCAACATAGAGGTAGATACCACTAATATCTTAGAGGGGTCCTTTTACTATCAAAACAATTAGATGGTGGAAGACTATCTAGACTCCTTCCAGATTCTAGTCTCTAACACCAACTCTATAAACTCTTGTACCCTGGTTGTCAAATTTTGAAGAGGACTATGAGCTAGAATCCAGAGCCAAATAGCTACTATGCCTGTGAGGTGCCCAGAAGACACAGGTCCAGAAGCTTAGTACAAGGCAGCTCAAAGAATTGACCAGACTCAGCTAGCCAATGAAGTCTTCTAGTTGGACCAAAGACAACTCAACTACCTCTTTAGTCCATGCCAACTCATGCTCTACCCCTGTCAATAATCCATTTGCCTCTCCTGGTTGTTTGTTCCTTTTCTACTCTGGCTCTCCCTCTACCTATCAGGTCCTCTCTGACCCTACTAGCCTCATCAATGGCTATAGATGTAGATGTCACCAGAAAAACTTGGTAGCTGCCTCTGAAAGGCTGTTATCACTGCAGAGATATCAACTACTTAGTCCAGGACTACCCCCACTGTCTGGACATGAGACAGTTAACAATAGAGTAGTAGAAGGAACTGATTGAAGATCTGTTAGCTTTGAAGGATTTAGTTTCCAAGGAAGAGGAACCTCTAGTAGAGGAGGATTTTATGTAGAGTGGCCAGCAAAGAGTGCACTCCAGTCACTTTCCTTAAATAGGTTCAGTGTACTTGTTGTAGAAGAAAGTAATACAAGTACAGATAAATCCACAGACACACCTCTCTCTCTCTCCAATCCTAATGACAAAACCCCTGTCTAGAGACCAAAATAGAAAAAAAGACTGCCCAAGCAACTCTCTGCTAGTGTGTTGGACATCAGCAGGGTGTCTCTTGTTTTACCCATAGAGCTACTCACAACAGACACCAGCAAAGTCTACTCCATTTGGGCTCTCCTGGACTGCAGAGCAACAGGCAGTTTCATTGACAGGAACTTTGTCTGCTCCAAAAGGATTAATGCTTGGAGCATCTCCTGCCCCATACCAGTGTTTAATGTGGATAGATCTTCTAACAAAGTAGGCCAAATCATGAAAGTAGTAAACATCACTCTCTAGTACAACTCTCATTTGGAACAGATGCTTCTTGTGGTCTCTAACTTAGGAAAGCAAGACCTTATACTTGGATACTTCTGGCTCAAGAACCACAACCCAAAGGTTAATTGACAAAAGGGAGAAGTGCTCATAACCCAGTGTCTGACATATTGTGAAGGGTGTTAAGTGTT
>Ga0153946_1001096_pt1 | contig 11844 bp, 11 predicted proteins | sample TSNJ030MetaG_FD_104751 | JGI IMG/M metagenome (GOLD analysis project Ga0153946, IMG submission 104751) | Attine ant fungus gardens microbial communities from New Jersey, USA - TSNJ030 MetaG | ecosystem: Host-associated > Fungi > Mycelium > Unclassified | place: USA: New Jersey, Wharton State... | reverse complement strand
TGCGGAATTATCCAGATTATTAAAATTAAGCCCTCCTGCTGTCACAGCAAATATAAATGTGCTTTTAGAGGCTGGAATGATCAGGCAGATCGGTGCAGGAACTTCGGATTATGGCAGGAAACCGATCCTGATCAGCCTGAATAACGAATTTCGTTACGTCATAGGTGTTGATATTGGGGAAAAACAGATTTGCGTGGCGCTGTCTGACTTTACGAAACACATTGTGGATGTTTTGTACACACCGTCGATGACTGAAAAAGGTGCGGGAATGGTCATTGAACAGGTGATTGCGAGTATACGGGCGATACTTGTGCGCAATGATAAGAATATAGAGCTTGGATCAATAGCGGTTTCGGCTCCCGGAATCATAAACCGGGTCAGCGGTGCGGTGGAATTTTCAACGGTAGTGCCGGATTTCAAGGATTATGATCTGAGCGGTATGTTACAGGAAGTTTTTTCAGTTCCGGTTTACATAGAAAATGATGTAGATATGGCGGTGTGCGGAGAATATCAGGAAGGAAACCACGGCGATTCAGAGGATCTGGTTTATATTAAGGTTGGTGATGGCGCAGCAGCGCGAATTGTCAGTAACGGGAGATTACTGCATGGCAGGGGAAATATCGCTGGTGAGATCGGGTATATGCTCCTGGACCGGAAGCATGTTCGAGATTCTTTTCATGTCAGAGGTGTTTTGGAGCAGGAGATATGCAACCGTACCGTAGATTCGATTTATCGGGATAAAACGGGCATCGGACATGAGATGCAGGAGGAATATTATTCTATCGAGAAGATGATTGCATTGTCAGAGAAGGGGGATGTATCGGCTCATGAGATTTTACAGAAAATTTTGGATGATTTGTCCAGAGTAATTGTAAATTTAACGGCTATTTTAGATACCGGTGTGATTATACTGGGAGGTGATTTGGAAAAACTAAGAGCAGAACATATCAATGAAATCACGGAATTTATTGGGCGCTATGTGCCGTATACGCCTAAAATCCGGATTTCCAGGTTCGGTCAGATGGCCGGAATTAAAGGATGTATAACCCATGCAATTAATGAAATGCTAAAGGAAATGGGTATGTTTGTCTAAATCAAAAGGAAGGAGGAAGGGATGAAGAAAACAGAAGCAATTCCAAGAAAAACCTCTACCAGGGCACAGAAGATATGTGTGTTGATTCCACTGGTTTTTCTGTTGGTCAGTTATGTGATACCGATCCTGATTATGGGAATCTACAGCTTTTGGGAAATTGATTATTATGGGGAATTAAAACCGGTCTGGAATTTCAACCAGTATCGTCAAGTCCTGGAAAACAGTGTATATGCAAAACTGCTTATAAAATCATTGAAAACAGCGGCAATCAACTGTATCGCATGTCTTTGCATCGCATATCCGCTTGCGTATATTATAGCGAAAACCATAAAGCCTAAATGGAGATATGCACTGCTGTTCTTGACAATATTACCATCTTGGACTAGTTTTTTGATCAGGACGTATTCCTGGGTTTTGATGCTTGGCGAGAATGGAGTAATTAATTATTTTCTGCAATCTGCGGGAATTATTGACAGCCCTTTGACCATGGCATTTACTTCCGGGGCGGTATCGGTTTCATTGATCCAGATCTATCTGCCGTATATGGTAATGCCGATTTTTAATTCTATTGATAAAATTGACGATCGGTATGTGGATGCGGCGAAATGCCTGGGAGCTTCCTGGTGGCAATGGTTTTATCATATTATTTTCAAACTGAGTTTACCCGGAATTGTCTCAGGAAGCATTATTGTTCTGATACCGACGATTGGCGAATATGTGGTTCCCATGATTCTGGGAGGGAATTCCGGAATGATGTATTCCAATGCGGTAACCGCGCAGTTCACGATCACAAACTGGCCGCTTGGCGCAGCACTGGCAATGATTTTATTTATCGTCATTATTTTGATCTTTGCATTGTACAGTAGAATTATGAAAGTAGAAGAATTATGGAGCTCAGTATTATGAAAAAACAAAAGAACAAGCGAAAAGGCACACGGGTCGTCGATGTTTGTTTTAAGCTTTATACAGTATTGGTATATCTTTTTCTGTTTTCGCCTATTGTGATTGTCATCTATATGTCATTTAACAAAGGTCAGACAAACCGTTTTCCGGTTCAGGAATATTCGCTGCAATGGTATAAAGTGTTATTTCAGAATAACGGGATATGGGCGAGTTTAAGAATCAGTCTCGTGATCGCGGTTCTGGCGACCTTGTCTGTGCTGATCATCGGGACATTTGCGGCCTATGCTATTGTACGGTATAAATTTAAATTTAAATCGGCATTCATCAGCTTAATGCTGGCACCAATGCTGATTCCATCTGTTATCACCGGTATTTCCATGCTTCTCTATTTTAGTTTTATCGGAATAAAGACCAGTGTTTTCACCGTAATTTTAGGGCACAGTGTCTTAACTTTACCGTATGCCACTATGATCATTACAGCGAGACTTCAGGGACTTCATATCTCATTGGAGGAGGCGGCAAGAAATCTGGGGGCGAATGAGTGGAATGTATTTTTCAAAATCGTATTTCCGCAGATTAAACCAGGTTTGCTCAGTGCAGCCCTGTTTGCATTTACGATTTCACTGGATGAGTTTGCGCTTACCTTTTTCGTGAATAGTCCAAGTTCACAGACACTTCCGATACGAATCTACTCTATGCTGAAGTTTGGATTAACGCCGGAATTAAATGCTTTATCAACGATTATCTTAGTTCTGTCATTCGGCTTAATTGGCATCCGGATGATTTCGCAAAGTAAAACTGAACGCGTAACTAAAGGAACTGATTAAAAGGAGAAAAGGTATGATTAAAAAAAGCAGAAACATATTTAGTTTGGGTATTGCAGTCTTAATAACCGCAGTAAGTATTATTGGATGCGGGAAAGAAACGACGAAGGAAGAAGTAAAAACTCCGGAGGAAAGGATCGAATCGGTAAAGGGAAGTACACTTAATGTAATGACATGGGGTTCCTATATCGATTGGGCGATTCCGGAATTTGAGGAAAAGTATAATGTAAAGGTGAACCTGGACTATTATAACAGTGAACAGGAGGCTATCAATAAGCTTAAAGCCGGGCGTATCGGCAGTGTGGATGTAATCTTTCTTGGCAGCGGACATGAGATGCAGGCCTTTAACCAGGAGCTGATTGTCCCGATTGATACCGGGCAGCTAAGCAGTTTTGATGAATTATATCCCTTTTTCCAGGAACACGCAAGGGATTCTGAAAGTGAACCAATCTATAAAATTCCGTTTGCCTGGGGAACGAATAGTTTTATGTACAATGCAGATATGATCACGGAAGAGATTGATTCCTGGGAAGCGATGTTTGATGAGCAGTATGCAGGGAGAATTTCACTGATTGACCGGGCAGAGCTGATCTATTGGTACACCTGTCTTTCCATGGGAATTGATATGAATGATGGTTCCGATGAAACCTTCCGGAAAGTGGAAGAAAAAGTACGTGAACAAATGAAGCTGAATAAAACTCTGTGGTCCTCCGGAGATGATATCGTGCAGTATATGATGAATGATGAGATCTGGATAGCGCATGCGTACAGCGGACTTGCTCTTCGTCTTCAGGAGGAAGGCAAAAATATCAAATATGTGATTCCCAAAGAAGGGGCGCAGGGCTGGTTTGATAATCTCTGCCTGGTGAACAAAGCCCCGAATCAAGATGCGGCCTATTTGTTTATTGATTTTATGACAAGCAAAGACATTCAAAAAGGCGTTGTGGAAAATGTCTCTTATGCGATTACCAACCAAAAGGCAGCAGAAGAACTGACTGAGGAAGAACGTACCAAAGTTGACATGAATGATGTGGAAAAGACGCTTGGGGATCTGAAATTCAATGAATTTATGGGAGTTGATTGGAATACAAAAGTCAATCAGATGTGGACAGAGATTAAAGCAGAAAGCGGAATCAGCTAAACAGCGGGGTAAATTAGATGTCAGCAGTAATTGAATTAAAAAACATTAAAAAACAATTTGGGAATTTCGAAGCTGTAAAAGATATGGATCTTGCCATTCAAAAAGGAGAATTGGTTTCCTTTTTAGGGCCGTCCGGCTGCGGAAAAACTACGACACTGCGTATGATTGCCGGGTTTGAAACGCCAACGGAGGGTAGTATTTTCTTAAACGGCAGGGATATCAATAATGTCCCGGCGCGCCTTCGAAATCTGACTATGGTGTTCCAAAACTACGCTCTATTTCCACATATGACAGTGTTTCAAAATATTGCCTTTGGGTTGAATATGCGAAAGGCAGATAAAGCTGAGATTAAGAAGAAGGTAGATGATCTTCTGCAAATTGTGAAGCTCGCAGGTTTTGAGAAGCGGCTGCCTTCGCAGTTGTCCGGCGGTCAGCAGCAAAGGGTTGCGCTGGCAAGGGCTCTGATTACGAACCCGGAGGTGCTTTTATTGGATGAGCCGTTTGGTGCTCTGGATAAGAAGCTGCGGGAAGCGATGCAGCTGGAAATCCGAAATATTCTGAAAACCTTGAATATCACAGCTATTTTTGTAACTCATGACCAGGAAGAGGCACTGGTACTTTCGGACAAAGTCGTGGTGATGAATAACGGGAAGATTGAACAGATGGGAACCCCAAAAGAAACCTATGAATTCCCGCAGACAAAATTTGCTGCCAATTTTATCGGTGTGTCAAATATAATTGAGGGAGAATTTAAAACGGACGAACGAAAAGGCAGTTATATGGAATGCCGGAATACGAAGCTGTATTTTGACGGAGGACAGGTCGAACACCCCCAGGTATTGGCGATCCGCCCGGAATGGGTAGAGCTTCACATGGGAAAGGCGGAGGCGGAAAATTCTTTGGATGGTGTTATTGCAGATGTCAAATACTTTGGAAACAATGTACAGTATTTTGTTGATGCCAAACTTCCGGAGCCTGTGATCGTCAGTTGTCCGAATACGGATGGTTACAGCTCTATGAAAAGGGGAATTCCGGTTACGGTTGTGTTTCCGAGACAGGCTCTTAGAGCGATTCAGGATTAAAGCGGTGATTTATAAACTAACATAGAGGGAGAGACGATAATGTACAATGGATTTCGATTTACCGGAGAGAATGAAATAGAGCAGATCACAGATACATCATTTCGTATTTTGGAGCAGATCGGTGTACAGGTTGCGTATCCGCCGTTGGTTGAGAAAATGATCCAAAAAGAACCGCACCGGCTGGAACAAAAAAATGGCAGGATCTGTGTTGCACGAAGCCTTGCCAAAGAAAATTTTTTTCTTCCCCAAACAAATGAAAAGATGAATAAGCCGCGAGTGGAAGCCTGTGCTGAGATTTACGAGGGCAAATACCTGGATCCTAAAGATGGTATTTATAAAAATTGGAACGAACAAAGATTAATAGACTATATCAAGTTATCGAAGGAACTGCCGCATGTTGGACAAGCCTCGATGCTTGGCTGTCCGATTCCGGAATATAACTTAAATAAACAACCGTTATATGAAAAATATTATACGGCAAAGTATGGACTAAGTGGAAAAATGGGCGGATATTCGGTTTGGAATACTTCTCTTTGTGAGCCTCTTTATGAAATGTGGTCAGTACTGTCTAAAGAATATGAGAAACCCATAGAAGAAATTTTTAACGGGGGTGTCTACATGATCTCTCCGCTGCAGCTTGGTTATACAGAAGGAGAGCATCTGATATGGTTCTGGGAACGTGGACTGAAAATGTTTGTCGGCTGTTTGTGCTCAACAGGGATGACGGCACCGGTAACACCCGCAGGAGCAATCGCAATGCAGCTTGCGGAGTTGATATTTGCTTCTATACTTACCGAAATTCTTTATGGAGAGCCCTCCCGGCATATCTGGAGCAGTCTGTCTGTTGCGGATATGCGCACGATGTCTTTCAGATACGGGCGGCCGGAGCAGGTATTGATGAATAATGCCATGAGTGATATTGCTGATTATTATGGTATGAAGTATTGGGGTCACGGAGGGCTAAGTGATGCAAAAGCTCCGTCCTTTGAGGCGGGGGTTCAGAAAACGGCAGCCGCACTTTCGCATCTGATGAAGGGTAAAAATGCTTATATATGTGCCGGGCTGTTATCGGTAGATGAAGTGTTTTCACCAACGCAGATGGTTCTGGACAATGAACTGACCGGATATCTGAAAAGAATTGGGACTGGTTTTGAGGTGACGGAGGAGACACTTGGTTTGGAAGCTTTAGAAGAATGTATTGAGGAAGCAGTCCCGATGCTTGGAACGGAACATACAGTGGAGAATATGGGGCAGATCTGGCAGCCTGAGCTCTTTTCCAGAGATATGCTTTCAGGCTGGCTGAAAGAGGATGGGAGCAAAGATGAGCAAAGAGCCAGGGAAAGAGCATTGGAGATTATTGAAGTGACACCGGAGCCGGAGTCTTGTATCAGTGAAGCGTGCGAAAACGCTTTGCTGCAGATTATAGAACATGTAGAAATATAGAAAAAAACATGTTTATATAGAAAGTGAGGTAGGATATGTACGATTCTTTCAATGAAATTTTTAATCAGGGATATGTTCTGACACGCACTATGAATAGTATTATGGAGAAAAGACAGGAGATTGGTAATTTTTTTCGGAAGACTGATTTCGATGAGGTAGTTTTTGTTGCCTGCGGTTCCAGCTATTGGGCATCCATGTCTGCATGCATGACACTTCAGGAGATGATCAAAAAACCCTGTACGATGGTCAAAAGCGGTGATATTGTCATGAATCCCCAATTTTACCAGAAGAAATTTCGCAAACCCCTGATCCTTGCACCAAGCCGTTCCGGTTCTACTTCCGAGACGATGTCTGCTCTTCGATTGTTGAAAGAGACTTATGACAGTAAAGTTTTTGCGCTGGTGGAATATGAACAGGCGCCGATCCTCTCCTATGCGGATTTTGTGATTGATCTGCCGTGGGTGAATGAAATCAGTGTTTGCCAGACCCGGTCCTTTTCCTGCCTGTATCTTAGCATGGTTCTCATCGCTGCTATTCTGGGAGAAGACGAAGCTTTGATTGCGGATTTAAAACGCTATACGGAAGGTTTTGACGGACATTCCGCCAATGCCGGAAATCTGATTCAGGTAATCATGGACGATTTTAAAGATTGGGATGCTCTGGTTGCCTTAGGTAACGGAAGCCAATATGGTGTAGTGGTAGAGGGAGCGTATATTAATATTGAGATGGCCCAGTTGCCTGCACATTATTATTCGACCTTAGAATGGAGGCATGGACCGATCGTGATTTCTGATTCCTCTTATTTGGTAGTCCTTACTGCGGGCAGCCGAATCGCCAGGGAACTGGAGGAGAAAATGGCAGCGGATACAAGAAAGACCGGTGCGAGAGTTTTCAGCATTTCAGGAATGGATGATTTTGTACAGAAGGATTATAGTATTGCTTTGGGATGGAAAGCACGTCCGGAAACCGTAGCTTTATTCTCTGTCATGGTGATGCAGGGGATTGCGTATTATCAGGCCGTTCACAGAAAATTAAATCCGGATAAGCCGGGGAATCTGGTGTCGTGGATTGAAATTTAACTTAGGAGTGTACATATAAATGGACAAACAGTTTGATATTATTATGGCAATGGATACCTGTGTAGATCTGTTACTGGACTGTGGTATGGTAAAACCGGCTTATGGACAGGCAGAACAGTTAATCAAGGGATATCGGATGGAGCTTGGCGGCTCGCTGGGGATATTCGCCTGCGGTACTTCAAAGCTTGGATTGAGGGTGGCAGGATCCGGAGTGGTAGGAACGGATTTTTATGGCGAATTTGTGAAACGAACATTACAGAAAAACGGTGTGTGCGTTGATTATATCTGCTCCGAAGAAGATGTGCAGACGGGACTTGGAGTGTCTTTATGTCTGGATACTCATGACCGGTCGATCTTAACCTACAGCGGTTCGATTGAGCTGGTAGAGGGGCGGCATTTTCCGAAAGAGCTGCTTGCAGTATCCCGCCATATTCATGTCGGTAGTTATTTCCTTACAAAAAAGCTGCAGTCAGACTATGTTGAAATACTTAAAACCGCTAAAAAATATAATACAACGGTTAGTGTGGATACCAATTGGGATCCGGATGAGAATTGGGATAGTGGGCTGCATGAAGTCCTTAAATATACCGATATCTTTTTGCCTAATATCCATGAGGCTATGGCGATTACCGGGCAGACAGATCCGGATCCGGCCATGAAGATGCTTTCCGAAATGGTACCGGTCGTGGTGCTCAAAGAAGGAGCGCTTGGAGCCAGAGCTTACCACAATGGCAAGGTGATTCATGCGGTTTCTATGGAAGTTCAGGTGGTTGATACTGTCGGAGCGGGTGATAATTTTGATGCCGGTTTTATCTATGGATATTTAAACGGAAAAAGTATTGAAGAGTGTCTGCAATTGGGATGTATTTGCGGAAGCTATAGTACCCGGTATGCCGGAGGAATTAAAGGACAGCTTCATCAAGATGAGCTTGCGAAGATATATGCAGAAGTTTATCTTGTAAGCAGATAAGACTTCCACCTCTATAGGTGATGATTGAAAAAACAAATCTGTCTCAAAGAAAAGGAGATATTAAAATGCCCCTTGTTACCTCAAAGAAAATGCTGCAAGACGCCCGGGATGGCGGGTATGCGGTAGGTGCTTTTAATGTAGAGAATATGGAGATGGTAAAAGCGGTGATTCAGGCGGCGGAGGAATTAAGCGCCCCTGTGATATTGCAGACGACGCCGTCTACCATTAAGTATGGGTCGGTCCAGACCTATGCAGCTATGGTAACGGCAGAAGCAAAGCAGGCGAAAGTTCCGGTCTGTCTGCATCTGGATCACGGAAGCAGCTATGAGCTTACGCTTACTTGTATAGAAAACGGATATACTTCCGTTATGATCGACGGTTCGTCCGAAACATTCGCGGACAATGTGGCTTTGACGAAACGGGTCGTGGAAGAAGCCCATGCGAAGGGTATTCCGGTAGAGGCAGAACTTGGAAAGGTGGGCGGTAAGGAGGATGACCTTGTGACTGAGGCGGATACCAATACGGACCCTCAGAAGGCAAAAGAGTTTGTGGAAGGTACGGGTGTGGATTCCCTTGCCATTGCAATCGGAACCGCACATGGATTTTATAACGGGATACCGGTATTGGATAAAAAACGTATTTCCGAGGTAAGGCAGTTGGTTTCGATTCCCTTAGTCCTTCATGGTTCTTCGGGATTAAGTGATGAAGAGGTGCAAGAGTGTGTGCGCCGCGGCATGTGTAAGGTGAATTTTGCGACTGAGCTTCGGGCAGCTTATACAGATGCTGTAAAAAAGGCTCTGGATGAGGAGCCGAAGGCTTATGACCCAAAGCTATTTGGAAAGGCCGGAATCCCGGCGGTAAAAGATTTGGTCATGAAACGCATTCGTGTGTGCGGCAGTGACGGGAAATCGAAAGGTTTTTAGGGGAACAAATAATTTCCTGTGTCCATCACTTAACAATCCCATAAAAATGATCAATAGCAGCTATACGACAATTAACGATATGCGAATACATTTGATTGGCGGCTAATTCAAAATCTTGCTTAATGAGGCTGTTCAGTATTTCGATATGTTCTTTTTTTGCATCTTTCACATGTGCGGAATTTTGCCTGCTTGAAATAACGATCCGTGCATTTTTTTCAAAGACAGTATTCATCATATCAATTAAATAGTTGTTGTAACAATGTTCTATAATAAAAAGATGCATTTTCGCATCTATCTTATAAGAATCTTTCAAATTGTCTGGAGCATTTTCAAATTCCGTTCTCCAATTTATCAATTCATCAATTGGTAAATTGGGTCCGGCCATCTTAAGCGTGATCGGTTCAATTTCCATACGTACCTGGAAAATTTGAGCGACATCATTAATACTGATATCAGTTACAAATATCCCTTTTTTCGGGGCAATGATCAGATATCCTTCTGATTCAAGTAAACTGATAGCTTCTCTTATAGGCGTTCTGCTAATATCCAGTTCCGAAGCCAGTTCCGATTCTACCAACATACTTCCGGGAGCATAGTCACAATTAATCAGGCGTTCTTTTAATATATGATATGCTTTGCTTTTTAAATTTGTTTTCATAAACATTCCCTTTTCTTCCATAGTATACTTTTATTGTATTATATGTTTTTTGAAATGAAAAAGCAAGCGAATAAAAAAAAGAAAATAGAAAATATTATATAATTAATGCTCATAAAATTTGGTAATTATTAATATTGTTGAATTAATATCGTTGTTGTATACTAGATGCATATTACAAGAAGAACTGAAATGTTATTAAAGGAAAAAAGGAGGAGAAAAAGGATGAAGAGAAAATTATTAGCATTAACTTTAGCAGCGGTAATGAGTGTAATGTCATTGGTTGGCTGTTCAAACGGGGGAAGAGACGAGAGGCAGGAAAGCACAGCCGGAACAGCCGGCACAGCAGAAACAGCAGAATCAGCAGAAGCAGAAGAAACCGGAGGAAGCACTTCGAAAGTAAAAGATCCTTACGCAGAAGATACAAAGATTGCGTACATAGCACACGATCTGAGTACTCCGGTCAATCAGGCATGGTTGGAAGGAATTAGATCAGAATGTAAGTATTTTGGCAACATTACTGTTCAAGAGTTTAACGGTGACAGCTCAGCAGAGAATCAGGTTCAGATCATGTCTGAGGTAATCAACCAGGGCTTCGATGCAATTATCATCCAGTGTTCCGACGGCGGAGCTTTAGCGGATTCGGTGGCACAGGCCGAAGCGGCAGGAATCCCGGTTATTACTCTGAATCTTGATGCGGATACAACCCATTCTGCGCTGGTACAGATGGCAGATTATGATGCAGGACGTTTAATTGCAGAGGAGATAGCAAAGGAAATCGGAGAAGAAGGAAATGTAGTTATCATTCAGGGAATTGCAGGAGTATCAAGAACAGATAATCTGGAAAAAGGATTTCGCGATACGGTAGCAAACTACCCTGATATAGAGATTATTGGCAGCCAGGCAGCAGACTTTGAAAAAGAAAAAGCAACGACAGTAATGAATAGTTTTTTAACACAATTTGATAAGATCGACGGCGTGTTTGCCATTAACGATGCAATGGCAGAAGGTGCTTCATTAGCGATACAACAGGTAAACAGATTGGAAGAGATGGTTATCTGGGGTGCTGATGGAGAATCGGCAGCACTTGATATGATTGAAGCAGGTACAATGACGGGAACGATATATACAAATTGCTGGGATCAGGGGTCTTCAGCCGCTCAAATTGCACTGCTGATGATCGGTTCTGAATATAACTATAGTGTTCTTTCGGCAACACCTAAAGTAATTATGGAAGCGGTGATTGCTACGAAAGAGTCTGTGGGAAGTATTGCGGTGGAAGATCGTTGGTGAGAGGGTAAAGCAGCAGGAGTGATGTATTAGGTTGGGTTTGTTAGAGGTTTTGGAAGGAGGACGCCAGGAATCCCTGCAAACTATCTTATGCGAACCGGACTCCTTCGGCGGTCATTCGGAGCCCCTTAATGCAGTCGTCACTCGGGAATGCCCTCGTGACTCCTTGGGTCTCCTCTCTCCCTTACGCTGCTCTGCAGCTACCCTCATACACCGGATTTTTCGCATAAGATAGTTTGCAGGGATTCCTGGCTGTTTTTCAAAAGCTTATAATATAACGTATTTCATATAGCTTTGTTATTATGCATTTAAAATGAATTACAAAAACAAAAAGCAGGGACAGAATGAGCCGCATTATAGAAACAGCCAGGAACCACCGCCAAACTTCTTACGCGAAAGATCCGGTGTATGAGGGTAGCTGCGTAGCTTGCGGAGCAGCGT
>Ga0153946_1001094_pt1 | contig 11854 bp, 13 predicted proteins | sample TSNJ030MetaG_FD_104751 | JGI IMG/M metagenome (GOLD analysis project Ga0153946, IMG submission 104751) | Attine ant fungus gardens microbial communities from New Jersey, USA - TSNJ030 MetaG | ecosystem: Host-associated > Fungi > Mycelium > Unclassified | place: USA: New Jersey, Wharton State... | reverse complement strand
CTACACATAGGGGCTTGTCTAGTATATTGGGAGGCTGGCGGCTTCGATTGTATGTATAGTAAACAGTTAAGAAGCCATTTTCCTCATTAAGTTGTAAATGCATAGCCTCTTGATTTAGCCCATTTATTGACACATATAGGGTCTCTTGCAACTCAAAATAACCCTCAGGAGGGAGGCAATCAGCTGGGAAGGCTGTGGCCATAGTTGTGTTATTTGAGTCAAATTTGTTTCTGAATTCAATGTGTTTTGCATTGAATTTAGCCTAATAACCAGACTTATCCCATGATTGATGGATGACTAAGTGGCACAGACCTGTGCGCCTAGTGGGAGCCCCTAGCCTTAGTTCAGTGTCGGATTAGTCAACAAATATAAATGACGTAAGCAGAAATGTGTACCTCAGGTTGGAATTTTTCAATGAATCAATGATCTCTTTCTCGTCTTTCCCCGTCATCAAAGAGAATAGACGGAATAGTCATCCACAAGATGCATCTCATGATAATTACATGGACTTGGATCAAGGTGAATCTCAAACAAATGGATCGAGGTTAACCTGGCCGGGTGAAATGCTCACGTCTTCACATGAGTATATGCGGTAGGCAGCATCTTCGTATCGTAACAAAAGATGTTGAGTTTAATTCAGATGAGGTAGTGGTCATGGAACCTACGTAGATGGAGAAGAAGTTATTGCATCAGTAACAGGAACCATTGAGCGCGTGAACAAATTGGTGACAGTTCGAGCTATTCGTAGTCGGTGCAGTGCTCGCCACAACAAATACCTAACGTTCCGCACTGATCGTTTGTCAAAAGGTATAATCCCGAAGTTGGTGATCTGGTTGTTGGACGTATTACAGAAGTATGTGTTTTCATTATTTGTCAAGTTTCTGCAAGTAAACTTCTGTAGGTTCAACCCCGACGATGGAAAGTTGATGCTAATGGCAGGCTGGATGCTGTGCTCATGCTGTCATCTGTCAATCTTCCGGGAGGTGTTCAGGTATCCCGATCATCCTCGAGCTACTGTAATCGACACTAAGTTTATCCCAGCGGCGCAAGTTGGAGAGCGATGAACTACAGATGCGGAATTTCTTTGAAGAAGGAGACCTTCTCGTTGCTGAGGTTCAAGCCTTTTATCTTGATGGATCCATGTCTCTGCACACTCGTTCTTTGAGATATGGAAAGGTACTAATTTTGCAATAAATGTCTGATGTCTTCATTAATTGCCTTATATTAGCTACGAAATGGGCAGCTTGTCACAGTTCCTGCAATTCTCATCCGACGTTTGAAGTCTCACTTCATTTCCTTGCCTTGCGGTGTTGATTTGATTCTTGGACTTAATGGCTACATATGGGTAAGCAAGTCTGTCAAAACAGCTGAACAAGAAGGGGAAGAGGGGTTTGATGCTGAGGGAGTTTATTCCAATGTCAATGACGTATGCCTGTATTCAATCATCCTAGGAATGAATCCAGCTCATTGATATGGAATGCAAATACAGGATATCGACGAGATTACACGGACAGCCATTTCTCGGGTTACTAATATTGTCCGAATCCTGGCGTCGCATTTTAAACCTCTTACAGATACACTGCTCATGGAGGCGTATGACTGGACTGTTAGTCAAGTAGGTGGAGTGAGAGACTTGCTGACAGAAGACTTCAGCGATGCCTTAGTAGCTTGGCTAGCATCTAAGAGCTGAATGTACCAACCAATCTAGGACATTGCTCTGACGTACCAGAACGGGATAATATAACTTTCAGCCACAGTATCTGAATACAGGATTATTATGAACATTGAGGGATTTCAGGATAACCAGAAGCTTTACCTGCAGTATCTTGTAGAACTTGGGATCTTAAGCCAGCTCAAAGCATCCCGTAAAGCCAAGTGGACTCATATGTGATTCAATCTATCATCATTTTTTCGTGATGACTGATAGTCTCGCACTCAGTCATAGCCGCTTTGGAGAATGCGTATAAAGGCATATCACTCCTATGACAAAGGATGGGAACAATTCATTTTATTGAAATGGAGCCACCAAGTTATCGAGGGTGTAGTCTACTCAAACCTCTCTGTCATCATCGACGAAATGTTACAGCTTTTCACTATTTTATTTCTGATCTGAGCCACCTCTGATATTGGATCCTCAATAGATCCCTGTTCTAGTTGTTCAGGATTTTATCAAGACAACCTTCCAAACTATTTCAATTGACAGATGTGAATGCCTCTCGAATTGACATGGTGTTCCTGTGCATGATCGTCGCAAGTAGAGCAAGTTCAATATATCTGCTTATCGCTTGGCAGACCAAATAGACGAATAGCACTGAACATTCATTGCTTTTTTCTCGCAGATTTCAGCGCTTTAGCTTTGCAATCATTCTATTTCACTGATGAGGTTTTTCTGGGAACGTGTCCATTGACTATATGCCGGTAATAGCAAAAATACATTTGTTATGGCCGTGTGTAATGCCTAGACAAGCTGTTGCAGCTTCACGAAATCTGGGGTTCCCAGACCAGTGACCTAGAAAGAGGGTATTGATCAGTATTCTGAAGAGCATAAAACGAAAAGACTAACGGGGTCCCAGCCAGTACCGGCAGTGAAACCTAGACGCGCCAAGATCAGAAAGAAAGTAGTAAAAAGAGGTCTAATTACCTCGTGTATTACAGCCTGGATTGGAGCCAGCCGTGATGTCATTGAAGCCACTCGAGGCCGTTGAGTAAATGAGAGGGTTGATAAATCCCAACGTCGATTTCCCCTGGGAAAGCCTAAAATCGTTGAGGAGTGCGAAGACACCGGCAGTAGTCTGATTTGCAGTATTAGCTCCGTAGAGTATTGTCAATGGAAGGAACTCGTACTGGGGAGCTGGCGCTGGTACCTCCAACGGAGACAACGCGGCCTCCAACGACAACCTGGAAGCCGTTTGCTTGCGCTGAGACATCTGGGTAGGCCCTGCCAGTTTTGCTATATAAAAAATAAATCCATGACCTACTCTCGTGTTAGACAAAGGTAGTTCTTACTTGTATAGGCCATCAAAGGTAGTCCCAAGTCCATCGACGAACTGTGAAACAGCCGCACTTTGATATGATGGCATGGAAAAGTACCGGGAAAATCCACCACCAGAGAAGCTTACAGCAATTTCAGGGTTGACCCTAATTGTGCCTCCGACACTCGTCACGAAGGGGCAGCTAGAAGAAGAAAGCTGGTCTTAGGAAAGTCTTAAGAGAAAGTCACTGTTTTGACTCACGATGCCGGGAAGGAAGGTTGGAAGAGGACGCGGTTTGTACCGTCGTTAGTAAGACAATCGGCAGCACCTACTCTGCTAGTATGTGAGCTTTCGGTGATTCACATCAAGGGTTACTCGACTTCTTACCCATCGTCACCACTTGAAAAGAAGGTGGTGACTCCGCGGCTGCCAAGCTGTGCAAATAAATTACACACACTGACTGCATAATCTTGGGGGACCTGAGATGGTTGATTTGACTCAAAGAGATGGTTTGGCTGCACAATGATATGGACTCACAGTTTGCTCATTATCGCCATATGATGTGGTGATCACTGGTGGGATAGAGCTTTGGGCAAGAACGAAGTTGATCCAGTCCAGATAAGGCTCATTTGTATTAGTAGGCGTCGCGGTATCTGGGTTGAAAGGAGGGGAGCCACCTGTACTAGATGATCGTGAGTATCCCGATTGCGTTGGTCGACATGATGTGAGATTGTACCTCCAATAAGTATTTGGTGTAGGAAAAGAGATCCCGGTAGTATACTGAATATCGAGGTTTGCCTGTACACATGATTAGTAATTATGACACTGGAAGAAGTGTCATTGACCTCGACACCGGGATCAGATTGGTCATCTCCTCCATTATTGACTCTAACAGTATTGAAACTAGAACCCACGGCATCGGAACGGAACCTCTGGAAGAACGTCTGCGCAAGTGTTAGTCTCACAGTATATTAGATGAGTGATGTCTATGACCTGGAGATCTGCTCGATTCCTGGAGCCTCGATGATTAAGTCTATCAATAGAACAGATCACTGAAGACATACGCAAATTCTGTGTGAAAGGAAGTGGGTCATGAGCTTCATGTAAGAGTAATCTTTAGAAACGAACCGTCTAGGTAGCCTGCAACACCGAGCCCGTTCGTGGAAGTTTGACTCGGAATATAATCAACGGTGTTATAGAGAGCACGAAGACAAGCCGGGGTGACAGTCGATGCACAACTAGATGGGACCATGGCGTCGATACCGAGGGTCGAGTTGTTAGCGGAATCATCATCGGTCTTGATCTCGGGTTGTAAAAAGCTAGTAGCACGCATAGATTTCATCGTGCTAAAGTAAGTAGTAGGAGCGACAAGGTCGATGTGTGAATGTAATTCACGGGGAAGTGAGTAAGCCAAAGTTCGAACAACCTTTTCACCAGATCTGGGGTGATGATAAACATTGTACTTGGTGGAAAGCATCCGTTCGGCCTGGTCCACGGAAACTCGGACAGTGACCCAATCTCCGCCTCCGGTACGATGCACAACGTCACCATCTGTCAGTCCGTGAGCTTCAAGCCAAGCTTCAACAGCTTCAGTAGACTCAGGTCGGGGCCGTACAAGTTGCTCCGTCTCCTGTTGAGTGAGGTGCTGTCCATACCTGTCGAGACTGCTGAATGACCAAAAACACCAGAGAGATAAGGGTTGACATACCGAACGTGATTGGGATCACTGATTTCCATTAAATTTTCAATGAGTTTTTCCATTCCATTTTGTTTGAGACCAATGCGAAGATCGAAGGTATAGTCACTCGGAGCCTCCGAAAACAACTCCCACCCTTTGGGAATTTGAATCCAGGAGTGCTTCTCCGTGAAATCATTCCATCTACGGACCAAGGGGGTAGCGGTCGTAAGATGAGCGAGAAGCAAAACAGAGCCAAAATGCCAGAGCATTGTGGAAACCAATGGCAGGGAGGAATGGGTGAGATAGTTAGAATCACTGAATGAACGCCTAGAAAGCGGTATATAAGCGATTCTGCGACTATCTTCTGGGGCACATATTTGGAAGGGATGAGATTTCTGTCGTATCCAACATAGCCTTCTTACCGGTTACCGCTCACGCGACTCATTATTTTGTAAGCGTGTGAGAAAGACAGGCCCCTGAGGACCATGTTAACGCATGGACAATCGCTCTTTTTACCACAAAAAAACCCAGAGTGACATGTCCGACTAGCCTAATGGCATGGCTAATTGATGCACGATGAGGTTCATAGGTTCTCGATGGCCGAGAAGCTATGTCGAGTTACATTGTGGTCACTGCTGGGTGAACTTTTCTTGGTCGCGGACAATCAGATGTAGCCTTACCATGTGCCTCCATGGATCGATGCACCAAAGATGACGGTTATTACTTGACCCTAGCCGAATGGTGAAAGACTGATAGTGAGTTCTACGCATAAACCATGCGAAGGCGCACAATGAGCACGGGAAGGTGGGGAGCATCTCGCATCTCGTCAGCGTTTCATGGTCATTGTTGACTCGACTGGGTCGTTTTAAGCTACAGGGTCTCTTACTGCTGAATTGTTCACAACAAACCCGGGGTCGAGGCTTGCACAAGGGCAGGAAATGGCATGAGAACATAGACACATGGCGCTTTTTGATCAATGATAGGTTGGATGAAGTTGGAAAGTAGCATCAACTTCGGTATCTGTTCAAACCCCTTAAGAGAGCCATGGTCATAAGTCGGGTCGTCATATAGTTGTGGCCGGCCATGCCAGCCGAAATCAAGACATTTCATCTGTGTCGGTAAACTTGAGAGATGCAGTACTCTCCCTGTAGTATGTGTTTAGATTTACTGGAGATTGAACTACTCACAACAAATCGGGAAGGTCAGTGTGGCCACAAAGATTACAACTGCCGTTGGAAAAGTGTTCGTGCGGACGGGCGTAAACCATGCTGGGCAACTGAGCAGAGGTGGAAGACCAAACAGCTCGTTTAGGGGATAGGCTCAATCGGGCCAAAAACTTTTGTTTTTACTTACAAAGAGGGCCTGCCATTGTTTCAACTACACAAGTTGATAGTTTATCAGTGATCACGAATCAGGCACATGAGGATGGAAATCACGTGGAGGCCGACTCGTAGGGACAGACTCACGACCTGAACTAGCTGTCTTCATTGGAGCCTACCTTCATTTTTTTCTGTGTTTCTCCTCCCTGAGCCCTCCATGCAAGAAGCAGAAGAACAGGGTATGTTGTATTGTATGCTAAACTTTAGTCTACTCAATTTACGCGTTTCAGACACATGTCGAATTTGCAGTGCTCCAGCAGAACCTGATCAGCCCTTGTTTCATCCTTGCAAATGCTCAGGGACAATCAGACACATTCACCAGGACTGGTCGGTCGTGCACATACGCTTGCTAACGTTTGTTCATTGCTTCTGAAAACAGTTTAACGACATGGCTTGCCCATAGCAAGAAGAAAACATGCGATGTCTGCAAACATCCATACTCATTCACCAAGGGTTAGCTTCGTTTATTTGAGAAAACTTGTGGTTTAACTTGCGTCCAGTGTATGCACCTGATATGCCTACAAGATTACCGACTATCCTACTTGTTCGCAAAATGTCACAGCATGGTCTCATCGCCATTCTTCTCATTCTACGAGCAATTGCAGTTGCAGTCATCTGGCTTGCTGTGTTACCTTGGGTTACTGTTTGGACTTGGCGGATGTATTTCTCTATGGGCGACTCAACGTAAGTTGGGGTGATCGTCGTATCTTCTTTCTGGCTCAAGGTCGGTTTCCTCTCAGGGCGTGGTACATCAGTAATGTGACGAGAAACGATTCTGGACGATACTATCCCAAGGTGTCTTATGAAGCCTCCGTCCCACCTCCCCAAACCTTGATCAGGAAAATCACCTCACACCCAGTTTGGCTTGCGCTGTCTGCGGATATTTTCGCTGGTCAGGTTATTGCATCTTTGATTGTTCTCACATTTGTAGCAGTTTTTTTACTTCGTGAGTGGATATCCCAAAATGCGAGACCTGGCGTATTCGAGGATGAAGAGCTATTTCCGGACATGCTTCTAGCAGCAAACGAAGCAAATGATCCCCTACCGCCTCCTGCGCCGGTCCCGGCGGCTCAGGATGCATTTAATCAACTCGTTGATGTGGAACAACAACAGCAAGATGCCTTACGTGTGCCGCAGAGGCTTCACGAAGAGGTATTGGTCCTCGGAGTTGAGAGACGTGGTGATCTCAATGGCAGAATTGTTCCAGGACAGGGCCAAAGCCAGAGCAGCGGGACTGAGTTTGGTGCTGTTGCCATGAATCACATCGAGGCTGAGGAGAGAGGGGGAAGAATAAGAATGAGGAGAACAGACAGCAGTGAAGAGGTTGGAAATAGATTAGTAAAGGGAAGGCGTCGTTCTTCACCGATTTCATTTGCGAGAACGAGCTTTCTAAGTGATGGCAGGACAGCTTATCCTCATGACACCATTCTCGAAGACGCCAGTGATACCGAAACAGCCAATCCCTTCGTTTCGCTTTCGGAGCCTAATATTGGTTCTTCAGCATATCGGGTTCGCTCTTCCACGGAGTCCCTCTCATCTTCATCTTTCGGACGGCGGCCGCCCTTACCCTCTTCGATTCCTGCTTTTCCTGGACAAGACCCATTGTTTACACTGACTCCCAGTCGAACTCCACTGGGCTCGCCTAGCTTAGCCACATATCGTGCTCCCGAAGAATTGAGCATTGAAGCTGGCTCATCTGGGCCTCGTGGGTTTCCTAAATCTTTGGTTGAGGGTGTACACAAAAGGGGTGAAATTTTTGATAAAAAGGGAAAATCTCCAGAGACGTTACAAACCCATGGGTTTGCCGATAGGATCGGTGAGCAGGAAGACGTCTCCCCTCAGTCACTTTCTTTGGAGCTGTTTCGGGATGTCCATGAGTCAGAACAATACCGAGGTTCAGCTAGGAAATCTCACCGGACACCTCGCGAACTAGTTGATGATTTTGACCCTGATACTGAGATGGGTTATTACTTCGACACAGATGAAGATGGTCACCCAGACTCCCTCCTGGGAAAGTCTGAGGTGTTCCAACAACCTGCTGCTCCCGAGTTTGCTGCAGATGCAAGGGAAAATGAAACAGAAGTAGAGGCTAGAAGAGAAGATGAGGACGAGGAAGATGAAGAAGTGGATGAAGATGGGGATGAATTATTGTGGAATGATGCCAATTGGGATGGGATTGAGGTGGAGGAGATTGCGGAGGTCCCAGAGCAAAACGCTGAAGGACTAATCCCGCCGGCGGATGCAAATCCAGTACAAGTCAATAGAAGAAGGGAACAAGGTGTGGAAGGAGGTGCCATACTTCAGGACCTGGTGGATGACATGGAGGGTGGCGTTGAGGATGACATGGAAGGTGCTCTGGAAGGTTGCCATCTGTCCTCGATATCTAAATTATTACTAATTATGTTTTAGCCATTGGAATGCGGGGACCCATTTACGGCGTTTTTCAAAACGTAAGTTAAGTTGCTTTGACTTGTGAACTGAATGAGCTCTAATTCATGGGATTGAATTACTAGGCTGCCTTGATGATCTTTGTCCTAGATACTGCCATTGGATTGGGTGTTTGGATCCCATTTACAATCGGGAAATGTGTGGCTCTTCTTTCGGTATGTCTTCTCGCTTCAACTGATCTGTTATCAGCCTCACTCCTTTTTCCAGCTAAATCCCAAGCGAATAATCCAGATTCTCCACTTGCCAATCCGGATAATCCGCTTTGTCACGGACCCCGAGGTTGACCTGATCATTTACATCATGCAGCGCCTATACCAAGAATTTTTTGTGAAGCATCTTGGTTCGATTGTCGTTTATCCGTTGTCACTGGTGGAAAAAACACTCGGAGAAGACACGTTGGCTGCATGCCTAAATCTTGTGGCTAGAGCGGCGAGTTTTCCTCCATTTTCACACCGCATCCCTCGCTGATGGTTCCGGCCAGTATGCCAGGATTATGAATCTCTTGAGTGATTCATCAGTTCCTCTTGATGAAACTATAGCAACAAAAACCATCTTTGATCAAATTTCATCGTATCTTGGTCCCATGGAAGGTTACTTTGCGTTACTTGGGAAGGAGGTTCGCCTTTGGTTTGTCAAATTCAAAGATGCTTGGTATCGTATGGCTGTTAATAGTGGACCGGCTGAACGAGTCTTTGCCATCGTCCTTGGATACACCATCGTAGCACTCGTCTTAGCGCTGTATCTGAATATCTTGACCGTTGGTAATGCGAGGACTGCTACGAGAGCTGTTCGCAATGCAGTACGGCAGCAGCTCTTGGTTCTCAAAGTATGTGTCTTGATGATTTGGCGTTATCACTCACAAATGTGTAATAGGTTGCGGCATTCATTGTCATTGAGCTTGTCTTGTTTCCTTTGGGATGTGGTATTGTTCTGGACCTTTGTACGGTCTGGCTTTTTCCTGAAGCGAACCTTCAGTCTCGTATTGCATTCTTTGTTCAATCGCCACTCACGGCCATGTTCTATCATTGGATTGCTGGAACCATGTTCATGTACGTTTCATTCGCGGACAGAGATTATCGTTGATCCATCAATTCTCGCGCTAGGTATTCGTTTGCTGTTCTTCTGTCCGGATGTCGAGCTGTGCTGCGTCCTGGAGCAATGTGGTTTATCAGAGACCCCCAGGATCAGAACTCACATCCTATACGCGATATCCTTGATCGGCCAACTTTAACACAGCTGCGCAAGATTCTGATGAGTGCTGTATTGTACTCGGTGGTGGTTTGTTGTGCTGTAGGGAGTATTGCTGGCCTCTTAATTCTTGGCAACAAGTCTATTTTACCATTCAGGTGGAAGAATCGGTGAGTTGACACTTCCACTCCAGATCATATCGCCTAACACTTTTTCTCAGTGAACCCCTGTCAAACGTGCCCATTGACCTTCTGTTTCTACATCTCGTCCTTCCTTACACCATGCATTATTTCAGACCGAAGCGTGCCATCAAATACTCTACCACTATCGTATGGAAATACTTGTCAAGGAGGCTGCGACTCACTTCCTACTTTTTCGGAGAAAGTCGACCAGAGGAGCAATACACACCAAAAAAATGGTTCAGTGCGACTATCAGTGACCCGGAACTTGGTAGTCGCGATGGTACATTCCGACGAGTACCCGCAACTGATAATCTGGCACTTCCACGTGATATGCGGGCTACTGCAAGGGTGACAGAATCTGGAGAGCCATTTGACAAGGCAGCAGAAAATTTGATCAAAGCTCAGAATGCGGAAGCAATTAAAGCCAAACGCGACATTAATTTCGATTATGAAGTCGTTTACATTCCTCCTGGCTTCCGTTATCGTATTTTTGCTTTCATTTTCCTCATGTGGACCATTGGGGCTGTTATCATCGGTATATCTGTTGCACTTCCTATTTCTCTTGGAAGGAGTGTCTTCAAATTATTTTTGGCGCGCGACGTTCATGATGGATACTCCCTCATTCTCGGATTCTACCTCCTTGTGGCCTGTTATCTGTGTGGGCGTGCCATTGACAGATTGGACAAAAGACGACAGCGTCGTCGCTCACCTGAAGGACCCCGTGCCGATTTAAGAGTGCTTGTCGTTAAACGTGGTTTGCTTTGGTTGATGAAGATTTCATACATGGTCGCCACTTTGGGTGTCTTTTTACCTATCTTGGTGGCCCTTGTCGTGGATTTATACATTATACTACCCGCACGAATGACCCTCGACCCAATACTGAAGCCGAGGATACGAATTGTCGATTCTTGGGCGCTAGGTCTACTTTATGTCAAAATTGCCTTCCACGCTCATCGGTTACGACCAAATTCTAGAATCTCGAGAGGGCTTCATCATGTGAGTTAATTCATGATCGGCTGGTCTTTGCTCATGGATTCTCCCAGATCCTTGCTCATGGTTGGTTGCGTCCGGATCCCATCTCAGCAACTAGGGAGGTGATAGTGCCTGTTGCATGTGGGCTGCTGGGGATGATCTTTCTGCCCGGTGCCCTCTTTCGCGCATCCCAATCCCTGCTCCCTTCGATCGCTGTTGATGACAGGTTTGTTTGTAAGTTGTCTCAACTCTCAGCCCGTCGATCCCCTTTAACCTTGCAATGACAGTCATGAACATCTATCCTGGTATTTTCGTGGCTGCTGGGTTGATGCAATCGAGCAGGTATATTAAAGTGATTGCTTTTTCATGGTCGCAGTCTATTAGGGATAAGGAGTTCCTGGTGGAGATGCGACTTAGAAACCATGACCCAGATGCAGAGGACGAGCCAGTAGATATTGCTAGTTGAAGTTTTTTTCTTACTTTCTTCATTTACATTTTCTTGCTTTCTCAATGTACTACACTACACTTATTGCACTATTGTTAGATCACATGCTCTATACAATTTTAATCTGGCTAAGTTTCCAGTCTCCAATTTACATATCAGGGACCACATCTGGACATGATTGCAAGCCGAGCATTCTTTATTGTGCATGTCACTTGCCTGGCTACTCAAACGAGGTTTGTGCTGGAAGTATTTTTCAACTGACACCCCTTCAGTGGCATCTCACTACTCACATTCCCATTAGACATGAACAGTCATTTCTAAAATCAACAATCCAGCAAAGGACTAGTCACCCAAACTTTCGATGTTAGAAGAGTTATCATCTGAAATTATAGTGTACAAGATACGAGTAGAGATACAATGAACAGAAGCGCATAGAAAACGAAACCTAAGCACCAAATCCATACAGCGTACGACCTGATCGTTTAAGGGCGTACACAACATCAAGTGCTGTCACCGTCTTGCGCTTAGCGTGCTCAGTGTATGTCACAGAGTCACGAATAACCTGAAATACCAGTTGAGCAAACGACAGG
>Ga0153946_1001090_pt1 | contig 11889 bp, 10 predicted proteins | sample TSNJ030MetaG_FD_104751 | JGI IMG/M metagenome (GOLD analysis project Ga0153946, IMG submission 104751) | Attine ant fungus gardens microbial communities from New Jersey, USA - TSNJ030 MetaG | ecosystem: Host-associated > Fungi > Mycelium > Unclassified | place: USA: New Jersey, Wharton State... | reverse complement strand
CTGCAAGTGAGAATACCATTGCTGCTGCTAAAAAGAGTGCCATTGCTTTTTTTAATTTCATAATAACTTCTTCCTCCTTATGATAGGTTATTTGGTTACTGTACCATCGTTAGATGATACGTATGTTTGAAAAGCCGTGAGACACGGCGATTTTCCGCCATTGTTCCATCTGTTCGGGCGTCGGCGCCGTCATCGTTTCAAATTCCCCGCGCACTCCGAAATTACGGAACGTGATCAATTTTAATATGAATTCATTCAGATAAGGACGTACAGCTTCGGCAATGCCTGCAATACAGGCCTCCACATCAACCGCATCAAGACAGACAATCCGTACTTCCTCCAGCTGCTGCCGTTCGGCCAGATAGATCAGGTTGCGCTTCACCGGCGCACCGTCATGATCCGCCAGCTGCCGGAACACTTCTGCGCTCCAGGCCTTCACATCCAGCATCACCTTATCACAAACATCCATCAGCCCGGGATATTGTTCAAGGTCAACACATCCGTTGCTGTCTATATAACAGGATAATCCCTCTTTTTTCGCTGCTTCAAATAGTTCTTTCAGAAATTCCGGGTAGAGTGTACATTCTCCGCCCGATACTGTAATGCCGCGAATAAACGGGAGGTTCTTCTGTACCTCTGCCATCACCTCATCCGCACTCATCAGCCGGATCTTCGGTGAAGCGTAATTGGGACAGACCTTGATGCAGGTGTCACAGTTCACACATTTCGCTGAATCCCAGTATACTTGTCCATCTTTTTGCACAAGCGCCTGTACCGGACATTGTTCCTCACATACACCGCAGCTGTTGCATAGACGCTGGGTCTCCGGATTATGACAATACTTGCAGGCAATATTGCAGCCCTGCAAAAATATCGATGTGCGGCTGCCCGGACCGTCGACCATGCTGAGGGGAATAATCTTATTTACCGGTGCTCTCATTGCACCGACCTTACCTTCCGGTTCTGGAGACCGGCATTGCGGTAATTGTCGCCGCCCAGATAGACGGTGTTCTGCAGTACCGCTTCCCCTTTATAGTATTGTTCCATATCGCTGCGTTTAACCAGATAACCTGTAATTCTTACCAAATCACTGTCTGACGCATAGAAACTGATATATTTATCGCCCAGAGCAAAGGCTCCTTTGACGATATCCAGCATTCCGGCCGGGTTGTTCCGCGCCGTCGTCTCCATCGAAAAGATGTCTGCGCATCCGGTCGGGAAAAACTGATGAAATCTGGCACTGTGGCGCAGATGATCAAACATGTTCTCCGGTTCCTGTCCGACCGGAATCCGGACGCCGGAAGTAATCCCGTGATCAGAATCAATTCCCACCTGCGCATGCAGGGCAAAATGATTATCGTACACTTCTGAGTATAACGCCTTGGAATCAGCTGCATGACCGGCGATCACCTCCATGATCTCCGCCGCCAGATCATCGGCCTCCTGATCGTGGCCGTATTTCCCGGACTGATCTTCCATCAGCATATTGGTACACTCAGCCAGTCCGACTACACCGAACATCGCGAGAAACTTCTCTCTGTTAACAAATCCTTCTTTCGAAAGAAATGATGTCTCGAAGAAGTTCGACTCTTCTACCAGGAAACGGATCCTTTCATTCATATAATCCCCCATCCGGGATAAGCAGTCCGGCAGTACTTCGGTTAAAAACTGTTCTTTACTCCGGGCATCCGGTACCAGCCTTGGCAGGACAATTCTCGTTAATGTATATGATCCGCCGCCGACCGGCAGAATATTGTAACAGCTCGATACCCCGTATGCTTCATAAGTGTCCTTATGCATCTGATGATTACAGATGGCCGGGTTGGCACAATAAAGTGATGTCTTAAGCGCCAGTTCGGCAAAGTCATCCGGAGTAATGTCCGGATCGTATTTCAGCGTCAGATTAGGTACTGCGTTCTGAAGTTCCTTCTCCGCTTCCAGTATCAACCGGCCGGCTCTGGTCGCTTCCGGTCCCAGATTGGCATGGCAGAAGCCATCGGTAATGGTTCGGTCGAGATAATTCAGGAACAGCTTTATCTTCTTCACCGCTTCTTCGTCAGTCAAATTATCAAGAAACGGCTCTATCATCTTATCTATATCTCCCAGATACACCGGGAAACTGGTAATTGAGGGAACATGCCGGTAGAAAATCATCAGGAAGTTCAGCAGTTCATCCAGATCCTCAGGCGGATCCAGCCGTAAAAATTTACAACCATCCTGTACTGCCTTCTGATAATCCGGCATAACATAACGGGGCCGGTAAGGGGCATGTCCTTCATTCAGATCACAAATTGCTCCGATATCCATATAATGCTTTGTCTTCTCAGGAATACACAGAACCTGCAGACTATCTTCCGCTGCATGAGCCAGTGAAACCACCTTTTGTTCATATGTCAATCCTTTTGATGTTACAATCTCCAAAACATCACTCATAGCATTCACCTTCTTCTAAGCTTTATGGGCTTTTGTCTCTTTTGTTGCTTGTTTATATGCTTATTATATTAAAAATCAGGCCTTTTAAAAGGACATCCGTCCCTTTATTGTAACATGAATATAACTTTGTGCAACCATCACTGATATTATAACCACTTTTTGTCTATTTTGCCCACACGTCGTTATTTTTATAGCAGTAATCATACTACTCCATGACGTCTTATTGTAATTATGAATAACTACACTTATTCATCTTAATATTCAATAGGTATATATACTGAATAACATTGTAGTGGTTGATTTCAGATGCTATACTTTGTTTGTTTACAATACAAACGTGAAAGGAATAGGGCGAAACTCATGAAAAAAAAATTATTAAGACTGCTCTTGTGTACTGCCTTTATCGCCGCCTGCGCTGCCGGCTGCGGAAAATCCGACACCCAGGATCAGGACACGTCTTTGGCTGAAGGCAAAAAGGAAAAAATTATTATCGGAACCAGCTCTGTCTCGGTTGACCTGGCCAATTCCGGCAAAGAAGAACTGGAGAAACTCGGCTACGAAGTGGAAATCAAAGTATTCGATGACTATGTCCTGCCAAACAGTGCACTGACGGAAGGCAGCATTGATGCTAACATTTATCAGCACGAGCCGTATATGGACAACTACAACGAATCCAACGGAACCGAGATTATTATGCTGTCACCCAAACTTTACAACTACTACTCCGGTCTGTACTCCGACAAAGCAGACAACATCGAAGATCTGCCGGACGGCGGCAAAGTCGGCATTGCCGAAGATGCCTCAAACATCAGCGAACAGCTGGGGCAGCTGCAGGAAGCCGGGATTATCACCTTAAGTGATGAGCCTACTTCCGGTGAATTCTATACCGTCGCCGATATTGTGGAGAATCCGCACAACTATGAATTTGTCAGCGGGGACCGCAACAAATATCAAAACATGGACGAATATGTCTGTCTCATCGGTACCTCCAACACTATGGCCGAAGCAGGTATCGATCCAACCGATAATCTGCTGATGAAATTCACTCATGATGATCTGGCACTGGGCATGTGTATCACAAAAGAAAATCAGGATGAACAGTGGGTCCAGGATATTATGGACGCTTATACCTCCGACAATGCCAGAGCAAATGTACCGGCATCCTCTGGATTTGAACCGGTCCAATAATATTAATATGATAGAAATCAAAAATCTGCAAAAATCCTTTGGCGATCTGGAGGTTCTGTCCAATATCAGCCTGACTGTCAACGACGGTGAGATCTACGGATTGGTGGGCAAAAGCGGGGTCGGCAAATCAACCCTACTGCGCTGTATCAACGGATTGGAGACCTATTCAGGCGGCAGTCTGCGGGTTAACGGCACCGAAGTGAACGGGCTGAACAAAAAAGCGATACAGCATTTCCGCAAAGATGTGGCTATGATCTTTCAGCATTTCCCGATGCTGACCCGCAAAACGGTGTTCGAGAACATCGCCTTCCCAATGCGCTGCTGGAAGTATAATAAAGAAGAAATCAACCGACGGGTCAAAGAGCTGGCCGAAATCGTCGGACTGACCGATAAGCTGGATCAGAAACCCGGCACCCTTTCCGGCGGACAGAAACAGCGTGTAGCGATCGCCAGGGCACTCTCGATGAACCCCGATATCCTGCTGAGTGACGAAGCCACCTCAGCTTTAGATCCCTTAACCACCAAATCGATTCTGCTGCTGCTGCGCGAAATCAATGAAAAGCTGGGGATTACCATCATCGTCGTCACCCATCAGATGGATGTCGTCCGGGAAGTCTGCCAGCGTGTCTCCTTAATGGAAGACGGAAAGATCGCCGCCTCCGGCGCCGTCGAAGAATTGTTTTTAAATCAATCGGAAGCCCTGCAGAATTTCCTCGGCAAAGATGAAATGAGCACGGTCGGTGACGGCATTAACCTTCAGATCATGCTACTGGAAGATGATGACTCTAAAAAAATCCTGAGCTGCCTTTCCCGCGAGCTGCAGATCGAATATTCGGTCTGCGGCGGCAAAATGGAACGCTACCGGGACAAGCATCTGGGTTCTCTGGTCATCAACATTGCCGGGCAGGATCTGCCCCAGGTTAAAAACTTTTTAGATAATAACAATGTCGTATGGCATATCTGCAATCAAGGAGACAATTGATATGGAAACACTATTTGGCGAAAACGCCGCAAATTTCTGGCAAATGATTATGCTTCCGGCCTTTAAGTATACCTTTCAAATGGTCATCATCACGACCATTCTGGGGACGATCTTAGGCGCCCTGGTCGCGGTCATCCTGATCGTCACCAACAAAGACGGGATGCACCCGAATAATTTTATCTATCAATTGATGTCCTTTATCGTAAATGTCATCCGATCCTTCCCCTTTGTCATCCTGATGGTCTTTTTGCTGCCCTTCACGAAAGCAGTTATGGGAACATCCATCGGCGTAAAAGCCGCCGTCGTCCCGCTGACCGTATCGGCCACCGCTTTTATCGCCAAACTGATCGAAAGCGCTATGCAGGAAGTTGACCCGGCGCTGGTGGAAGCTATGAAATCCTTTGGTCTGTCGAACCTGCAGCTGGTCTGTCGGGTAATGTTATCGGAAGCCACTCCGGCGATTACCTCCGGTATCATCATCGCAACCATTGCCATTCTCGGTTCGACAGCCATGGCCGGAACGATGGGGGCCGGCGGGATTGGATCGGCAGCGATCATCTATGGTTATCAGAGCTTCAACTATGAAGTCATGTATACTATCGCCTTTATCCTGGTGATATTCGTCCAGGGAATACAAGGTATCGGAAACTTTGTTTATCGAAAGCTGAAATAATATAGGGGAAAAGATGGATTACGAAAAACTGCGCAAATTACTGGAACAATACCCGCCGGAAATGAATCCCGGTGAACGGGCGGCAGCTTACGCCCGGGGTGAAGAGGTGGATCACCTGCCCTACTCCCTGCTGGGCGCCGATCCGGCCATCGCCGAGATCTTCGGCTGCACTACCAGCCAGATGGATCATGATTTTGATACCTTGTGTGAAATTATCCGGCGAAAAGAAGAAGACTTTGGCCTTGCTGGACTGAATGTCGGCCTGGGACTTCGTACCCTTGGTGCCGCACTGGGTTCTACGCTATATATCCCAGAACACGGCATTGATTATGTCAAAACGTATGTCTTAACCGATTACACTGATTTTACCCGTATGACTGATGCCAATCCCTACAGCAATAACATCCTGACACCACTTCTGGAACTGGCCCGAATGCTAAAAGAGCGCTTCCCGAACATGCCTCTCTCCACCGGAGTCACCGGACCCATCTCCAATGCGGCGGCAATCCGCCCACTGGATTCGATTCTGCGCGATACCCGCAAGCATCCGGATCAGCTCAAGCTGCTGCTGGATCTGACGGTTGACTGCTCCCTCCGATGGGTTGAGGTCTTCTGCCGCGAGTTCGGTCCAACCGGGGTCGGCTTCTCTGATCCGGTCACCTGCATGGATATTCTCAGCAAGAAGCAGTTTGATGAATTCTCACTGCCCTATCTGACCCGGCTCATCCATGGCCTGGAGGATATTACCGGGGTTAAACCCGGAGCCCACATCTGCGGAAAGACCAGTCCCATCTGGACAGATCTGGCTGATGCCGGCCTGGTATCCCTGAGTCTGGACAACTGCGAGAATCTGGCTGCAGCCAAAATCGCTGTCGGCGACCGAATGGCACTGGCCGGCAATGTGGCGCCGGTCGATGTCATGAAGGACGGAACCATTGATGACGTGATCAGCGCATGTATCACCTGCATTCGGCAATGTGGTGATAATCCGCTGGGCTTCACCCTGGATGCCGGATGCCAGGTACCGCTGGGCACGCCCCGCCAGAATATCGAGGCTTTCATTTATGCGGTCAGACGATATGGGCGCAGCGCCCGGAAAGGACAGATGCCAAAAGGCATGCAGGGATTATATGAATGAAGGAAAAGACTGCCGCTCAGCGATTATCCGCTGATACGGCAGTTTTTATACTTCTAATTTACAATTACACCATCTTCATCCCATAAATCATGCCAGTCTTTCGCATGTTCCCATAAAAATACCTGTCCCTTCACCAAACGATTATTCCTTTCAAGAGCTGCGATCGTTTTCATCTCCTCTTCGGTTAGCGGATCCTCAGTTGTACATTTCAAATTACTCACATATTCTGCTTCTTTTACCGAAAATGGGATTGGAATCTGCCCTCTTCCTATCGCCCATTTCAAAGCGATAACTGCAGGATGTACACCATGTGCTTTGGCAATTGCCTGCATTTTGGGAAGTTGGATATCCGCAACGTCTTCCGGCATCATATCACGTTCCGGTCTTGTCGGAGAACCAATCGGCATAAAACCGACCGGCTGGATATCATGTGCCGTCAGGTAGTCGTAGAGTTCTTGCTGTTGAAAGCATGGGTGTAGTTCCATCTCACACGCTGCCGGTTTTATTTTTAAAAGAGGCAGTACTGATTCCAGTTTTGGAATCGTCATGTTGGAAATTCCGATATTACGGATCAATCCCTTTTCATGAAGCGCCTCACACTGCCGGTATGTATTTACGAATTCTTGTACGCTAAACGGCTTAGATTCCGGATTACGGGAATCCGCGTCACATCCCGGTGCATGATAGTTCGGGAAAGGCCAGTGAATAAAGAACATATCAACATATTCGCACTGTAGATCCCGAATACTCTTCAGACAAGATTCCTCCACTCTCTCATGCATATTATTCCAGACTTTCGTCATGATAAAAAGCTCGTTTCGCTCCACTACTCCCTCATTAAAGGCTGCTTTAAATACTTCGCCAATCTGATCTTCGTTCTGATAACATGCCGCACAATCGAACAGGCGATATCCGCAGCGAATTGCTCCGGCCACTGCTGCAGACACCTGATCGGGAGTAAATCGGTCGGACCCAAAGGTTCCCATTCCTACACACGGTATTTCTTCACCCGTATATAATTTTTTCTTTGGTATAACTGATTGATTAATCACTTCCATTTTGCTTCCTCCTTTTAAAAAATCACCTTAATTTCCGGATCATTATCTGATCATATATTTGCTTCATATTGTTCTGTTCATAATATCCGGTTCCTTCGCTCATCGCTGCTGCTGTCGCAATCGCCGCAGCCTGTTTCAGCAGTTCTTCTGAAGAATAATCCCTTTTCAGCCCGATTGCTAATCCTGCTACCATTGAATCACCGCAGCCCACTGTATTGACTGTCTTTATTTCAGGGATTATGGTCTGGTAAACACCGTCCGTGCTTTTCATTACAGAGCCTTTTCCGCCCAGTGAAATCACAACATATTCAACACCATCCGAATGCAGCATTTCGGCGGCATCAATAATTTGATCGAGATCCTCGCATTTCCGGCCGGTAAGCGTTCTGATCTCATCGATATTAGGTTTAATGACTGTCGGCTTTGCCTGAATTCCTGACACCAGCAATTCTCCGCTGGTGTCCAGTATCACTTTTTTGCCGCAGCCTTTTGCCGCAGCGATAAGATCGCGGTAGAAATCGGTATCGATACCTTTCGGAACACTTCCGGAAATGGTCAGGATATCTGCATCTTGAATCTGTGCTTGAAAATGTGTCCGAAATCCTTCTGCTTCTTCTTGCGTTACCACAAAACCAGGTTCCAGATATTCGGTCTGCTGTTTTGTCTCTTTATCCCAGATATTAATGCAGGAGCGGCTTTCGCCAGCTACGTGATAGAAATTATAGGGGATCTGCATGTTATCCAGTTCGGCCTCGATGTATTTCCCGGCATAACCACCGGCCAGTCCGCCGGCCAGTAATTTCTCCCCGGATAATTTGAGAATCCTGGAAACATTTAGGCCTTTTCCCCCGGCTGTATATGTGCATTCCAGCACCCGGTTCACTTCACCTTGTTTTGCTCCGGATGTCACGAATCTGCGGTCAATAGAAGTATTCAATGTAATTGTCAAAATCATTTCTTATCCTCCTATTTTTCGCTGTCAATGAGAATCTTTCCTTTTACCATGCCTGGCTCTTTAAACATTTTAAAGGCCTCGGCTATTTTACTTAACGGTACTTTTTGGTAGATAAAAGAATCATCAATTTTAAGTGCACCCGTCTTAAAATAATAAGCTGTCAGATCCCATTCTTCGCCTGGGAATGGAGCACTATAAGACATCCATGAGCCAGTCATGGTAAATTCCTTACGATTCATATTCTCCCATTCTTCAACTGTAAAGCTTAATTCTTTCGTCGGTGTTCCGATGAAGCAGATTCCGGCCTTATTGGCGGCCAGTTCAAATGCCATTTTCATCGTAATCGTGTTCCCGGCCGTTTCATATACATAATCAAACCCGCGGCCGTCAGTCAACTCCATTGCCTGTTTCATAAAGCCGGCCTGTAAGGTATTAATTCCGGCATCTGCGCCAAGGCGCATCCCCAACTCCAGGCGTTCATCAACAATATCGAATACGACAACCTTTTTGGCACCAAATATCTTCGCCCACTGCATTGTAAACATCCCAATCGTTCCGCCGCCTAATATCGCAACGGTCTTTCCACCAATGTAGTCGAGCCGTCTCAATCCATGCAGAGCAACGGTCGCCGGTTCAAAAAAAGCACCCTGCTCAAAAGAATTGCCTGCCTCATACTTCACGGCATTTCTTGCCGGAACAACAACATACTCGGCGAAACTGCCAAACTCACGCGATCCGATAAAACTATAATGCTTACACAGTGAATAATTTCCTTTTTGGCAATCTGCACAATCCATGCAGGGAACTAATGGCACCCCTGCCACCCGATCGCCTTTCTCAACATGGGTTACTCCGTCGCCGATCTCTTCCACCGTCCCCGAAAATTCATGCCCCAGAACATTGGGGAAGAAGTGGCATGCATCTCCATTTACTCTGGGAATATCTGATCCGCAGATACCAGTATATTTTACCTTAATAAGGACCTGGCCTTTCTTCGGAGCCGGCTTGTCAATGTCTTCATATCTGATATCCTCACGCGCATGAACTACTCCAGCTTTCATCCTACTCATCGCACTCTCCTCCACGCTTTTTCATTGTTGCTTTCAAATCCTCATAAAGTTCCAAATATAATTGATAGCCATATTCATATTTCTTACGGTTTTCAGGATTCGGCCTCTGTGTCCTTGTAATATGCCTCGTTTGCTCTACAGCCTGTTCACAGCTTTCATATATTCCGGCACCTACTCCGGCCAGAATGGCCGCCCCCCATGCCGTCGCCGTATCCGCAGCCGGCACCTTTATCACCTTTCCGGTTACATCAGCCTTGATCTGGGTCCAAAGATAAGAGTTGGCAGCTCCGCCCACGGCCAGCAGTTCTTCCACTGCTGCTCCGCATTGTTCTGCAACCTCAAGATTATGTCTCAGCGCATAGGCAACACCTTCCATTGTAGCTCTTACAAAATGACCTTTGGTTTTGGCAAAATCCACTCCATAATAAACACCTTTTGCATCCGGATCCCAGATTGGTGAACGCTCGCCTGACATATACGGAAGAAATATCATACCATCACTTCCGGGCATTACCGCTTCAGCAATGTAATTTAATTGTGTCAGTGAGCTTTCACCGGTTCTTCGCGCATTCTCCCGCTCATAATCGGCAAATTCATGCTCAAACCACCGCATCGCTCCTCCGCCGCCGGTTGTCCCGCCCTGCAGCAGCCATTTTCCCGGTACCACATGATAGCTCAGAATAAGTTTCGGATCGGCATTATACTCATCCAGACAAATACTCATTCCACCTGCCTGACCACCTTGTTCCTGAGTCTCCCCAGGGTAAACGACTCCTGCTCCCAAGGTCCCGCAGGCTGCATCCAATCCCCCGGCAACAACCGGAATCCCCATACTTAAACCGGTTTGCTCTGCCGATTCCCGGGTTACCCCGCCAACCACATCACTGCACTCATAAATATCCGGTAGGAAAGAACGCAGGATTCCCAGTCTTTGGCACATTTCTTCATTCCACGTACCGGTTCGCATATCAAAACAATGTAATCCATACCCCTGCGATTTTTCCATACTCTTCTGTCCGGTCAATTTGTAGACAATATACGAATTGCATTGCAAAATGGTATCGATCTTTGCATATACCTCCGGTAAATGCTCCTTATACCAAAGGATTTTTGCCGTAGTATAAGATGGTTGAAGAGAATTTCCCGCTACTTCAAAAATATCGTCCGCACCCACTTCATGATTCAACCGGTCACAAATCTTTTTTGCACGAATATCCATCCAGATTGGAGTATTATGCAGCACATTACCGCTTTCATCTATTGCGACCGCCGCCCAGCTCTGTCCATCCACTCCAATAGCTGCTATTTCTACGGGTAAAATATCCTCCCCATCTAATACCAGCCTTACAGCCTTACACACACCAGTCCACCAGTCCTCCGGATTTTGTTCTGCCCATCCTTTCTGCGGATAAAACACCGGATATTCTATGCTTGCCGAGGCTGCTGCACTGCCGTCATATCGAAACAGTACAACTTTACAGGCACTTGTGCCGATATCAATTCCCAACAAATATTTTTTCATTATCATCCATCCTATTTTGCTTTTCCATCACATCCGCATACCTTCATTCGATTCATAACTAACTGTTTTACCGCATCCATTCCTGCTTCACCGAATTTTTTAGGATCATAGGTTTCCGGTTTTTCTTTTAACAGTTTTTTCACGGCATCGGTATAAGCTACCCGCAGTTCGGTTGCAAAATTCACCTTACATATCCCTCGTTCGATGCACTCACGCACATCTTCATCCGACAAACCTGATGCTCCATGAAGCACCAGCGGAATCGACACCACTTCTCTGATATCTGATACTCTTTGTTTATCCAAAACCGGAGTTCCTTCATAGAATCCGTGCGCTGTTCCGATTGCAACCGCAAGTGAATCTACATTCGTCTTATCTACAAATATCTTCGCTTCCTGCGGATCGGTATTGGTATCAGCTTCCGCCTCAAGATCATCTTCTTTACCGCCCACCTTGCCAAGCTCAGCTTCTACGGGAATGTTAAATACCTTTGCCACCTTTACTACCTCTGCACTGATTGCTGTGTTTTCTTCGAACGGCAGTCCTGATCCATCAATCATCACTGATGTATAGCCGGCTTTTAAAGCCGCGATCGCAAGCTCATAACTGTTTCCATGATCGAGATGCAATGCTGCCGAAATCTGACGCTTATCAGCTTCCGCTGCGGCCATTGCAGCAAACGTCTCAAGGGTTCCATATTTAACCGTCGAAGGCGTAGTCTGCATCATGACCGGTGCCTGCAAACTTTCCGCAGCATCCAATACCGCTTTGACCATTTCCATGTTTTCAACATTAAACGCTCCAATGGCGTAACCACCATTCTGCGCATCTAAGAGCATCTGTTTTGATGTAACTAATGACATTTGTGTT
>Ga0153946_1001086_pt1 | contig 11896 bp, 17 predicted proteins | sample TSNJ030MetaG_FD_104751 | JGI IMG/M metagenome (GOLD analysis project Ga0153946, IMG submission 104751) | Attine ant fungus gardens microbial communities from New Jersey, USA - TSNJ030 MetaG | ecosystem: Host-associated > Fungi > Mycelium > Unclassified | place: USA: New Jersey, Wharton State... | reverse complement strand
GAGGACGTTTCTTTGATTGCATGACAATGGAATTAGATAAGTGAGAGGGTCCATGACAATCTCGCTCGCGCTCTGCGGCAGAAGTCTTGAGCGGACGAGAATTTTGAGATCTAGGCACTGGATGCTGATCGAGCGATCCTGCACGAGAAGAGTTAGCTGATCGGACAGGGGTCGGCTGTGACGAAGGCTTTGGAATGAGTGCTTTCGTAAAAGGAGGCTTCGCAGCCTTCAACGGTGTAGACAAAGAGACATTAGACTTCGTCGTCGTCGTAGAAGAGGAAGAAGGCGCAGTGTCTAGGTGATCATCAGTTTGGGCCAAAACCCCTCGCGTGATTATGAAAGAAACATAACACACGTTGAGTCGGTGTATTAGTACCAGAATGATTGACCGAGCCCATATGAGCCTGAACCTTCTTCACAGGAACCTTTTTCTTCGTCGTAAACCAATCGTCAAAAGTCTTAGCTTCGTCTCCATCCAAAACCTTCCCTTCCCTTTTCTTCTGAAGATCCATCCTGATCTCATCAATAGTCCGTGTATCCCGCTTCACCACATTGAGCTTCGTCAATGTATTCGACATCGAAGCGATCCGGTCCTTCACGCTCATTCCTGACGTTTGTGCATCAAATTTCGGCTGGGTACCCTGGATTTCTACAACCCCATCAGGCCATCGTCTGGTTGATTTATGAGAGTGCGAGTGAGTCGTAGTGACCTTCTTCACCGGTTTATAAATTTGCCGCAGTTCTGCCTGCTGTTTGCGCTCTCGGATTTCTTCTCGGGTAAGAACTGGGCCCGAGGGTAAGTCTTCGTCATCATCCAAAAGTCCTCTTCTGCGCTGTCTAACTCCACCATCGGAAGATAATTTTGCAGACGAAGATTTCCTAGAACCATATAATAGTGCATCCCGTTGTTCGTCCTTCTTTCTCTGTAGAGCTGCCTCCCTGGCTTTGTCCATTTCCTCCATCCGTTTACGCCTCTCTTGTTCCCGTCTCTCGTCTTCAAAATGCTTCAGCCGCATCTTAGCAGCCATTTCCCGCTCTCTGGTCTCCCGTTCCGCCTGCTGTTTTTGCTGAAGTAACTGCTTTTTCTTACGTTCTTCAAGGGCCGTTTGGACCTGGTGATCCAGCTCTTTTCCCTTGGATTTACTGATAGCTATGAGTTCATTGAAAGATGTCATTGTCCGATATTGGTATGGAAGCTCTGGAGACAATGAATTTCAGAAGGTGTATGGAGGGGGAAAGCTAAGAGGTCAAGACAAGGGTCGTGGCGTAGACTGCTTTTATTTGTCTATATTTACCCTCATGGCTATGATCGATAAAATGTCTACAGATGAGCTTTTGTTTTTTCATGCCCGAGTCATAGAGCTGGGCAAGATAGATGCCACAATGAGCGATACTCCAACCACCAACACCAGAAGATAATAAACAAGATATCCGCCCAGATAGTCATTGGCAATGGAAATTGAAAACATTGAATTGGCACCTGCGGGTCCGATTGCTCTCATCATGCTGACAGCAACCTGCATATGAAATAAAGCAACTGTCCGTCAATTTCCTACGAAATCGCTTGTTAACGATCAACACGAACCTGGCATAGGCCATTCGTGGCACCAAGGGATGCCGCGTTAGGAGAAGCAGCTTGAATGAATATAAAAATAGCACCTGAGGCTCAGATGAAACACCGCAAGTAGCACAAATCATGAAGGAAGGCGCACCATAGGACATACTTGGCATGATAGATAGGAGAGTCTGAGCACCAACAGCGACCCAAAGAGTAGTTGAATACCCTTGTTCCCGGGCTATCTGGTTGATAACGGGGAAAGATAGGAAAAGGGGGATACCAGACATGATACCAACGATGAAAACTTTCTTCGAGCCCCAATAGTCGTGAATCCGCGCAAAGAAGAAGATCTGGAAGAAGCCGTTGCAAATCCCAAATGCAGATAGGATATTCCCAATTGTAGACGGAGAAAGACCCAGACCACCTAGCTCCACAGGGGTAGAGAAGAATAGCGGCTGTATCGCACGGAAGGAAATTTCCACCAGAGACAAAAAAGCATAATTCGATCCTGCAATAATAACTTGAAACGTCATGAGAGATCGCAAAGGAAGGGGCTTTTCAATATCGTCATGTTCGTGAATAACAGATTGCAAATCGGCTGTGCGATCCTGTCTGTTGTGGTCTTTGGATTTGAAAAAAAAGTCCTTGAGCGGTGTCGGGTTTTTGACTGTCTCCTTCAAGAGAAAATAGGTCATGAACCAAGCGCAGAGCGTGTATGTTGCTGGAACAGCACAGGGCAAGAAGTATGGGTATTTCTTGAGGAACTCGTTACTTCCAAACAAGGAGGGAAATCGCTCTGCTGGCCTTGAGAGAGAACCACCAATGATAGGCCCAAGCTACGATAGAAGCTCATATAAGTCACACTTCTGAGCGCCCAACAGCTATGCTCACAGTTCCGCCCGCGGTCCATGCGATAGGCATAAATCCATATGCCTATATTCGGAAATCAATCTTTCGTCAGACAAGTCGAGACCATACTCCCTACCTGAGATATGTTGGTTGAATCAGTCAGTGATGCCATCATACTGTACACAAAAATCAGTACGAATGCACTCCCGAATTATGACTCGTTTATAAGGATACCTCTTAATGACTCCGATGTTTCCATCTATCAACAACATATAAGCCCCACCTCCAAGTTATACAGGTTGAGGAAAGACACACTTAGTGCTCCGTTCAGTGCACGACTGACAAACTAGATGTAAGCGCCTCGAACCACCCACAATGTCAAAAGTACACACCTAAGAATCAATCCCCAAAATGTCGTTGAGAGTCCAAAGCAGTACATCGACATCGAGAGGCCACACAGGCCTACCAGAATGACAGGTTTCCTACCAATAACATCCGATAACCGACTCCAATGAAGGACCGTAAATGCTTGAGTTAAAAAAAACAAAGATTCCTAATCGACACCACAGATGGGTTAATAATTGACTCCACACACAGACAAGTCATATTTCTTACGGACCACTATCCCAACATAATACCCAACCTTGCTCTCATCACCATTGGTAACGCCCAGTTCACGGATCAGCTACAAAGACTGAATCAACATGACGGCCCAATAAAACAGTCATCTGCTTAGAAATTCTACCTGAGGAGCAAAAGGATATATCACTTGAGACGTCAATGGCTCTCCTAATTGCAAGAACAATACAATGATGAGCTGGAACCATGGCAAAGGCGTCCTCTTCTTGGGCTGGACCCGTAGTAATGGCGTCTCTTCGTCAACCTCATGAGTAACAACCATGACAAAGAAAGATCTCCGTTGTTTCGGGATAATGAGGTTTTTGGAGAGCAACACCAAGGCCGGCCTCGACCGCAGAGCAAGTGAACGGACAAAGAAACCTTGGACCGAAAGGAATTAAGACTCATTTAAGTAATTTACTAGTGCCGTTCAGCCGACGGCTTACAAAGCAGGCAAAGCGATACGAGAGCACAGGATCTATAACTTCACAATCAGTTGTAATACACTAAATGTATCTTTCCCGTGTTGACAAATTTGGTGACTTTAGGCTAGATGAGGCTGTAGGACGGAGGAACGACAAAATAGTTTGATAACTGTGGTGATGATCTTGATTATTTATATCTGGATTACTATTATAGGGGAAATCAACTATTCACTGAAATACTCCTTAAAGTGTCGTCGCAGCAAATACAACTCCATCGGCGGTATAGCCTTCAACATCTGCGGATCAAGAGAAACAACCTTCTTGAGAAATTCGTCGATGTCCTTCTCAATCCACGTGGACACGCGCTTCAACAGCTCCCGAGTCCTACACCCAAACTTGATAAAAGAAGTGAGTAAAAAACTCATATCGGGGTCACAGCTGCTGAGGAAAGCGGCGACCTCATCCACACGATGCTCGGATAATCTGGGGACTGGGACAACAGCTAAAGCGTTTGGACTTCCATTGAAGGTAAGAGACGACCCCTGTGATGTGGATGGAGATGTAAATGGAGTCCCCTCTAGAAGTGGAACATCATCACTATTCTGGGCAAGAGCTGAAGGAGAAGTAGAGGCGCGAGATGAACAAGAACTTGAGGTTGGTGGATCCAAGGGAGCAACAGAAATAGATTCTGTAGAAGATGAAATAGCAGAAAATTTGGTGACTTCTGAGATGCTATCTGCCAACGATGATTGGGATGAAGCTATTCGTGATGGTGGCAAAGAAGGTTCCCAATGACTGCCCTTCTGCTTTCTCACACATTTCTTAATCCAAAGTCAGAAAAAAATCAACGCGCGGAATAAATGAGAACGTACGCGGTTGACCGTAGGTTTTGAATTACCACGCATTACCCTGAAATGAGCAGCATGAAAATGACTTATTGCATACGATGACATCCCCGTCATCTTCTCTCGATGATCGGGATCAGAGCTCTTGAAGACTTCAGGAAACTTCTTCGTGATCTGGTTCCACAAATAACTCGAATATCAGCTCAAACGGGTCAGAAGAGTAGACTTAGACACTCGCTTTATCCAAAACCAAAGGGAGTTTCAATCGTGCCTGGGTCCTCCATGGATCGGATAACCTGAAAATCTCATTCACCGCATCGCGTATTGCAAACTGTGTCTGCATCAATAATGAGAGAGACAGAGGCATGCATAAGCTTTACCTTGACATCATGGTAGAGCTCTGAGTCATGCTCGAGACCAAGTGTTTCGGCCAGTTCTTGTGACTATGGACATGGCAGCATCAAGCACTCATACAACCGGCGAGTCAAGGAAAAAAGGCTTACATCTAGATTGAAGGAAAGATCAGGCAAGAACTCGTCGACCTAGTTAACACTTACTGAGATATCCCATTGCGGTATGTATAAGTAGGCTGATAATTCATCGGCTTATATGACGAAGGGTTTGTTGATTGCATTTCAAAAGCCCGTGATCGACGCGTCTCAAATATCCAGACGCGTATTGTATCACATACGGCAACTCCCCGAAAATCCTCTCACAGTCTCAAAAAAGGAACAAAACAGGCGCGCATATCATTATGAACCAAGCATATTAGATAACTAGCAATAATCCTAATCTCTGCCATACGGGAAGACCTGGGTGCACTGATCACGAATGGGCTCATAAAATAAATTCAAATTGACGTTCAGAGCCTTTCTGAGTGCCCCCGTTGGTCTGGGGTAAAGACCGACGATAGTCTTGTTCACAAAGTTCTCGTATAACAAGCAAAATGTGCTGAAATCAGCCGAGGTCGGGTCGGGAACATAGTTATTAACCCCTCCAACATTGGCACCAGGAGGAATGGGGTGAGCCGCAGCGACAAGGTCAAATCCGTCAGCACTCATAGGCTTGCTGGCACGATGAAAGTCGTCAGGCATCTGCATATCTTGGAAAAAGCTGCGCGCGACATCCATGTCCAACTGTTTGTCTGTCCGACGTCCATCCACAAAGAAATTGATAGGGAAAACCGACTCTGCGTAAGCAGTAAAGAATCGAGGAGAGACGAACGAAAAGTTGGGATTGGTAGCAATGGACTGTTGAATACGGTGGAACCTATACTCTGCAGCCACCGTCAAATTGTACTTTCCATCACCAAATTTGTTGCTGAATTCAACCAACTGGTTCAGAGGGATTTTAGTACTTTGCTGCAAGGAATGAGAGTGGTCAAATTCCCAACCTCATCGAAGAGAGTCTCATTGAAATTGTGATTATCTCCGAAAAAAGCATCTCCTACAAACCTCCTCAGCAGAGGTTGAAAAAAAAATTGATCTGAACTAACCTCGAGTCATACTTGAATCGCCTTCAAAAACAGCATGTGTATTCAGGCCACCCACAATCGCAGGGGCAGGCGGATCAGGGCCCGTGCTAGGTGACTTCCCTCCAATGCTTAGCCTGTCAGTGACGACATTGCCGTCAACTAAATGAGCGGCATAGGTTACAAATCGTGCGGTCGAGGATAACATGTTGAAACCTAGAACGAGCGTTGTCAATCATCTCGCTAGCGATAAACTCTATCACCGCACCTTCTTGAACAGCAGAAATAATTTGTGCTGGGGAAGCAATCCCATTACGTGGAAGATACTATGGGTCAGAAAACCATCATCAGCCTGGTCGACCCATTTGACAAAGTACGCACTCCATGTGAAGCAAGTGCATTTAATCCAGGACATGGCCCTCGTATGTCTCCGTCTGTGAGAGGCTTCCATGGGTGGCGAGCATCATTGACAAGTTTGGTTCCATTGAAAGTAAGAGGAGGAGGAGGACTTGCAGGCTCACGGACCTGCAAGGTTGGAAGAACTCTCTCTAGCTCCTCTTGCGAAAGTCCCGCCAAAGAGGCATAAGCAGGGAATGCGATGGCAGACGAGACAAAAGCGAGGGAGAAAACGATGAAGCTGACTAACTTGACCATCTGTGATAGAAGTAGGCGACTGGTTCTTCTTGCCAAGCGAGCACTGTGATTTATAACCTGAGCGCCCCTGGCGGTCCATACACATCCAGTGCAGTCCCCTGAGAGGTGTCTCCATGGAGGCAAGGAAAGGGCGCTGCGTCTCCAGGAACTTGCAGTGCACAGTAATTAATGAGTACTACGGGTCCTGAAACGGTAACCAGCGTTAACAGCCCACAGGCCTGCAGTTGACATAAATGAGCACACCTTACGGGCATCTCGGCGAGTGTCTTGCCTGTCAAGCTGAAAGGACGGCGCACTTGGCGATCCCGGCTGTTTGAGTACCTTCTTAATATATTGTTGTGGCGACCGCGTTGATCACAGGGCGTGAAGGATGCAAATCAAGCTTATCTAGCGATTGCCGCTGTAGATCAATTGATCACCCTGCTGCACTGCCCAAGTAACTCATAGCACACGTACTATAGGGGAATTGACGAGCAACGTACAAAAGCATGCAGCAGGTGACATTGACATTGTACACAACTGCACGGCTAAGAATATCATCATCAAAGCCCTCGATCGCTGGATTTGTCAAGTCTGGTGCATTCTAGCCTATCCTAATTCGAATATGATCCACCCAACATCTGATCTTATCTCCCGAACCAATTCCCCCCGTTTCTCGCACCATCGTCATTCATCTGACATGCAATTTTTTATTTTGCCCTATAATCTTCGCCAGTGACAAAAATCATGATCTCGCACCATCATGGCCTCAACTATTCGATATATGGATGCTAAATGAAACGACAGAAGCCAACCAAAATTTTTCACTCAAAAACAGAAAAAAAAAAAGCAAATATGCCAGGTATCCATTTTCCCAACAAGAAATAAGAACCACGAAACAAATCAAATCAAATCTCACACGGAAAAAAAAGTGCTGCATGTGTGGGGGGAGGTATGCGCCCGAATTGTGCCCATTCCAATGAGATGAGATCATCACGGACCATGAGTCAAAACGCCAAGAATTTTTCTTTTCCAAAAAATCCGACCATCACGGACATGTGCATGTAGCACGTAGCACGTACACGCACCCTAGACAGTCTATTTCTACTGCTCAAAAGAATCCCAAGGCGGTACCGAGCTACCGAGCTTGAAACAACACAGGAAGAAAAAAAAAGATAACTTCTTCTCCTACGAACGAAGGACTCAATACGAGCATCGCCATAACCAAGAGAGACGATTTACAAACTACCAAAACACACCCACACCCGACGTGTCTCGGATGAATTCCCCCCAAAAAAAAATGTGTCGACACAGGTCTCAGATATTTTAAAACTCCGATCGTGATCCGTGATTCAGTATAGGCCAAAGCCAAAAATTAACATCTCATCTTTAGGGGGGGGAATGTGCACATCGATCGGAAATGCGCAAAGAGTTAGTTTAGCATAGCGATGGAGTCACCCGCATATCAAAAGAACTCTACCGCCCCTCTTTTTTCAAAAAAAGGGAAGGGGGGATTGGAGAAATACACTTCCTTATCTGTTATACCTTGATTCGATTTGATGACGTCCCATCTCGGTATCACCATCACCGATTCCAATTCCAACACGAAATGAAGCAAAAATAAATAAAGAGAATTCACTAGACATGTCATAACGTCGTCATCCATACCTGATGACGGTAACCCACTTCGCACAGACACAGCTGGAAAACAAAATTCTCGCTGTAAGACATCCGAGTCTCCAACAAAATCACCCAAACCTCATCATTTCTTTCAAAAAACACACCACCCATCGATGTCATACATTGAATAGAGAGCAAAAGGTCATCAAAAAAAGAACATCATCACAGGAGCGCCACCGGACCAAATAGCCCGTCAAAAAAATTTCTTTTTTCACGAGCACGAGCACGAGTACGAGCACGAGCACATGGAATGGACAAACTGGTATCAGAAGAAGGGTACTGGGTACTTTCTGAAGAAGGCTAGGTCCGACTCTTTCAGCCCGGGCTCTAACTAGAACATACTCGAGCCGTAAACAGCTTTTTGTCTATTCTAAAAAAGACAGATTAAAAAGATCATTAAACAAAAAAAAAGCAAAGCAAAGCATATATACATGTTTTTCCATCCTCGAAAGATAAGAAAAAAACAATCGAAAGCTGAAAGTCGCATGAACAACAACCAACCAACTGATTAAAAAAAAAAGTCAAATCCACTTCTCCCCCATAAAAATTCCACACAAATCAGATATCCATATCCATCCCCCGAACACGTTCTTCAAACTCGACCAACACCCTCTTCACCTGCTCAAAAACCGACATCACCTCGCCGGAAGGTGCAGAAATCGAAGATGCAAATGCAGACGCAGAAGCAGACGCAGAAGCAGCACCACCAACAGTATAAACCACCCTGCTAACCTCAAACCCATTAAACTGACTAGCCGCACAAACCGTATACGCGCCCATATTCTCAAACTCAAGCCAGTCGCCCACCTGAATACCCCGTGGGAGGAAAAGGCCTTTGGAAATACAATCGATAGAGTCGCATGTGGGTCCCCAGATGCTCGCCCATTGCGCGTCTTCGTCAGGGAACGCAGAGGGCGTGTATGGTATTCCATTGACGGTCAACACGCGAGGGAGCGGTGTCTGATGGTCGAACAAGATGCAGTTAAAGGCTCCGTACACACCGTCGTTGACATAGTCTGAAATCAAGTCAGTCACAATCGGTAAAACGAGCAAAGAGCACTCACACATGACTTCCGGTTGTGCATCACCGCCCTCGCTATATCCCTCGGCACCCTCCAAAGGCGCCCTCCTCGCAATGACATTGACCACAAGTCTAAACGCCGTCGACACATAATACCTCCCCGGCTCCGCAATCAGCCTAATCCCCTTCTCCCTCCTCTCCTCCTCAGGAAAATGCTCCCCAATCGCCTCCCTCAAAACCACAGCCGCGCTCTCAAACAGCCGATCCTCAAACCCACCTCCAACATCCAACAGCGTAAACTCGTAGCCGACGTTGTTGGCCATGTTGAACACCGCCCTCGCACGCGCGATAGCGTCCCGATACACAGAGGGATCATAACACCCACTCCCGACATGGAAACTGACACCGATTACGTCCAAGTTGAGTTCCTTGGCCTTGGCAAGCAAAGACGGCACCACGGCCAGCGGCGCGCCGAATTTAATGCCAAACGCACACAAGCTCTTGGAGTCGTCCGTGAGTATGCGGATCACGAGCTTGGAGCGGGGGTGGGCTTTTGCGATTTTGTAGAGCTCGTCGGCGTTGTCGAACGTCATGGTGTCGACGCCCGATCGAGCGGCGGCGCGGATGAAGGAGACGGCTTTGCACGGGTTGGCGAAGATGATGCGGGAGGGGTCGATGGTGCCTTGGCCGATGGAGAGGACTTGGTTGATTTCGCCGTTGGAAGCGCAGTCGAAGCCGGCTCCGAGAGAGGCGAGGAGCCGGATGATGTATGGGTCTGGGTTGCACTTGACAGCTGGGGAGAGTCAATGAGTTTCGGAAGACTAAGAGGGCACGAACCATAAAAGGGCTGGATTTCCGGCAGACATGAAATCCATCTTCTGTGCTGCCTGAACACGTCGCCCAAATCGGCTACGAAAAACGCTTTTTCAGCATCAGGCTCGCCAGCAGAGGCGAGCTGACGGGCGTTCTGGATTCCATTGTGCACATGCAGGACGGGCTGGCCGGGGTGAAGAGGGGGTAAGCCGGAGAATAGGATCGGTTCAGCAGGCTGATCGGGATGGACCAAGTCGGTGTTTTGGATTTGGTAGTGGTTGGCAACACGGTTATCGATTCTTTTGTTGAGGAAACGGTGGAAAGGGGAGTCAAGGGACGTCCGGGGGAAGCAGACAATCATAAATCATATCAAGACGACGAAAACGCCAACAGGAATGTTTGATGAAGCAAACAGATACAAAGGCAGCTTGTCTCTCTCACAGGCGGTGCTGGGTCGTCTGTCCCGAGTCCCGGTGCTAGACCTCAAAAGGAAAGGCGGTATGTCATCTTTTCAGACTCAATATCAATCCTCCCTCACTTTCTTTCTCGCCAATGAAGAACATTCCCTCTCCCATCGACCCTGCCCCTCCTTGCACCAGGTACATCATCGACTTGGACGATCCAACTCCGGTCCAACGGCGGAGGAAATGCAGCGACGTATGTCTTGTCATGGACCACCCTTGTTCATTATCATTCACCCAGTCAAACCAGCCCAGCTATCGCCCGTCCGTCTGTACACAACGACCCTCCACAGGCGGGAGACGGACGAAATTCTGGACTTCCATCGCGCAACTCCCTTTCGGAAGCTGGGACTTTGGCCATCACACGGACACCAAAAAGCTGCAAAGACCTCAAACGTCCCCTTCCACGCCCTCCTCCTGGATGTCGTTTTCCGATCACAATCGGGTCGCAAGTCTCGAGGAACGACAACCTCACCCGCAGCAGCAAAGTTCTAAATTGGAACGGTACTGGCAGTGGCCTGGGAAGCGTCTGAGTCGCTTTATGATGACCTCGCCTTCGCCGCCTGCGACAGTGTCTCCTTCAAAGATTTCCTTTCGTTCCTCCCCATCCGCGGCCTCGTCCACGTTACCCACCCCCACCTCTCCCTGCATGCAACCGCCAACGCTGCAGAAGAAAGCTGCCAGCCAAACCTCGCTATTCCAGGACCCAGATCCCTGTAATAGGTCGACGCCTAATTTACAGCCTCCGGATTTGAGCATGGAGGACCTTGGGAAAGTGAATGCGCGCTATGCGCCTCTTCCCTCTACGCTCCGAGTATGGGGCGATTTGTCGGGTCGTCATGAAGCGGTCTTGTTATCCAAAAGTGCCCCCGAGGCATCGAAACCTGCTCCCCCCTCGATACCGGCTTTATCAACGTCAGCGCTCCCTGCCCCAACTACCACCACCCCCCATTTGCATTCGCATGCTCGACTGGTGAATCGACGAGGGATGCCGATCGCGTTGCCGTTATCGCCAGTTGAGAGTTTGGTGGATGGGGGAGAGTTTTTCAGTAGAGAGGAGGGAGGGGGTGTCATTTATTTGACCGTGGAGGAGGATGGGTTGGATGAGGAGAGTGGGGAGGCGTCTCTTTGTCTTGTTGAGGTTCCTTGAGTGAAGTGTGTGTTGGCTGATTTAGTTTAGATTATGGTAATGTATTTTGATAGCTTTATAATGGGTTTTTTTTCGGGGTCAGTTGTGCGAATTTAGTAGCTGTTACTACAATTTAAATGCGGGTTTTTTGTTAACTTTTCTCATCTGAGCGTAGAGAAAAACCCGTCTACCACCCTGTCCGAGCACGTGAGATTACATCCAACGTCCAACGTCCGCCGTGCAACCTAAACCTCAAACACAATGTCCTACTTCCTCCCCCACCTTCCTTCCGGCTGGCACGTCGACGAAGCCATCAAATCCGAAGAAGACCGCGTGGTGGTCATTCGTTTCGGTCACGACTGGGACAAGCAGTGCATGACGATGGACGAGACG